>Ga0137310_100347_pt1 | contig 30762 bp, 27 predicted proteins | sample NAcewiD2O_June_2_FD_97183 | JGI IMG/M metagenome (GOLD analysis project Ga0137310, IMG submission 97183) | Mouse cecal microbial communities from Vienna, Austria - N-Acetylglucosamine amended D2O_June | ecosystem: Host-associated > Mammals > Digestive system > Large intestine > Cecum | place...
AATCACCCACAGGAGGAGGACCAACATGGACCTGAAAAACAGCAAGACCCGTGAAAATCTGCTCAAAGCTCTTGCCGGGGAGTCCATCGCCCGCAACAAGTATACGTATTTTGCCCAGGCGGCCCGGCACAGCGGCAGCGAAGAGATTGCGGATGCCTTTGAGCAGATGGCGAAAAACGAGATGATGCACGCCAAGTTCTGGTTTGAAGCTCTCTACGGCAAGCCTGGAACCCCTGGGGAATGCCTCATGCAGGCCGCCCAGGGCGAGTATGGCGAGTGGCACGATATGTACCCCGCCTTTGCCCGGCAGGCCAGAGAAGAGGGTCTGGAAGAGCTGGCCGTGATGTTTGAGAAGGTCGCGGCCATTGAGCGCAGCCATGAGAACCGTTTCCTGACGTTGCTGGCGGAGCTGAGCAAAAAAACGACCCAGCCCACTCCCTCCCCCGCTCCCCAGGAAAAGCGGCAGGGCTACCGCTGTCAGTTCTGCGGCGCGATCATGGAGCAGCGGCCCGACGTGTGCGATACCTGCGGAGCTATCGGGGCCTTTGAGCTGGTGGACTACTACGTATAAGGACGGCAGGGCTGCACGAGGGGTTTGCAGCCCTGTTGCTCTGCTATGCCTTTCGTTTCAGACTCCGCAGGTAATTTTTTTGCTCCTCTGTGATGCGGCGGCTCTCCACCGCCTTCTGGATGGCCTTGTTGTGGGTCCGCAGCCCCAGCCTTCCCTCCTCGATGTACGGCACAGCCGCGCCGTACTGCTTGGCCAGCGCGGTGGCAAAGTACCACGCCGCCATCATATCCACATAGTATTCCCCGCCCTTCACCTGGGCCACCCACGCCAGGTACTCCGGCTGAAAGGCGCAGTCCAGATAGAACCCCAGCAATACCCCGATTCCAAACCGCACCGTGTACGCATGACCGGAGGCCATCCACCGCCGCGCCTGCTCCGGCAGGGGTTCGGGATGCTTCCGGAACGCCTTGGGGCTGATGAGGTCGCAGGTCGCCCAGTTGTCCACATAGGGCAGGAACGTTTCCAGGGCCGCGACAGCCGGTTCATACGCCGGCATCAGCGCAATCAGCGCGCCGTGCAGGTTGTTTTCGTCGTAGTACCGGTGGGGCAGGTCTGCCATGTACGCCGCCGCCCGCTCCGGCGTTTTGTTCAGCTCCCGCGCCAGCTTCCGGATGTCCGGCGTCCGCACGCCGATGACTGTATCCGGGTCCACCGTGGGCATCAATCTGCAGTGAAATTCCTTGTAGCCCAAATCCTGCAAAGCAAACAGCTCTGCCCGGACCTGCTCTGCAATACCGCTCATCCGCTCTCCTCCTTTTTAGATTGTCCGGCGGTTGACCAGATCGTACTCCCTCTGGAACGCGCCGATGTCCGCCCCCCGGTCCAGGCAGTCGATCAGGATTTCCGCGCAGGCCCGGCTGTCGCTTCCCGCCTGGTGGTGGTCCAGATCAATGTCCAGATAGGCGCACAGCGTATCCAGCTTGTGGTTAGGCAGCTGGGGGTAGCAGCGGCGTCCCATCCGGCAGGTGCAGGCGTACCGGACCGTATCCCGCCAGTCGATGCAGTAGGCCCGCAGGCACTTCGCCAGCACGCTCATGTCAAAGGGGGCGTTGTGGGCCACCAGCAGGCCGCTGGAAAAAAGGGGCTCCAGGACAGGCCAGAGTTCACCAAAGGCGGGCGCGTCCGCCGCCATAGACGGCGTGATCCCTGTGAGCCGAATGTTGAAGGTATGGAACCAGGTTTCCGGGTTGACCAGGGTGGACAGCTCGTCCACAATCATCCCGTTCTCCACCACCGTGACGCCGATGGCGCTCATCCGGTCGTTGGCGGAATTCGGCGTCTCCACGTCAAAGACAATATATCTGTTCTCCATCGCCGTCAGGATTCCAGCGTCACCTGCTCCACCCGCAGCCTCTGGTCCTCGATATAGAGCAGCGCCATTGTCAGCCCATTGCCGAAGCGGGGCCAGCCGCAGCTTCCGGGATTCAGCCACAGGCGGCCATCAAATTCCTGCTGGAGATACTGGTGGGAGTGTCCGAACACCACCACCTGGACGCCGGGCAGCTTGGCCGGAACATCCATGCGGTTGTGGGTCATAAAAAAGCTGACGCCGCCCAGGGTGAACTGCAGCCGTCTGGGCAGGGCTTCGGCCCACCGGCCCCAGTCGTTATTGCCCCGCACCAGCTGCAGGGGGGCGATATCCCGGAGGGCTTCCAAAATCTCCAGCCGGTCCACATCCCCCGCATGGAGAATATGGTCGCAGCCGCCAAGTATTTCCACCACATCTGACCGCAAAACGCCGTGGGTATCTGAGATCAGGCCAATTTTCAGGGCCATACATTCACGCTCCTTCACAAGATTCACGCCTATTATAATACGCTTTTCCCCTGAGCACAAGACATTTCTTTCCCCCGCGGCGGGAAGCCCGGACCCGCCGTTGGGATAAATTCCGGAAAATAGGTAATGACAGAGGCCGGAAAATATGGTATGATAAAAAATACCAGAAACTTCCGAAAAGGCGGGTGCGTGCCGTGTGCTATGAAAAATCCCTGATTGAATACATTCTGTCCGAACCAAACAGTCTGCCGGCGGTCCAGTTCCAGCGGTTTACAGACGCCATGCCCGGCGGCTTCCTGATCTACCGCGCGGACAACGGCGAAATTCTCTATACAAACCGCGGTCTGCTGCGCATCCTGGGCTGTGACTCCATGGAGGATTTCCGCACCCTCACCGGCAACACCTTTCAGGGCCTGGTCCATCCCGCCGACACCGAGGAGGTGGAGCGCAGCATCCAGGAGCAGATTGCCAGCAACGAGTACAAAGAGGACTATGTGGAGTACCATGTGCTCACCAAGGACGGCTCCGTCCGCTGGGTGGAGGACCGCGGCCACTTTGTCCACAGCCCCACCGCCGGCGACATTTTCTACGTCTTCATTGCCGACGCCACAGAAAAACGCCAGCGTCAGCTGGACGAGATGGCAGTGATTAACCAGGAGCATCTGCAGCGCATGGAGATGATCCAGGGTCTGAGCATCGACTATGAATCCCTCTTCTATGTGGACCTGGACAGCGACTGCATTCTCCCCTACCACGTGGGCGGCAAGATTGCGGGGCTGTTTGACGGCGGCCTGCACAGCCGGTCCTTTACGGAAGTCACCGGCGAATATATCTGCGCATGGGTTATACCGGAGGACCAGCCCCTGGTCACGGAGGCCCTGACCCCGGATAACCTGCGCTGCCGTCTCACCAACCAGCGCACGTATCACATCAATTACCGGGTCGGGCCGGACGCGCCGGAATACCTTCAGTTCCGCTTTGTCAACGCAGGCGGCATGAACAGCATCTCCCAGATCGTCCTGGGCTGCCGCAGCGTGGACGAGGAGATCCGGCACAGTCTGGAGCAGAACCGGATTCTGGAGACCGCGCTGACCCAGATCAAAGCCGCCAACGCCATTAAGGACGTCTTTCTGTCCAACATGTCCCACGACCTGCGCACGCCTATGAACGCCATTGTGGGGTTCACCACCCTGGCGAAAAACCACATAGACGACCGGAAAAAGCTGTGGAACTATCTGAACATGATCGAATCCGCCAGCGGACGGCTGCTGCATCTGCTGGACGACGTGCTGGAGTTCTCCCGGCTGGACGCAGGGGCGGGCCATGTGGAGGAGACGCTGTGCAGCCTGCGGGAGATAGGCCGCAATCTCCAGGCCACCCTCCTGCCCCGCGCGGAGGAAAAGGGGCTTCAGTTTTCCCTGGAAACGAGTACCCTGGAGCACGACAGCGTGTATTGCGACCGGTACAATCTGACGCTGCTGCTGATGCGCCTGACGGAAAACGCGGTCAAATATACCCGCCGCGGGGGACGGGTGGCCGTGACCTTCACCGAGGAGCATATCGGGCCGGAATTCGGCACGTTTTATTTTATCGTGGAGGATACGGGCATCGGCATCAGCAAGGAGTTCCTGCCCCATATTTTCGATCCCTTTGAGCGGGAGAACAACACCACCATGAGCGGCGTGGACGGCACCGGGCTGGGGCTGACGATTGTGAAGAACATCGTTGACCTGATGGGCGGCTCCGTCAACGTGAACAGCGTCCAGGGCCGCGGCAGCCGGTTTATCGTCACATTGAACCTGGCCCTCCCCCACCCGGCAAAGGAAAATCCGCCGGCAAAAATCCGGGCGCAGAATCTGCCCAGCCGCCAGGAACCCCACCGCCTGCTGGTAGTGGAGGACAACGAGATCAATCTGGAGATTGAGATGGAGCTGCTGGAGGACGCCGGATTCCTGGTGGACGCGGCGGAAAACGGCAGCATCGCAGTGGAGAAGGTGCGCCGGTCCCAGCCTGGGGACTACTCCCTGATTCTAATGGATTTGCAGATGCCGGTTCTGGACGGCTTCGGCGCGGCCCAGGCCATCCGTTCGCTGGAAAACCCGGCGTTGGCCAATATTCCCATTATCGCGCTGTCCGCCAACGCCTTTGAGGAGGACCGGAGAAAAGCGGTCGCCTGCGGCATGAACACCCATCTGCCAAAGCCGATTGACATTGCCAGACTGCTGAGCACAATCGACGAGCTGACTGCCGGTCAATAGCCGGGTACAATTTTGAAAGGACGGCGCGGTCTTTGCGACTGCGCCGTCCTCCCTCTTTTATTGAAAAAGCGTCATACTATTCCCTGATAAAAAAGCATGGTCGTTACCGGGCAAAAATCCAGGATTTGCATCAGATTTGAGAGCGCGTTAAAGTTCTTTTTGATACTTTTTCTTGAAAGAAAAAGTATCAGAAATCCTGCCGGGCCAGCAGGCCGCACAGGTCCTCTTTGACCTGTCCGTCCAGCGCGGCCCCGCGGATACGGCCCTGCATCTCCTGGAGCTGCATCCGGCAGCCGGACAGAGCCTTTTCCAGCTCCGGGGCAAGCTGCCAGTCCATGGCGTCGGTGTATACCGCCGCCTGCCGGACGCAGCCCTCCGCGGCCTGCAGCTGTACACGGACCTCTCCCCATGCAAAGCGGTCCTCGAAGTCCGCGGTACACGGCAGGTTCTGTCCATGGAGCCACTCCCAACTGCCGTTCCGCTCCGCCAGCGCGGCAATATACCCGCTGTCAAAGCCGCTCTCATCCAGACGCTCCGCAGGCAGGCCGTACACCTTGGCAAACGCATCCTCCATCTGCCGGGCCATCTCCCCAATGGTCAGTCCCGGCTTCAGATCCTTCAGGTTCACCACACGGGAGCGCACCGACTCCACGCCTTTTGCCTGGAGCTTTGCCGGAGAGGGACAGAGATACCGGCTCATGTTCCCCATGTCCACGTCCACCAGCAGCGTCCCGTGGTGGTAGCTTCTGCCGCGGTGTTCATAGAAGGCGTTGCCGGAGAATTTGCGGCCGCCGGCCAGCACGTCGTTGCGGCCCGAACACTCCGCCGGGACGCCCATGGCGCGGCAGGCTTCCACAATGACGCTCAGCTGCCGCTGGAGGTCATAGTCCTCCTTGCGTACGAGAAAGGTAAAATTCAGGTTCCCCAGGTCGTGGAACACCGCGCCGCCGCCGGACAGGCGGCGGGCCAAAAAGCCGCCGTCCGCCTCCAGCCGGGTGGTGCGGCACTCCCGCAGGGCGTTCTGGTTGCGCCCGATCACCACCGTGCGGCGGTTCTGCCACAGATAGAGAATGCAGGTTTCCGGCTGGACGCTCTCCAGCAGATACTGCTCCACGGCCAGATTCCGGTGGGGGTTTGTCTCCTCTGTGCGGTAGATTTGGATATGCTGTATCACTTCTTGGTATACCTCAGAACAGGATTTCTCGCCGCGCCGACTTCATCCAGACGGCGCACCGGCGTCTTGGTGGGCGCGTCGTGGAGGGCCTGGGGATTGGTGTGCGCCAGCTCCCACAGCTCCAGGAACACGCTGCAAACTTCGTCCATTGTCTCCTGACTCTCCGTCTCGGTTGGCTCGATCATCAGAGCCTCGTGGACGATCAGGGGGAAATACATCGTGGGCGGATGGATGCCGTGGTCCAGCAGTCCCTTTGCGATGTCCATGGCGGAGATGCCGGTCTCGTGGTGCAGGTCCTCCAGGGTCATGACAAACTCATGCATACAGGGTCCGCTGTAGGCCATGGCGTATTTCTCGCTCAGACGCTTCATCATATAGTTTGCGTTGAGCACGGCGTTTTTTGCCGCTTCGGGGATGCCGGTCCGGCCCAGGGTCAGGATATAGGTCAAGGCCTTGACCACCACGGTGAAGTTGCCGTAAAAGCTCTTCACCCGGCCAATGGAGTGTTCCGGCTGCACCAGCTGCCAGCCGCCGTCCCTGGCCTCCACCATGGGGCCGGGCAGGAAGGGCTTGAGGATGGCCTTGCAGCCCACCGCGCCGGAGCCGGGTCCGCCGCCGCCGTGGGGGGTGGAGAAGGTCTTGTGCAGGTTCAGGTGGATGACGTCGAAGCCCATGTCGCCGGGCCGGACCACGCCCATGACCGCGTTCAGATTTGCGCCGTCGTAGTAGCAGAGGCCGCCCGCCTCGTGGACGATCTTCGTGATCTCCAGAATGTTTTTATCGAAAATACCCACCGTGTTGGGGTTGGTCAGCATCAGTCCCGCCGTGTCCGGACCCACTGCGGCCCGCAGGGCCTCCACATCCACGCATCCGTCCGCGCCGGAGGGGATATTCACCACCGTATAGCCCGCCATCACAGCGGAGGCCGGGTTGGTGCCGTGGGCAGAGTCGGGGACGATGATCTTGGTCCGGGCCGTATCCTGCCGGTGGGTATGGTACGCCTTGATGAGCAGCAGGCCGGTGAATTCGCCGTGTGCGCCTGCGGCGGGCTGGAAGGTCATGCCGTCCATGCCGGTGATCTCGCACAGCAGCTTCTCCGCCTCCGCGTACACCTCCAGGCATCCCTGCGCCGTCTCCGCCGGCTGGAGGGGATGGACCTGGGCAAAGCCGGGCAGAGCCGCCATATCCTCGTTGATCTTGGGGTTGTACTTCATGGTGCAGGAGCCGAGGGGATAAAAGCCGTCGTTGACGCCGTGGACCCGTTTGGCCAGGGCGGTATAGTGGCGGGTCAGCTCCGTCTCCGACACGTGGGGCAGGTCCAGGGGGTCGGTGCGGGGCTGGGAGAGGGAGACCTCCGGCACGTCGCAGGGGGGCAGCAGGCTCAGACGCTGACCGGGAGCGCCTTTTTCAAAGATCAATTTCATATCAGCGCACCTCCTTGATGATTGCTGCGGCTCTGTCCAGCTCGTCCTTGCTCACAAGCTCGGTCACGCACCAGAGGATGGTTCCGTCCCCGATGGGCAGGCCGCCCAGGATATTGTTCTCATCCAACGCCTGGAGGACTTTCTCCGGGTTAGCGCAGGCGGTGGCAAATTCGTGGAAGAACTCGCCGCCGTGGACCCGCTTCAGGCCGATCTTCTCCAGCTCTCCGGCGAAGTAATGGGCCTTGGACATGGAGTTGACCGCGGCCTGCCGCAGGCCCTCCGAACCCATGGCCGACATATACACGCCGGCGGTAAAGGCGCACAGGGCCTGGTTGGAGCAGATGTTGGAGGACGCCTTTTCCCGGCGGATATGCTGTTCACGGGCGGTCAGGGTGAGGACGTAGCCCACATTGCCGTCCACGTCGCGGGTCTGCCCCACAATGCGGCCCGGCAGCTTACGGAACATGGCCTTTGTGGCGGCCATGTAGCCCAGGTACGGACCGCCGAAGGCGATGTCCAGGCCCAGAGGCTGGGCCTCGCCCACCGCCACGTCCGCGCCGCAGGCGGCGGGGGTCTCCATCACCGCCAGGGCGATGGGGTTGCAGCCCATGATATATTTTGCTCCGGCAGCGTGGGCGGCCCCGCCGATGGCTTTGGCGTCCTCCATATTGCCGTAGTAGTTGGGCTGCTGGATATAGACGCAGGCGGCGTCCGGGCCGAGGTTCTTCACGGCCTCCAGGTCGGTGCGCCCGTCCTTCTCCGGGAGAATCTCCAGGGCCATGCCGGAACCGAAGCAGTAGGTCTGCATGGTCTGGATGGTGTTCGGGTCCGCGCAGGCGGAGACATACGCCTTGTTCCGTTTTCTGTCCCGGCACATGGCAATGGCCTCTGCTGCGGCGGTTGCGCCGTCGTAGACGGAGGCGTTGGACACCTCCATGCCGGTGAGGGCGCAGATCATGGTCTGGTACTCAAAAATGGACTGCAGGATGCCCTGGCTGATCTCCGCCTGATAGGGCGTATAGGCCGTCACCAGCTCCTCCCGGCTGACCACGCTCTTCACCACCGCCGGAATAAAGTGGCGGTAGGCGCCTGCGCCCCGGAGGACGGTTCCATAGACGCGGTTTTTCGCCGCCATAGCCGACACCTTCTGCCGGACCTCCAGCTCGCTGAGGCCCTCCGGCAGGCGCAGGCTCTCCACCAGCATCGCCTGAGGTACGCCGGCATAGAAATCCTGGAAGGATTTTGCGCCTACAGCGGCCAGCATTGCTTCCTGCTGTTCCAGGGTATTGGGGACATAGGTACCCATTTTCTCACTCCTTTCTGAACATGCGGCGCGGAACGCCGTTTCGCTTGCCAGACCATCCCGGAAGCGAAACAACCGTTCCGCGCCAAAACGCCTATTTACTTCTGGACAAATGCCTCATAGGCGGCGGCATCCATCAGCTCGGCGTAGCCGCTGATGTTCTCAATCTTGGCAATCCACGCGCCATAGGGGTCCTCGTTCAGCTTCTGGGGCTCGTCCTCCAGCTCGCTGTTGACCTCGGCGACGACGCCGTCCACGGGGCTCATCACGTCGCTGACCGCCTTGACGGACTCCACATCGCAGAAGGACTCCTCCTTCGTCACCTCGTCGCCCTCCTGGGGCAGATTGATGAACACCAGGTCGCCCAGCTCGCTCTGGGCGAAGTCGGTAATTCCCACCAAAGCCGTTGTGCCGTCCAGCATTTTCAGCCACTCATGGTCCTTGGAATACTTCAATTCAGCAGGGAAATTCATAATTTGTTCCTCCTAGTTTTAATTTGTTGCCATTTATTTGCAAATTCTGTCCAGCAGAATCCCAAATCAACAGGAAATACGCGCCTGCGGAGACAATCAGATACCGGATTTCCGCGCCAGGGTATTGAGGGCGTCAACGACCTGATTTTCGTTGAAGCAGTAGTGCATCTCGGTGTAGGCGGCGCGCAGCTTGGCCACGTCCTCGCCCACCTCTTTGCCCCGCAGGATGCAGTCGGCCATAATCTGGGCCAGCTTGTCGAACTCCTCCGGACCGAAGCCGAAGCGGGTCATCTCGTTCACGCCGATCCGCAGTGCGCCGGAGGCGGTGAATCCCTCCTCTTCGGGGGTAGCCTGATAGTTGCAGATGATGTTGTTCCGCTCCAGACGCATGGCCACATCCGGGCCGGCGCCGTAGCCCACGTTGACGATGACCTGATGGGTCTCGGTGTAGTCGTTGGCGGGATCGCCCGCCACATCCAGACCGGCGGCCTTCAGGCTCTTGGCGAAGCTCTTGGCGTTGTTGACCACGGCCTTCTGGTACGCATCCTTGAAGTGGTTCATCTCATACGCCGCCATCAGCAGGCCCAGCTGGGTGCCCAGGTGGTGGTTGGAGACGCTGCCGGGGAAGGCGCGGGTCTCGATGGTCTCCCACAGGCCGTATTTCAGCTCGCCCTTCTTGTAGTTGACGCCGATGACGCCGCGCTGGGGTCCAAAGAAGGTCTTGTGGGTGGAGCCGGTGACAATCTCCGCGCCCTCCTGGAAGGGCTTCTGGAAGTAGTCGCCCACCAGACCCAGGACGTGGGCCATGTCGTACATGACGGTAGTCTGCAGCCCCATCTCGTCCACAAACTTGCGGATTGCGGCCACAGGCTCCTTGTGCAGCACCATGCTCTTGCCGAAGATAATGAACTCAGGGCGGTACTGGTCGATAGCCTTCTTGGTCTCCTCCACGTCGATCTTGTAGATGTTGTCCGCGCATACGGGGAAATTCACCAGGGCGTGCCGCTCGGTGACGGGGTCGATGGCGATATAGTCGTGGAGCGCGCCCATGGGCTGTGCGGAGAGGTGTCCGCCCTTGATGATGTGGTTGTTCATGATATAGCCCAGACGCTTGGCGTCGTGCTTGCGGTCCAGCCGGTTTTTCCAGTCCATCAGGGAGGAGAACACGGCGGTGTTGGACATCTGGCCGCTGATGCAGCGGGTCTCCACCTCGGCGCAGCCCAAAAACGCCTTCATCTCCTCCACCAGCAGCTGCTCCACCTCGTCGATGAACTCCGTTCCCTGATAGTAGAACACGTCCGCGTCATAGAAGCTCTTGACCTTCTTGTGCTCTGCGTAGCGGAAGGACGGGTCGCTGGCGCACAGCAGGCGCACAGCGCGGGAGGCGGTCATCTCGGAGGGGATCAGGTTGATGCACTTCTCCTGCCGCCAGAGGTGGTTCTCCACCGCGCGGTTGATGAGGTCCAGCGCCTTAGGGGTCCGGTCGCCGGAAGCGGCGGCGGCCTCCTCCTCGTCGGGACGGTAGATGATGGGACGGGCAAAGGGCGGCGCGTCCACACGCATATGATAGGGCGGAATGACGGCCTTCAGGCGGCGTCCGCGGACGTCCACCTGGACCTCGTCGTCCTCCAGGGTATCGCTGTCCACATAGGCCAGGCCGATGGCGCGCTTGGCGGTCTCCTCCAGAATGACCGTCTGCAGGCCCTCGCCCTCGTGGCGGTAGTAGGGCACCATGGTGCCGCTGGTGACGAAGCCGATCTGCTTGTCCCCCTTATAGACGGGCATCCCCTGGCGCATGACGCCGCGGTCCAGCAGGGTGATGGGCATAATGCGGCGGGGCAGGACGCTCAGGTCGCTGAAATCCCGGCTCATGATGCGCTTGAACGCCTCGTACTGCTTTGCCAGCGGCTCGCGGCCAATGAAATTCCCCTTCTGCTCGGAGAAGCTGACGGCGAACTTGGCCAGAGGCACGGCAAAGATGGGGATCTCCTTCCCCTCTGGATCGTCGCCCATATCGTGGCCGTAGAGAGGCAGGCACGCCTCCATGCGCAGGGTATCCCGCGCGCCCAGACCGGCGGGCTTTGCGCCCAGCTCAATGAGGCGGTTCCACAGCCAGGCGGACTCGCCGCTCTCCACATAGACCTCATAGCCCAGGGGTTCGCCGGTATAGCCGGTCTTGGCAACGCGCACGGTCCGGCCCTCGAAGTCCAGGGTGTTCAGGGCGTTTTTCACCGGCTCGGTCAGGGCCTTGCCGCCGGAGAGGACCTGCAGGATTTCCTTGGACTTGGGACCCTGCACGGCAATGGCGGCCCAGTCGCCTGTGATGACGGTCATCTTGGCGTCGAACTTCTTGATCTGCTCGTTGAGATGGACCAGGTCCTTGTCCGTATTGCCGGCGTTGACTACCAGCAGATACCGGTCCTCCTCGAAGCGGTACAGGTAGGCGTCGTCCACCGCGCCGCCGTTTTCATTGGGAATAATGGCATACTGGGCCTGATTCAGGTCCAAAGCCATGACGTTGCTGCTCAATACGTGCTGGAGGAATGGGACAGCCTCGGACCCCTCTACCATAACGCGGCCCATGTGGGACACATCAAAGATGCCGCAGGCGTGGCGGGTATACAGGTGCTCCGCCACGATATCCGTGGGGTACTTGATGGGCATTTCCCACCCGCCGAAATCCACCATTGTCGCTCCTGCGGCCACATGCGCGTCAAATAGCTGGGTCCGTTTCAGTTCGCTCATAAAATCGTCCTCCTTAATTTTGTTTCATTGAATCGACACAATCACAATATAAAAACAGGGCGCAACAAATCTCATGTCACGCCTCTGTATTGTCTAACCTGAGAGATTCCCGGCCAGAGTATTGCTCTGTGCCAGTTGCCCCGCCGGCGCGCCGCAGCGCTTTCCAGATTTTCGTCCTGATCCAGTCCCTGCTGCCTGAGAGAGTGTGGCATTGCTCCTTCGGCGCCGCGTCTGTTTCGCCGCGGTCTCTCCTGGATCATTCATCCGCAGTATGAACTTGTTGCACTCTTCGATTAGGATACCAGCATCTGCCCCCGGTGTCAAGGACGAATTCCGGCCATTGGTTATTTTTGTCAGCCGCTCCAATTATAGAACGCTGGAATTAGGCAATTTTGCCCGGCTACGCCTCCAGCATTGCGGCAAATTCCGCCTCTGTCAGCACGGGGATCTGCAGTTCGTTGGCCTTGCGGAGCTTGCTGCCGGCGTTTTCCCCGGCGACGACATAGGTGGTCTTCCTGCTGACGGAGGAGCCGGTTTTTCCGCCCCGGCGTTCGATGAGGGCTGCGGCCTCGTCTCTGGTAAAGCGTTCCAGGGCGCCGGTGAGGACAAAGGTCATGCCCTGGAACTGCGCTCCGGAGGGCTGTTCCGCCGCGTCCATGGACACCCCCGCCTCCTTCAGGCGCCCGATGAGGCGCTGGGACTGGGGGCTGTCCAGCCACTCGCGGATATAGGCGGCGGTGATCCCGCCCACGTCGCCGACTGCGGTCAGCTCCTCCGCGTCCGCCCCGGCCAGGGCGTCGAAGGTGCGGAAATGGGCGGCAAGCGCCTTGCCCGCCTTCTGCCCCACCTGCCGGATGCCCAGGGCGAACAACAGCCGCTCCAGTCCTCTGTCCCGGCTGGCGCGGATGGCGGCGACCGCGTTTTTCGCGGATTTCTTCCCCATGCGCTCCAGGCCCTCCAGCTGCTCTGCGGTCAGAAAGTACAGGTCCGCCGGGTTCTTCACCAGGCCCTTTTCAATGAGCTGGAGCATCACCGCCGGTCCCACGCCGTCGATATCCATAGCGTCCCGGCTGGCAAAGTGGGTCAGGTTCCGGTGGAGCTGGGCGGGACACTCCGCGCCGGTACAGCGGACCGCCGCGCCGTCCGGGTCCCGGACCACCGGCGCGCCGCAGACCGGACACAGCTCCGGCAGGCGGTAGGGCGCCGTCCCGGCGGGGCGGAGCTCCCGCAGCACCTCCACCACTTCGGGGATAATCTCCCCCGCCTTCTGCAGCACCACTGTATCGCCGACGCGGATGTCCTTCTCCTCGATGAAATCCTGGTTGTGGAGCGTGGCGTTTGTCACCGTGGTCCCGGCCAGACGCACCGGCTCCACCACCACTTTCGGCGTCAGCACGCCGGTGCGGCCCACCTGCACCACGATGTCCAAAACCTTGGACGGCTTCTGCTCCGGCGGGTACTTGTAGGCGACGGCCCAGCGGGGGCATTTGGCCGTACTGCCTACTTTCACACGGTCTGACAGGTTATTTACCTTTACAACCGCTCCGTCCATATCAAAGGGCAATTCCTCCCTGCTGTCCCCCAAACGCGCGATCTCCCCGTTCACCTGGGCGGCGTTGGAGAGAACCGTTCGGGGGATGGTCCGGAAGCCCTGGCTCTCGATATAGTCCAGACTCTCGCTGTGGGCGGAGAACGCCCGGCCCTCCGCCAGCTGCAAATTGAAGACCCGGATATCCAGCTGCCGTTTCGCACAGATTTTAGGGTCCAGCTGCCGCAGGGAACCGGCGGCGGCGTTGCGGGGATTGGCAAAGAGGGGTTCCCCCAGCTCCTCCCGCCGGCGGTTGAGCTTGTGGAAGACGTTCTTCGGCATGAAGACCTCCCCCCGGACAATCAGCCGGGGCAGTTTTTCCGGCAGGACCATGGGGATGGACCGGATGGTGCGCAGGTTCTCCGTCACATCCTCCCCCACCCGTCCGTCGCCGCGGGTGGCGCCGCGGAGGAAAACGCCGTCCCGATACTCCAGAGCCACGGACAGACCGTCCACCTTCGGCTCCACGCTGTAAGAAACGGCGTCCAGGGCCTCCTCCATCCGCCGGGCGAACTCCTCCACCTCTTCCTGGGAAAACACGTCCTGCAGGCTCTCCAGCGGCGCCGGGTGCTCCACCTGGGTAAAGCTCTCCAACGCCGGTCCGCCTACCCGCTGGGTGGGGGAGTCGGGGGAAACCTCCTCCGGATGCTCTGCCTCCAGCTCCTCCAGACGGCGGAGCATCCGGTCGTATTCGTGGTCCGGCATATCCGGGTCGTCCAGCACGTAATAGCGGTAGCCTGCGGCGTTCAGACGGTCCCGCAGCGTTTTCATTTCTTCTTTCCAGTCCATAGCATTTCTTTCCCCTTATCCGTTGTTCATGGTATAGTCAAAGGCATCCTCTTCAATAGGGTTCCCGGAATCGAAATATGTATAAGAATCCGGCACCGCGCCCACGATCACCGTCTCCGCCACGGAAAACGCATTGCTGACCTGGGTACTGGTCCGAAACCCCGGCAGCAGGATGCTCACGGACACATCCACGCACAGCAGAATCCGGTGGGTGGTCTGATTGATGCCCGCCTGGTCGAATTCATTTTCAAAGTGGGCGGAGCAGCTCCCCACCGACTGCATCCGCACCCGCAGTTCCGGACCCCGTCCAGCCAGCAGCGGAGAACCGGTCAGGGTCCCCGCCGGGATAATCAGGTCCGTGTCCGAGACCTGGTCCAGCCGCGTCAGCACATCCTGGGTAATCGCGGCCTGGAGGCGGTTGAACTGCGCCATATTGCTGTGGAGGGCGGTGATACTGCCGCCGTCGCCCTTTTCCATGGAAATCAGGTCCGTATAGAGGGCGCCCCCATTGGAGATTGCGTCGTTCACCGCGGCAGTCACCAGCTGTCCCACCATATTGGACACCCGCGTCACCGCCAGATTCCCCAGCAGGGACCGCAGATGCACCGTCCCCACCACCGCCAGCGCGACCAGCGCGGCGGACAGGAAAAAGCAGAACAGCCGCGCCTTCTGTCCGCCGGTCATCGGCGGCCTGTACCTTCGGCCCATAGCCATCACCTCACCGCTATGCTATGCGGCAGAGGCTTTTCCCTATCACCGGTTACGGCAGCTCCCGGACCAATTCCTTGAATGTCCGGCCCCGCTCCTCAAAATTTCTGAAGCGGTCAAAGGAGGTGCTGGCCGGGGAGAGAATCACCACATCCCCCGGCCCGGACCGGCGGTCCGCCAAAGCCACCGCGTCCCGGTACTCCGCAGTCTCGACAATTTCCAGGCCCTGATAATTCTCCGCCCGCTCCACGGCCCGCCGGATAACGCCTGCGGTCGCGCCGCAGAGAATCAGGAGCTTCACGCGGTCGTTGACCGCCGGACCCAGGCTGTCATAGCTGATCCCCTTGTCCTTCCCGCCTGCGATGAGCAGGACTTTCTCCGGGAAGGAACGCAGCCCCGCAATCGTACGGCTGGGGCTGGAGGCGATGGAATCGTTGTACCAGCGCACGCCGTTCCGCTCCCGCACCAGCTCGATTCTGTGCTCCACGCCGCCGAAGGTCCTTGCAAATGTGCGGATGACATCATCCGGGACCAGCTGCTGGACGGCGCAGATAGCGGCCATGTAATTTTCTGCATTGTGGACGCCCGGCAGCAGGATATCGCCCAGGGGCAGGACGGGCCGTTCCTGTCCGCCGTCTCTGTACCAGATACAATCGTCCTGTATCCAGCACCCTCTGTCGGGCTTTTCGCCGGAAGTGCGTGTAAAGTAAGAAACTTTTCCAGCCGTTCTTGCAGAGAGCTCCCGCGTGATTTCATTGTCCCAATTGCACACCGCCCGGTTCTCCCGGCTCTGATAGGCCAACACTGCCGCCTTTGCTTCGACATACTCCGCCATATCGGTATGTATGTCCAGATGATTGGGCGCCAGATTGGTCAGCACGGCGATGCTGGGACTCTGCCGCATCGTCATAAGCTGGAAGGAACTCAGCTCCACCACCGCCCAGTCCTCCGCCTGTATGCTGTCCGCCTCGCTGAGCAGCGGGCACCCGATATTGCCTCCCAGGTGGACGGTATGCCCTGCGGCCTCCAGCAGCTTGGCAATCATGGTGGTGGTGGTGGTCTTTCCGTCGCTGCCGGTGACGGCGATGACCGGGCAGGGACAGACGCGGAAAAACACCTCCATCTCCGAGGTGATTTCACTGCCCCGTGCTCTTGCCGCCTCCAGATATTTGGGATGCAGGCCGGGCGTACGGAAAATGACGTCCTGGTCCAGACCCTCCAGGTAGTCCGGTCCCAGGCGGAGCTTACAGCCCGATTTCTCCAGTTCATCCGCCAGCCCGCCCAGGGCGGCGCGGTCCTTTTTATCACAGGCGGTTACGTCGATCTCCGCCTCCAGAAGAAGCCGCAGCAGCGGCTGGTTGCTGACGCCGATGCCTATGACGGCAACGGATTTCCCTGTCAATGCGCGTAAATAGTCTTGTAACGTCATATAGGTCCCCTCCCCCGCTGTAAATTCAGTCTGGTGTATTATACCACTGGTTGGCAGTGAAAACAATCCTTTTTCTGCCCTGGGATTTCCGTCTGGAATGGAAGCAGGGTTGAAAACGCCCAAAAGGAGCTGTATCGGGCATTCGTATCCGCAAAGGACCGCGTGGGACATCCGGAAATAACCGGCAAATTTATATACGGCTTTCGTCTCGGACCGCTGCTCGGCCCGGAAGTCAGCGGCGGGTATCCTGCAGGCGGGCAGTAATCCCAACGGGCCGGAGGCAGACAGCCTCCGGCCCGTCTTATTATTCCTCCGGAAAAACCTCGGACAAATCAATCACGCAGCCTTCCAGCACATTTACCCGCAGCTGGTCGTCCGCACCGCCATATTCCTTTGCGGTATAATGTCCATCCTCCAGAAGGAACACCTGCACCGATTTCTCAGCGGGATTCACAATCCAGTATTCCCGCACCCCGGCCCGTTGGTATAAATTGAACTTGGTAAACCGGTCATGGCGCATGGTGGACGGCGAGAGAATTTCCATCACCAAATCGGGTGCGCCTTTACAACCGGCAGCATCCAGTTTGGAGCAATCGCATACCACAGAAATGTCCGGTTCCACCATCGTATAGACATCCTCCGGGTAATCCCCCTCCCGCTCAAAGAGCCGGACTGCAAAGGGAGCTGCAAAGACTTTGCATTGCTTCCCCTTCAGATAGGCGTGGAGCTGCGCAAACAGTTCTCCGCTGATTTCCTGGTGGATTCTGGCCGGCGGGGCCATCATTACCGGATAACCGTCAACCAGCTCTATCCTCTCCTGACCGTCCCAGTCCAGCACATCGGCCATCGAATAGCATTTTTCCTGCGGCAGCGCCATTACGCACTCCTCCTTCTTGCGTATCCCGTTTTTCTAAAATGTGATAACACGGCTGCCTATAAAATGCAGCAAATTACTCCTCCGGAAAAACCTCGGACAAATCAATCACGCAGCCTTCCAGCACATTCACCCGCAGCTGGTCGTCCGCACCGCCATATTCCTTTGCGGTATAATGTCCATCCTCCAGAAGGAACACCTGCACCGATTTCTCAGTGGGATTCACAATCCAGTATTCCCGCACCCCGGCCCGCTGGTATAAATTGAACTTGGTAAACCGGTCATGGCGCATGGTGGACGGCGAGAGAATTTCCATCACCAAATCGGGTGCGCCTTTACAACCGGCAGCATCCAGTTTGGAGCAATCGCATACCACAGAAATGTCCGGTTCCACCATCGTATAGACATCCTCCGGGTAATCCCCCTCCCGCTCAAAGGGCCGGACTGCAAAGGGAGCTGCAAAGACTTTGCATTGCTTCCCCTTCAGATAGGCGTGGAGCTGCGCAAACAGTTCTCCGCTGATTTCCTGGTGTACTCTGCCTGGCGGCGCCATCATTACCGGATAACCGTCAACCAGCTCTATCCTCTCCTGACCGTCCCAGTCCAGCACATCGGCCATCGAATAGCATTTTTCCTGCGGCAGCGCCATTCTGCATCCCTCCTTCTTTAGTATCCCGTTTTTCAGAAATATAATAACACAGCTGCCCGTAAAGTGCAACAAATAAACCGTCCCGGCATTCTACCGCTCCAGCAGCATTTCCGCCAGCGTCTTCCCCAGCAGCCGCGCCGACAGCAGAGCTTCATCCAGCGAATTCCCTGCAGCGCCCATTTCCACCAGCAGGCTCCCCGCCGTCACATGCTGGTTGTACCTGGAATTGCGCACAGTAACCGGCCTCATCAGCGTGGGATAGCTGTCCGCCAGACGCTGCTGCAGCGCAGCGGCCAGCTTCAGGTTCTCCCGCCACTGCGGATGTTCCAGACCGCCGCCGTCCGTGCCGATCACCAGGCTCATCTGGGCCGCGTTCATCCCGGCCACATTGCTGACCACCTTGTACATACTGCCGTCATTGCCTGCAATGGCGTCCCGGTGTACATCCAGAACAAAGGAGATGCTGGGGTACTGCTCCATATACGCCTCCACCGTCTCCAGCGACCGGTTGTAGGCCCCGCTGTACTCCGGGTAATCGTGGAGCGTGGTATCGTGGAGAACAGTCAGTCCTGCGTCCTCCAGGGTCCTGGCCAGCTCGTCCCCCACCCGCACCACGTTGTATGCGCAATCTGTCGTCCGGCACTCCCCGCTGGGGACGTACTCCTCCCCCGGCGGCATGGTATATGCCTCGCTGCCGTGGGTGTGGACAATCAGCACCTGGGGTCCCTCCTCCTCGGAGAGATGCGCTGCAAAGCTCCCGTCAAAGATGGATGCGTCCAGACTGTTGTCGCTGCGGTTGTTGATGTACACGTCTCCCGTCACCACATAGCCGTCCGCAGAGGTAGGCGCCAACGTCTTTGCAGCCACGCCGTTGTCGGCAAAGAGCAGGGGCGTCTCCGGCTGAGCAGGCTCCTCCGGAACCGGCGCGGTGGGGGCCGGAGGCTCCTCCGGTGCATTCGGCCCGTCGGGCCGAACCTCCTCCTCCGTCTCCTCCGTGCGCCGCAGCTCCAGCACCGCCTCCTGCCCGGCCAGCAGCGCGGGGCTCTGCCCAATAGCCAGCGTCACCGGGACCGGCAGCGGCATTTCGGCCTGCATATCCCCCAGCTGGCAGCGCAGCAGGCTCAACGCCAGGTCGCCCCGCTGTCCCAGGGCCTCCCAGGCGCTGCGGGCGGTGGGGCTGGCGGCGGTAGCGGCCACCAGGTACAGCACCGCTCCCGACAGTAAAAACGCCGTAATCTGCCGCCGCCGCTGGGGACGGGGCCTGCGTTGGATGGTCATGCCTGCATCGCTCCTTTTGATTTGCTTGTCCCATTCTATGCCGCGCCTGTCCGCAATATACCCGGACAGAAAACGCCGGCGTCCTTGAGACGCCGGCGTTCATGTTCGCACCCAAAAGGCAGACAGCCCGCCGGCTGTCCGCCCTATTTTCAATTTCCTGCTTCTCAGTCTTCCTCAGCAGGCGCGGGGGCGGGAGCCAGGATGGCGCGGATGGACAGAGAAATCTTCTTCTTCTCCTCGTCCACAGCGGTAATCTTCGCATCCACAGTCTGGCCCTCTTCCAGCACATCGCCGGGCTTCTCAATGCGGTGGTCGGCAATCTGGGAGATATGAATCAAGCCGTCCACGCCGGGAACCACCTCGGCAAACGCGCCGAAGGTCATCAGTTTCACAACGCGCACCGGGGCCACGTCGCCCACCTTGTAGGTGTCCATGAACACCTGCCAGGGATTGGTGCTGCGGTCCTTCACGCCCAGAGAAATTTTCTTCTTCTCCGGATCGAAGGAGATGACGTACACCTCCAGGGTATCGCCGATTTTGACGATCTCGTTGGGGTGCTTGATGCGGCTCCAGGACAGGTCGGTAATATGTACCATACCGTCCACGCCGCCGATGTCCACGAACACGCCGTAGCTGGTCATACTCTTGACCGTGCCGGTGTAATGCTTATCGTTCTCAATATTGGCCCAGACCTCTGCGGCAGCGGCCTGACGGGCCTCCTGCTGCACCACCTTGATGGAGCCCACCACACGGCGGCGGGCGCGGTTGACCTCAGTAATGCGCAGCTTAACCCGCTGTTTCACCAGCTCGGTCATGGCTGCATCGCGGGGCAGGCCGGACTGGGAGGCGGGGATGAACACGCGCACGCCCTTGACGGACGCCACAACGCCGCCCTTATTTTCCTCCGTCACGATACCTTCCATGATTTCCTTGCTGTTGCAGGCCTCCTCAATGTTTTCCCATACCTTAACAGCGTCCACCCGCTTTTTCGACAGCGTTGCATACCCTTCCACATCATTGACGCGAATGACGAACAGCTCCACCTGATCGCCCACCTTCACCACGTCCTCCGGCTTGACGTCCGGGTCGTCCGTCAGCTGGTCCAGGGGAATGTACCCGGCCTGCTTGCAGCCCAGGTCCACATGAACCTCTGTGGGAGTAATCGCAGTGACCACGCCGGTTACTTTATCTCCTGTATTTAAAGTATTGGTATACTGCTCTACCAATTCGGCAAAATTTTCCATACCTTCGCCCTGGATTTTTTCTTCCATCGTCTTTATGACCTCCTTTATGATGCTCGCAGGCGTGGAGGCCCCCGCCGTCAAACCAACAGCCGAGCACCCCGACAGGCTCTCCCAGGGCAGCTCGTCCCCGTTTTCGATCTGGAAAACGCGGGAACATTCTAAACGGCAAATCTCTGTCAAGTGCTTGGTATTAGCGCTTTTGGGGTCACCAACCACAACCATAGCGTCCATCCTGGCGGCGAGGAGAGCCGCTTCCGATTGACGAGTATGCGTAGCATCACATATTGTATCAAATATTTTTAGATTTGTACACCTTTTTTTTAGAATTTTCAAAGAACTTTCCCAAATTTCTCTCCGCAGGGTGGTCTGGGAGACCACGGACAAGGGCAAATCTCCAGTATTTGCAAGGCTTTCCGCCCAGGCAAGGACTTCCTCCGGGCCAGAAAATACCTGCAGCGACCGGCACCATCCCCCCACGCCCCGGACCTCCGGGTGGTTGGGATCGCCGATCATCACTGGCTGGCGGCCCTCTTTTTCCGCCGCGGCCACGATCTGGTGGACCTTTGCCACTCTGGGGCAGGTGGCGTCCACCACCGTTGCCCCCCGCCGTTCCAGGGCCTCGTAGACGGCTCTGCCCTCTCCGTGGGCGCGCAGGAGGACGCTGTCCCCCGGCTCCGCCTCCTCCGGCGTGTGCAGTACCGTCAGGCCCAGGGAGGCCAGGCGGGCAATTTCGTGGTCGTTGTGGATGATATGCCCCAGCATTCCGGACCGGCCTGGGGCGGCGGCCAGCTCCTCCGCCATCCGCACGGCTCTGGCCACGCCGAAGCAGAACCCTGCGCTTTTTGCCGCCGTCACGACCATCCGCTCACCTCGTCCAGGGCGTAGATGCGCCGCAGGATTTCTTCCGCCGCCTGACGGCTCTCCTCCGCGGTGGCCCGCCGGCCTGCGATCACGGGGCTGTAGGGTTCGCCGAACACAATGGTCGTCCTGTGGAGGAATTTCTGTTTTGTGCCGCAGTACACCGGCACCATGGGCGTTCCGGTGCGGGAGGCCATAACCGCCACGCCGCCTTTTGCCTCCACCGAGCCCTCGCTGTCCACCCGCGTACCCTCCGGGAACACCAGCAGCCTCTTGCCTTCGTTGAGGGACCGAATGGCGGTCTTCATGGCCCCCAGGTCATTGCCCCCCCGCTTCACCGGGAAAATCCCCAGCTTACGCAGCAGGAAGCCCACCACGGGGATATGGAACAGCTCATCCTTTGCCATCACCACCAGCCGGGAGTCTCTTGGCAGCGACACGGCGATAAGGAACGGGTCCCAGCCGCTGATATGATTGGCGCACAGCAGCGCCCCGCCTTCCGGCAGGTTTTCCAGCCCCACCGCCCGGTGGGGGAAGAACAGGCGGATCAGCGGCTTGATAACAGTATATGCCACCTGATAAAATGTCATAAGCCCAGCCGTTCCTTGACCAGCTGCAATATTTTCCCCCGGCTCTCCTCAAAGCTGAATCCGCTGGTGTCCAGCTGCACCGCATCCGCCGCCCGTTTCAGCGGCGCGGTCTGGCGGTGGATATCGTTGTAATCCCGCTCCTCCATCTCCACCAGAATAACGCCGTAGTCCTCCGGCGTTCCCCGGTCCTTCAGCTCCAGATAGCGGCGTTTGGCCCGGTCCTCCGCGCTGGCGGTCAGGTAGATTTTAACGTCCGCGTCCGGCAGGACCACGGTGCCGATATCCCGGCCATCCATCACCACGTTGTGGTTTTTCGCCATATCCCGCTGCATATCCATCAAGAACTCCCGCACCGCCGGAATCGCGGACACCTGGGAGGCGCACTGGGAGACCTCCGGCAGACGGATAGCGCCGGTCACGTCCTGGCCGTCGAGGTACATCCGCTGCAAACCGGTCTCGTCATAGCGCATAGCGATGTCCAGCTCCGGCAGCAGTCCGGCGACGGCCCCGGCATCCTTCGGGTCGATTCCCCGCTGCTGGACGCAGTATCCCACCGTACGGTAAATCGCACCTGTGTCTACATAGATGAATCCCAGCTCCTTTGCCACACTGCGGGCGAGGGTGCTTTTTCCCGCCCCGCTGGGTCCGTCCAGCGCGATTGAAACATATTTCTTTTCTTCTGCACTCATTGGTCTGCCTGCCTTTCTTTGCCGGCTTCCCGGCAAGCATAATTATGATAGTATTCCCTGCCGTTTGACGGGCAAGGGGAGTTGCGCGTATTCACTTGGCCTGTGCCGCCGCCGTCCCGGCCAGGCGGCCTGTGGACCAGGCGATCTGTAGATTAAAGCCGCCGGTATAGGCGTCCGCGTCCAGGACCTCGCCTGCAAAGTACAGGCCCGGCAGCAGCTTCGACTCCATGGTGGAGGGATTGACCTCCTTCACCGCCACGCCGCCGGAGGTCACAATGGCCTCCTCCACCGGACGCGGCCCGGTAATCTCCACCGGCAGGGCCTTCAGCAGCGTCAACACCCGTCTCCGCTGCTCTTTTTTCAGGTCATGGACCTTTTGCCGGGGGTCGATGCCGGTCAGCTCTATAAACGGTTCGATCAGCTTGCGGGGCAGCAGGCCGTCAAATGCGTTGCAAAAATCACTGTTGGCATATTTGGTAAAATCGGAGAGCAGACGGCGGTCCAGGGCCGCCTCGTCCAGCGCGGGCTTGAGGTCAATCTCCAGCCGGTATTTTTTCGTATCAAAACAGCGCATATGCGCGGAGGCTGTCAGGATCATGGGGCCGCTGACCCCAAAATGGGTAAACAGCATCTCCCCGAAATCACTGTAAATTTTTTTATCGTTCTCATAGACCCGCACCGCCGCATTCCGCAGGCTCAGGCCCTGTAAGCGGCTGCACAGCTCCCCCGCCGCCTGCAGCGGCACCAGGGAGCCCTGGGGTTCTATGACGGTGTGGCCGGCGGACCGGGCCAGCCGGTAGCCGTCCCCGTTGCTGCCGGTGAGGGGATAGCTCACGCCGCCGGTAGCCACAACCACCCGCGCCGCTGCGTAAACCGCCCGCTGTCCCTGGACGCCCGCCAGCGCGCCGTCCTGCAGGATGAGCGACTGCGCCCGGTCCCGTACGATCTCCACGCCGGACCTGCGCAGGCAGCGTTCCAGTGCGCCGCTGATATCGAAAGCCCGGTCCGACACGGGGAACACCCGGTTCCCCCGCTCTGTCTTCAGCGGCACGCCCTGGGCGGCAAAAAAGTCCATGACGTCGCCGCTTCCGAATTGTGAAAACGCGCTGCAGAGGAACCGTCCGTTCCGCGGTACGTTCTGCAAGAACTCCTCCAGGCCGCAGTTGTTGGTGACGTTGCACCGGCCCTTACCAGTAATATTCAGCTTCTTCCCCAACCGTTCGTTTGGCTCCAGCAGAAGGACCCTCCCGCCGTTTTCCGCCGCCGCGCAGGCGGCCATCATCCCGGCGGGCCCGCCGCCGGCAACAATCACATCATGGCTCATCAAACACCCCGTACTCGTCCCAGATTCCCTCCAGCCGGTTGAAAATCTGGGCAATATCCGCATCCTTCCGGTGGCCCGCCGCCACAATCAGGGCGTTGAGCAGGCTGAAGGGGGCCACCAGGGAATCCACAAAGGAGATCATCTCGCTCCGGGCCAGCAGCGCAGCCGACGCCATCGGGTACAGCGGCGACATGGCGCTGTCGGTAATGGCCACCACGTCCGCGCCTCTGTCGTGGGCAAAGCGCACGCCCTTGACGGTGGACTGGGAGTAGCGGGGGAAGCTGATGCCCACCAGCAGGTCCCCCGGCCCGATCCGAAGGGTGCTCTCCAGGATATCCCCTGCGCTGTTGCTTGTAACCAGGGACACATTGTCGAAGATCAGGTGCAGATAGAAGTGGAGGTAGCCCGCCAGGAAGGAGCTGGAGCGGACGCCGAGAATGTAGATATGCTTTGCGGCCATCAGCTTATCCACCACCGCTGAAAATACGGCCCGGTCCACCTCCTCCACCGCCACCCGGATTTTGTTCATATCCTGCTGCAGAACAGACGTTACCACATCCGAGCTGAATAATTTGTCATTGGACGCCTGAATGCGCTGGATAGACGTCAGCTTGCTGCGCACCATCTCCTGCAGGGCCTTCTGCATAGCCGGATAGCCGCTGTAGCCCAGCATTGCCGCAAAACGTACCACGGTGGACTCGCTTACATGCACCAGCGCGCCTAATTTCCCCGCTGTCATGAACGCGGCTTTATCGTAGTCGGACAGGATATACCCGGCGATCCGCTTCTGCCCCTTGGAGAAGCAGCCCATGTTTTCCTGAATCGTATGTAGTACGTCTTTTTTCATATTCCTCTCCTTGCGGGGTCAGCAGCGGTCCCAGTTATATCCCGTACGGGAGAAAGCACAAGCTCTGCGTCTGTCATGCTTCTTCCTCCCTGCGCTCCGTCCGCGCCGCATGGTTATAAGCGTCCCGGACCTCCTCGTCCGTTAAGTACCGCCACTGTCCTTGGGGCAGGTCCCCCAGGAGGATATTGCCCTCCCGGACCCGCTGGAGGCGCAGGACGGACAGGCTTGCTTCCTGACACATCCGGCGAATCTGGCGGTTGAGCCCCTGGCGGAGAACCAAGGACAGCGTCCAGTGTCCGGATTCCTTTGCAATAACGCTGATTTTCACACGCGCCAGCGGCTTGCCGTCCAGCTCTGCCACCGACTCCAGCCGCTCCACGCAGTTTTTCAGATTGCCGCCGACGGTCACATGGTACTCTTTTTCCGTCTCGTACCTGGGGTGGCTCAGGCGTTCCGCGAGAGCGCCGTCGTTGGTCAGCAGCAGCAGGCCGTCGGAATCCCGGTCCAGCCGTCCGATGGGGAAAATCCGCTCCCCGCAGTCCGCCGTCAGGTCGATCACAGTGGGGCGGCCAAACTCGTCGGACAGCGTGGTCACATAGCCCCTGGGTTTATTCAGCATCAGGTACACCCTGGGCGGAATCGCGGCGATAGTCTTTCCATCCAGCTTGATTTCATCCGCTGCCGGGTCCGCCTTCGCCCCCACGCCCGCCGTCTGGCCGTTGACCGTAATACGGCCCGCCCGCAAATACTCCTCTGCCAGCCGCCGGGAGCAGACGCCCGCAGCCGAGAGAATTTTCTGTATCCGATCCATAGGTATCCCTTCTTTCCCGCAGCCCCCCAGGGCTGTGCGTCACCGCAGGCCGCCCTGCAGCAGCGGCAGGCCCACAATGGGACCGAACGCTTCCCGGCGGGCCGACGGGGCCGCAGCCACCATGTCCGCCGCGGCCACCTCCACTCCGTCCAAATAGGCGCACACCTGTCCGATCACCTGTCCCGGCACCACCGGCGCAGGCACGGACACCGGCGCGCGGGCCACCACCGTCAGGCTCTCGTCCCCGGTCAGGGGATAGCTCAGGTCCTCCGCTGCCATCAGCGGAACCTGCGCCACCGTTCCGCCCCGCACCATAGTGGAGGAGAGGAACCGTCCCGCCGGTACCGCCACCTCCATGCGGTAGTTGGCAAAGCCGTGGTCGAGGAGGGCCATGTGGTCGTTCCAGTCGTCGCCGTCGTTGAGGGTCACGCACACCAGGGTCATCCCCTCCCTGGCCGCCGCCGACACCAGGGTCCGGCCCGCCGCTTTGGTAAAGCCGGTCTTCACCCCGATACAGCCCTCGCACAGCCGCAGCAGCTTGTTGTGGTTGGCCAGATACCGCTCCCCGATGGTCACGGAGGCGGTGGAGACAATGCGCTTGAAGTCCTGGTTATTGAGGGCGTGGGCGGTGAGGACCGCCATATCCCGTGCGCTGGAGTAATGTCCCTGAGCGTCCAGCCCGTTGGGGTTGGCGAAGTGGGAGTGGGTCATCCCCAGCTCCCCGGCGGTTTCGTTCATCAGCTCCACGAAATCCTCCAGTTCCCCGGACACGCAGTGGGCCACCGCCAGAGCCGCGTCGTTGCCGCTGACCAGCATCAGGCCATACAGCAGCTCCTCCAGCCGCAGGCTCTCCCCCGGCTTGAGGTACATGGAGGAGCCCTCCGCCAGATCCGCCTCGGTCACGGTGTACGTCTTTTGCAGCTGGCCGTGCTCCAGGGCCACCAGGGCGGTCATAATTTTTGTGATGCTGGCGATCAGTCGTTCATCGTCAGCGCTCTGTTCGTACAGTACCCGTCCGCTTTTCTGCTCTATGAGCACAGCGGACGCGGCGGACGTGTGAATTGCCCCTGCCTGACCCGCCATACAGACGGTCAGCAGCAGCGCGAAAAAAGTTGTGCAGAATTTTCTCCGATGCAACATACCGGCACACCTCCAGGTGTATGAGATGCCCTTAGTATGCCACGGCAAGTCTCACATCAACCCCGTAAAACCTTTCCTGAAAATCAGACGGGCGCATCCTCGACAGGAATCTCCCCCGCCGCGTCCTTCTTTTTCATATTTTTCTCAATAAATCCGCTCACCTGGTCCACCACATTGGGGATCATCTCAACCACCCGGTCCACCGAATTCAGCGGCGGTGCGGCCACCGGCATCACCCTTGTCACGCCGTCCTTGACGATAAGGAAGGCCACCGGGTCGATTTTCACGCCCGCGCCAATCCCAGCTCCCATATTGGGGTCCTCCGCCGCCTCTTTTTTCCCGAAGGTGAAGGCAGTGCCGCCGCCGCCAAAGGCGAAGCTGACGCGGGAAATCGGGATCAGCGTCACGCCGTCCGGGGTGTGGACCGGCTGGCCGATGATGGTGTTGGTATCCGCCATCTCCCGCACTTTTGCCATGCTCTCCTGGATCAGCTCGCTGATTTGGTATTTCTTCTCCATGACCATAAACTCCTTTCAATGGCAGCTGCCCTGTCAGGCGGCTGTTGTCTCACTTCTGCGCTGTTTCCTCCGTCTGCTCCGGGTCCGGCGCAGGGGGCGGAGACGCCAGCTTCCGGAATCCCAGCAGCCATCTGACCAGACCTGCGCCTGCGCACACGGCAATCACCAGCGCATCCCAGGGCCGGATGGACACCCCCACATCGGCGGCGCAGTCCATCTGCTCCCCGGCAAAATCCAGGTACAGCCGGATATCCTGCTCCCGGATGCGCACGACCTTCTGCAATACCGGCAGGCCGCTGGCCAGCGCAGCTGCCAGCTGTCCATAGAGCTGGGCCGTATCGGCGGGGTCGGTCCCGGCCACCAGCAGGGACGCCTTCAGCGGTGAAAAAATCACCCGCCGTCCCACGCGCCTGAGTGCTTTCCCCAGCACGGGGGGCAGCTTTTCCAGGGTATAGAGGATTTGCTGGCGGTTTATTTTGGCCTTTGGCTTCTTTTTTTTCTCCGGTTTTTCCTTTTCAGGCTTTGATTTCTTCTTTTTTTCTGGTTTTGGTTCCTTCTTTTCCAGGGGGAACAGCTGGAGCTTTATCAGGCTGTAACGGACCCGCACCGTCAGCCCGCCCTTTTCGTAGACGGCCCGCACCTGTACCGGGGTCAGCAGCACAGCGGTGAAAACCAGCAGGAGCACGCCCAATATTATCCGCCCGATCATTCTCTCCCCCCTCAGTATTCCCCTGCGTTCTATTCTGCAGCCGCATCCGGATTCTCGCCGTCATCCAGGCGGAGCTGGCCGCTGTCGTCCATGCCCGGCAGGGGCGGCAGCTCCTCCAGGGAGCCGATGTGGAACGAGCGCAGGAAGTTTTCCGTGGTCCGGTAGAGCCGCGGCCGTCCCGGCTGTTCCTTCAGCTGTCCGCAGACCTCAATCAGATTGCGCTCCAGCAGCAGCCCCACCGTATACGCGCTGTCCACCCCCCGCACCTGGTCCACGTACGCCCTGGTAACGGGCTGGTAATAGGCCACAATGGCCAATACCTCCAGGGCCGGCTGGCTGAGCTTGGCGGGCTTGCGGATTTCAAAGGTCCGCCGGATGATCCCGGCCAGCTCCGGTGCGGAGCACAGCTGCCAGGCGTTATCCATATGGATCAGCCGGATGCCCCGCCGCTCAAAGGCGTAGTAGTCGTGGAGCTTCCCCAGCAGCTTTTCCGCCGTGGACCTGCCGATCTCCAGCGACGAACAGATGCGGTCAATATGTACCGGCTCTCCGGCGGCGAAGAGAATTCCCTCCAGAGCGGCCTCCAGGTCCTTCATATCCCGATTCATGCTACTCCTCTTCTGCCCATCGCGTTCCTCCCCGCAGTATATACGGAAGCGGGCGGGCTGCGATTGAACAAAATATTTCTTTTGTGCTATAATTGCAGGGAATCCAAGCTCTCCCCCGTCGCCGCCACGGTGCAGTCGCTTGCGCTACCGGTCAAGTGGATGATCCGCGCCTTACACAGCTCCAGCACAGCCAGAAAGGTCGCCACCATTTCACTGCGGCTCCTGCTGTCCTGGAACAGCAGCCGGAAGCTGCTGACGCCCCGCTGCAGCAGGCCCATAATATCCCGCGCCTTGTTCTCCACAGGATAGGGCTCCTGACGGACAATCTCCGAAAAATTGCTCAGCGGCGGCGGCGTCCGGCGTTCTCCCCTGTCCTCGATCTGCCGCCACGCCGCCACAAGCTCCTCCGGTTTGTGACTGTATTTGTAGACCCTCCCCCGCTCCAAAGGCTCCGGACGCTTCAGCAGGATGCTCCGGCCAAACTCCCCCATCTCGGAAAACCGGGCGGTAATGAACTTGATTTTTGCGTAATTTTCACTGCTCCGCCGTTCCTCCAGGGCTTTGACCAGCTGTTCCATCTCGGACTGGGCCTCCGCGTCCTCCATGGACAGCAGCATCCGCGTTTTAATAAACATCAGCTGCGCGGCCATGGACACAAACTCGCTGGCCACCTCCAAATCCATCTGCTGCCGCAGCTCCAGATAGGCCAGATATTGCTCCAAAATCAGGGAAATCGGGATATCCTGGATTTCGATTTTATTTTTGCTCAGCAGGAACAGGATCAGGTCCAGCGGGCCCTCGAAGTCCTCCATGCCCACTTTGCTATGAACCACCTGCTCCAATTTATAAACCGGACCGTCCATCCAGCAGCCTCCCGCATCAGAAAAATAATCCTGCCATCCGCTGATATACCATATAAATAGCGTTGGAAAGGTAACTGCCCCCCACGTCCAGCCAAACCGCCAGCAGCAGGACCAGCATACCGAACCGCTCATAGCGCATCAGCGTCATGTACGCCTTCGGCGGCAGGAGCGCAAAGAGCGCCTTAGAGCCGTCCAGCGGCGGGATGGGGATCAGGTTAAACAGCCCCAGGCCAATGCTCAGCTGTGCGGTAATCAGCAGAAAGGACAGCAGCCAGAGGGTAAACGCAGAAGCGTACCCGAAGCGGACCAGCAGGGACGCCAGAAACAGTAGCAGCAGCGACAGCGCAAAGTTGGATGCCGGTCCGGCCAGGGCTGTCACCGCCATCCCGGTTCTGGGATTTTTGAAGTACCGCATATCCACCGGAACCGGCTTTGCCCAGCCGAAGCCGCACACCAGCATAGCCGCCAAGCCCAGCCAGTCGATGTGGTGGAGGGGATTGAAGCTGAGCCGGCGCATTGTTTTTGCCGTGGGGTCGCCCAGCGCGCAGGCCGCCAGTCCGTGGCAGGCCTCATGGACCGTCAGGCACAGCAGCACGCCCAGCAGCTGCTGCAGGGTAGTCAGCAGCCCGGCCCAGTTAAATTGTTCCCAAAAGGTCTGTAAGTATCCCAGCATAGTGTCTCCCGCAGACGCTCATGCGTCCGTCTATCCCTTGTGATTTTTAAGTATAGCAGATTTTCCCGGCAATTACAAGCGTTCACCGCTAAATATCGAAGGGCAGAAACGCGACGGCAACGGCAATCGCCACCGCAGGCAGCAGGTTTGCCACTCTGATCCGTTTGTCCCAAACCAGGTTCAGCCCCACGCAGAAAATCAGGATAGACCCGACCAGGGAAAGATTTGCCAGCGCGGTCCGGGTCATCACCGGCTTGAGCAGACCTGCCAGGGCGGTCACGGACCCCTGGCACACCGCCACCGGTATGGCGGAGAACATGCACCCCTTGCCCAGAGAGCAGGTCATAACCAGCACAATGATAAAATCCAGCACGGCTTTTGTGACCAGGAGGGAGTAATCCCCCAGCAGTCCGTCCTGGATTGCGCCGATAATCGCCATCGCGCCGATGCAGACCGTCAGGGAGGCGGTCACGAAGCCGTCCACGAACTGTTTGTCCTTGGCGTTTCCGGTTTTGATCTTCAGCCATTTTCCAAACCGCTGGAACAATCCCTCCAGGTTGAGCGTCTCGCCAACCAGTGCGCCGGGCGCGATACAGGCGATAATCAGAATGGACCGCCCGCTGGATACCATCCCGCCGTCCACCGACAGCATTCCCTCCAATGCGCCGCCAATGCCAATAAACAGGACGCATATCCCGCACGCTTTTGTCAGCGTATCCTGGTGCCGCTCCGTCAGGAGACGGCCAAACAGGAGGCCGCCAATGCCTCCCAGTAAGATTGCCGCCGCATTGATCGCCGTTCCAAGTCCCGGCATATCCTCACCCCGCATAAAATGTAATCTAATTCTCA
>Ga0137310_100348_pt1 | contig 30748 bp, 25 predicted proteins | sample NAcewiD2O_June_2_FD_97183 | JGI IMG/M metagenome (GOLD analysis project Ga0137310, IMG submission 97183) | Mouse cecal microbial communities from Vienna, Austria - N-Acetylglucosamine amended D2O_June | ecosystem: Host-associated > Mammals > Digestive system > Large intestine > Cecum | place...
CCCAGACCACAGCAGCTGGCTCCAATGACAATTCCGGTTCCGGCCAGACCGCGGAGACAGCGGCCCCGGCTTCTGGTGAGAAACAGGTATTGTCTGTAACCACCTGGGATAATGAGTCCAGCCCCCAGTTCCAGGCAGTGATTGACGCGTATGAGGAGCAAAATCCCAACGTGGAGATCAAGATCATCGACACTTCCGCGGATGAGTACAACAACTCCCTGGGAATCAGCTTGTCCGCCGCACAGCCGGATCCGGATGTAATCTGGGTAAAAGATATGGGCTCCATGCTCCAGATGGCTGACAAAGAGCAGTTAATGCCGATTGATGATTTTATCGCGAAAGACAATTTTGACATGTCCATCTACAAGGGAGCGGCAGAGCAGCTGATGTACAACGGAAAAGCTTATGCCCTTCCATATAGAAACGACTGGTATGTTCTCTATTATAACAAGGACCTGTTTGACGCCGCTGGCGTGGAGTATCCTTCCAATGACATGACCTGGGAAGAGTATTACGATCTGGCTGCCAAAGTGACAAGCGGTGAGGGGAGCAGCAAGGTATACGGTACCCACAACCACACATGGCAGGCCCTGGTAACCAACTGGGCAGTGCAGGATGGAAAGCATACGGTTGTGGAGAAGGACTACAGCTTTATGAAGAGCTGGTATGAGGAGGCTCTGGCTCTTCAGGATGCCGGGTATATCCAGGATTATTCCACCTTGAAGACAGCGAACATTCATTATTCTTCTGTATTTAAGAATCAGCAGTGCGCTATGATGCCTATGGGAACCTGGTTCATCGCTACCATGATGCAGTCACAGCAGGATGGCGAAACTGATTTCAACTGGGGCGTGGCTACCATTCCTCATCCAGCGGATACAGAGGCCGGATATACGGTTGGAGCCCTGACTCCTATCGCGATCAGCGCGTTTACCGATCAGCCTGACCTGGCATGGGATTTTGTGAAATTCGCGTCTTCCGAAGAAGCGGCGGAGATCCTGGCGGAACAGGGCGTGTTCACCGGTATTCCTTCTGAGACGGCTCTTCAGACCATCGCGAGCGCGGAGCTTTTCCCTGAGGGAGAGAGCAATGTGGAAGCCCTTAGCTATGTGCACTATTCCTTTGACCGTCCACTGGATCCTCAGATTGAGGAGATCCGCACCGTATTGAATGAGGTACATGAGATGATCATGATCCATTCCTACAGCGTTGACGAGGGAATCCAGGAACTGACAGAAAGAGTGGCGGAGATTAAAGGCTGGAATTAAACTGCGTAAATTAAAAGAGTCACTGTAGAAAAATACTCTCGGAATCTCCTAAAGATTAAAAGAGATTCCGAGAGTATATTAAAATATATGGAGGTTGTGCGCATGAGCAGTGGGAAGAACAGTTTTTTGACTTCCAAGCAGAGACGAAAAATCCGAAACAATATGACAGGGTACGCGTTTATCCTTCCTAACTTAATCGGTTACACAATATTTGTATTTATACCGGTTATATTTTCTTTTGTGTTGAGTGTGATGAGCTGGGATGGATCCCAGAGACCCATGACGTTTGTGGGAATTGAGAATTTTGTTGATATCTTTGGAGATAAGATCTTCAGGGGAACCCTGGTACATACAGTCAGTTACGCGTTGATGACGGTTGTTCCCACTCTGATTCTGGCCCTCCTCCTTGCTGTGCTTTTAAACAATAAGATCAAGGGTGTGGCTATCTTCAGAACATCGTTTTACTTTCCTTACATCGCCTCCATCGTGGCCGTGGGCGCTGTGTGGAACATGCTGTTTCAGCCGGACTTTGGCCCGGTCAACGAGATCTTGAAATTTATAGGCATTAAAAATCCCCCCAGATGGGTGGTGGATAAGGACTGGGCCATGGTGGCTGTGTCCATTGTAAGTGTGTGGAAATATATGGGTTATTACATGATCGTATACCTGGCGGCTCTCCAGGGCATATCCAACTCCCTTTACGAGGCAGCCAGCATTGACGGAGCCAATGGTTGGCAGAAGCTTGTGTATATTACCGTACCCATGCTGACACCTACCACGTTTTTCGTGTTGATCATGCTGACCATCCAGTGCTTTAAGGTCTTTGACCTGGTATACGTTATGACAGGCGGCGGACCTGGAAACGCTACCAAGACCCTGGTCAACTATATTTATGAAAAAGCTTTTACCAGCTGGGAGTTTGGCCCTGCCAGCGCGGGCGCTATCGTGTTGTTTGCCATCGTGTTAGCCATCACTCTGGTCCAGTTCAGCGGCGAGAAGAAATGGTCCAAAGATTTATAAAGGGGGAGACGTAGTGAACACAAAAAGAAAAGTAACAAAAATAATCCTGTATGTTCTTTTGACCTGTCTGGCGGTGACCATGCTGGTTCCATTTTACTGGATGGTGATTTCCTCTCTGAAATTGAATAAGGATGTATTTTCCATTCCCATGAGATGGTGGCCAGAGACCATGCACCCGGAAAACTACAGCGTGATCTGGAAAAAGCTTCCTCTGGTTACCTTCTTTAAAAATACCGCGAAACTGACCATCATCACCACCATTGTCCAGCTGTGCACCAGCTGCTTTGCGGCATATGGTTTTACTAAGTGTAAATTTGTGGGAAGAGACATGATTTTCCTTATGTACGTGACCACCATAGCGGTTCCCTGGCAGGTGTACATGGTTCCCCAGTTTATCCTGGTGTCCAAGATGGGGCTCAATGATACCCATGTCGGATTGATTCTCATGCAGGCCTTCTCAGCCTTTGGCGTGTTCCTCATCAGGCAGTTTTACATCAGCATTCCAGATGAACTGTGTGAGGCCGCCAGGATCGACGGGCTTAATGAGTTCGGGATTTTCCGGAAGATCGTATTTCCACTGGGAAAACCAGCCATGGCTACCCTTACCATCTTCACATTCACCAATGTGTGGAATGATTTTATGGGGCCATTGATTTACCTGAAGACCAAAGAGCTGAAAACAGTACAGCTTGGTATCCGGATGTTTATCTCCCAGTACGGGGCGGATTACGCGTGGATCATGGCAGCGTCTGTGTGTTCCCTGATTCCTATTGTGATCGTGTTCCTCAGCTGCCAGCGGTTCTTCGTGGAAGGCGTGGCTGCCAGCGGTATCAAGGGGTAAATTAGGCAAAGTAAAAGGAGAGACAACGCTATGGCACAGACGTTTGACTCATTGATGAAGTACCCGGCGGCGGACAAGGAGATGGCCAAGAAGGCCATGGAAGAGGCTGTCAGGATTGTCAGGGCAGATTTGCCGGTGTTTACGGATCATTTTCCATCATCTAACAGTTTCGGAGGCTTTTATGAGGCCACGGAAAATGTGGAGTGGACCACGGGGTTCTGGACAGGGGCAGTGTGGCTGGCTTATGAGTACAGCAAAGAGGAGTGTTTTAAGGAAGCGGCCCTTGTCCAGGTGGACAGCTTCTTTGAGCGGATCAAAAATAAAATTGACGTGAATCACCATGATATGGGATTCCTTTTCAGCCTTTCCTGTGTAGCGGCTTACAAGCTGGCAGGCAGTGAGAGGGGAAAGGAAGCCGCGTTGATGGCAGCGGATCATCTGGCGGAAAGATACCGGGAAAAGGGACAGTTTTTGCAGGCATGGGGCAATGTGGGGGAGCCCGCGGAATACAGGTTGATTATTGACTGCCTGCTGAACCTTCCTATCCTCTACTGGGCCAGTGAGGTGACAGGGGAGAAACGATATGCCCAGATGGCTGAAAACCATATAAAGACTGCCATGAAATGTATTCTCAGGGAAGATGATTCTACATATCACACCTATTTTATCAACATGGAGACAGGAGAGCCGGCTTACGGCGTGACCCACCAGGGGAACCGGAACAATTCCGCCTGGGCAAGAGGGCAGGCGTGGGGGATCTATGGAATCGCTCTCAGCTATCATTATCTCAGAGATGATTCCTATATTGACCTGTTCGTCAGGGTCACGGACTTCTTTATTCACCACCTTCCTGATGATCTGATCCCTTACTGGGATTTTGATTTCGACACAGGAAGCCAGGAACCAAGAGACTCTTCTGCCGCGGCGGTGGCTGTGTGTGGAATTCTGGAGATGATAAAGTATTTGGATGAGGATCGGGCGAAAAAGTATAAAGGCGCGGCGGACCGGATTATGGCCGCGCTTATAGAGAAGTGCGGAAACAGGGATTTAGAGAGTTCCAACGGCATTTTGCTTCATGGAACCTATGCCAGAGATTCGAAAGAAAATACCTGTAAAGACAGAGGCGTGGATGAATGTAACACATGGGGCGACTATTTCTATATGGAAGCCTTGACCAGGATGCTTTCGGATTGGAAGATGTACTGGTGACAACCTTGCCTCCAATGGCTTTTCAGGGAAAGAAGGGGGCGGTGGAACAAACAGTAAAAGGAAAAATCGGAGAACAATAAATGGAGTAAGAAAGGAGAGAATGTATCATGTATTTTCAAAAGAAAGCGCGCCAAAGAATCGGCGCCGCCATGGCTGTGGCCATGGTTTTGGGTAATTCGGTGAGCGCTGCCGCCGCTCCGGTACACGGGGGAGAGGTAATTGGTTCTCTGGTCACAGTGGAGACAGATGAGACAAGGTACCGGGATACCGCGGACGATATGACCCCTGAGGACGCTTTGCTGCTGGACAGCCAGATGACAGAGGATTCTATTACTCTGGTAAGAGGTGATGTGGTAAAGGTCGCGAAACCGGCGGATATGACAGGTGACGTGACCTGGAGCGCCAAATTCATGAAACCGGACGGAACCTATCTCAGGAACGTGGGCTACAGCAAGATCAAGCGGGAGCTGAAAGAAGGAGAGAAGGACGGAAGCAGAGTAGCGGGAGATACTCTGGCAGACCATTTGATTAATGTGATGCCGTTATCAAACGGCGATGTGACCCTGACTGCCAAAGAGATGGGGAACATGGTCATAGTCGCCAGGGATTCGGAGGGAAAGGAAAAGGTATATCCTACCCGAATTCTCTACGAAGATCCAGACAATCTTCCCCAGGTTACTGACGATGATTACGGGAAAATCCGTCAGGCCTGGAAGGAATCTCTTGTGGGAACTGATGTGGCCTCATCAGAAGGAGGAGACGAGATTCTGGAGACCATTGACCAGGAGGCCAAAGCGGCATGGGATGCCTATGAGTATAAGGGGCAGGATTCCTGTCCTGATGTTCCGTGGCCAGGAGATTTAGGGGAAGCGGGAAATGAGGAAGTGGAATATAAGGATGACGCGGTTGAATTCAGACCAGCGTTTAAAAAAGTCCTTGCCATGGCCAAGGCCTACAGCACAGAGGGAAGCCAGTATTACCAAAACAAGGACATGCTTAAGGACATGATCAACAGTTTGGATTACCTGTGTACTGTCTGCTACACCCCCAAGAGCCAGACCGATAACTGGTGGACCTGGGAGATCGGAATACCCAAGGATATAATTCCCGCGCTGATTCTGCTCTATGACGAACTGTCCGAGGAGCAGGTCATGACCTACACAGAGGCACTGTATTTCTTCCAGCCGGATCCATATCATGGAGGAGCTACAGGAACAGGAAGCACTCATGGTCAGGCATACAGAACACAGGCGGGAGCCAATGTTATTGACTGTTCCACCACAGCCGTAGGACTGGGAGCGCTGAGGAAGGACAATGAACAGGTTTACATAGGTATGCTGGCCTCATCAGGAACCTTTGTGATCCAGGAGGTGGAGGACAGCGGCATATTGCATGAGACCGGATACGCCAGCGGTTTTTACTCGGATGGCTCTTATCTGGATCACATCTGTGTGCCCTACATCGGATCTTACGGAATTGAGTTTATGAAAGGCGGCGTGAAGATTCCGTCCCTTATCGGAGGAACCCCGTGGCAGTATCCAGACGAAGTGCGGCAGAATCTGGAGTACTATATTGTGGAAGGTTTCGGCAACTCCATATACCGCGGAATGATGCTGGATTCCTTAAAGGGCAGGTCTGTAGCAAGGCCAGCTTACAGCAACCGGGATTCAGGGCGGGATGCCATGGTCATTATTCTGAAGATAGTGGATTCCCTCAGCCCGGAGGCAAAGGAAACCGTACTGTCAGCAATAAAATATTGGATAGAGGAAGATCCGGAATTTTTAGACAGCCTGACAGGTGTGGACAACATGGCCGTCAAGCGCAGGGCACAGGAGATCCTTGAGGATGACTCCATAGAAAGCTATGTGCCGTCCATGCACCGGTCATTCCCGCTTATGGACCGGGCTGTTCACAGAAGAGATAACTATCTGTTCGCCCTGTCCATGTATTCAGAGCGCATCCAGAATACAGAGATTATGAACAACGAGAACCTGTATGGCTGGCATCAGGGCAACGGTATGACCTATATCTATGATGAAGATGATCAGTACACGGAAAATTACTGGAACACGGTGAACCCCTTCCGGTTGGCGGGTACAACGGTAGTTCCCATGGATATCGGCAACGGCACGCCGGACAGCAGCGGTTTCCTTCAGGAAGGTGATTACCTTTCCACGGAAAGCTGGGTAGGCGGCAGCGCCATCGGTGAGTATGGAATCAGCGGAATGTCCTTCAGCGGCGCGATCGGAACCAAGGGAAGAAGCGGCGGCGCGATCGGATATGCCCCCAACTTAAACGGCAAAAAGTCCTGGTTTATGTTTGACGATGAGATCGTCTGCCTGGGCGCGGGGATCAACAACAAGGGTATGGATATCCATGTTGAGACTACCGTGGAAAACAAAAAGCTGAGGGAAGACGGAAGCAACCAGCTGACCATAAACGGGGAAGAGGTAGAACTTGCGGCAGTTAAGAACGAGCTGAAGGATTATGTGGCAGGAACCGCGGATGTGGAAGGAACTCCTGTGGAGAACGTGACATGGGCTCACTTAGAGGGCAATGAGACAGAGGGAACCGGATATTATTTCCCATATGAGAACACGGAGCTGAATATCCGCAAAGCCCAAACCACAGGCAACTGGAAAGATATAGGAACCTTCGAGGGGGAGAGCACGGAAAATTACATGGAGATGTGGTTTGACCACGGAGCGTCCCCATCCAACGCGTCCTATGGCTACGTTCTGCTTCCGGGAAAGACAGCGGATGAGACAGCGGATTATGCCGAGAACCCCAAGGTGGCGGTTCTTATGAATACAGACAAGGCTCAGGCGGTTTATCATGAGGAGCTTGGCATCACGGGAATTAACTTCTGGGAAGATGAGGAGACCACTGTAGGAGATGTGACTTCTGATAAGAAGGCTTCTGTCATGATCAAAGAAGAAGGAAACGGACAGCTGACCGTAGCGGTTTCCGATCCTACCATGAAGAACAAAGGAACCATCAAGGTGACTCTTCACAGGCCAATAGCCTTTGAGGTAGAACTGGATGACAATGTTTCCTGCCGGATCTTAGAAGACGGCGGCGCGGAGCTGACCTTTGAGATGGAAGGGACCAACGGAAACTCTTCCATGGCCACAGTGCAGATTCCGGCCTCCATCTACCCATCCTCCGCGACCATGAGACCAGGAGAAAGCCGGATCTTTGAGGTGCGGGATTACGCTGGCAACGCGGGAGAGATTACCTGGTCTGTGACAGGCGGCGAGTCTCTGGCTGCCGGAACGGTCATTGACAGCGAAGGAGTTCTGTGGGTTGATCAGGAAGAAAAGAATAATGCTCTGACCGTGACGGCAAAGACGGAATCCGGACTGACCCTGAACGCGAGTGTTTCCCTGGGCGGCGACGTGGTGACCACAGAGCTTCCGGAGGACTTGAAGAAATTAGAGTTAAAGGTTGATTTCGCTGAAGAAGTGATCGCGGATCTGGGAGCAGACAGCCCAGAGGCGGAAGAGGCTGTAAAGAACGCGGTTCTTGCCTTCGAGAGCGCGGACAGCGACAGCCTGGCGACTCATCTTATGGATTCTCTTCTGAAACTGGCTGATCTGTATACGCTGGTTCGAAGCGAAGGCGATGCTCCTGTAGGAGAGAGGCTGGAAGTGAACGGAGAAAGTGTGGAGAAATTAGATCCCAAGGCCCGGGGCATGGTGCTGAACATTTCTCCTGACTATAAAGAAACACCTTCCGCGGCCGTGCTGGTGATCAGCGGAGAGGACGGAGATTCTGATACTGATGATACAGTGGCCACACCGGCAAATGCTTTGAGGAGGAACAGCGGACTGTTAAAAACAGTAGGACTTACCGCCATTGGAAAGACTGCTACATCTTCCGCTTCCGTAAAATCCGCCACAAAGATAGACGGAAAGAAAGTAGACGAGGAAAGAACCTGCAAGTTCCGGCTCCAGCTGTTCTGGGAGAAGGAGGATGAGGATAAGTCTGTTCTGAATCAGAAGATACCTTATATGGTAACCATAAATATCCCGGAGAACCTTGATCTCGATGAGCGGATCCTGGCAGCCGTGATCGATGAACAGGGACAGCAGTCCTCACTGCGCTTTATGGTGGATAAGGAAGAAGGAATCATAACATTCTTCCCAGTCAGGACAGGAACCGTGGTTCTGGCTAATGAGGCGGAAGAAGAACCAGAGAAGCCGGAAAAACCAGAGAAACCTTCATCTACCAGTAAAAGAAAATATGGCGGTTCAAGCACCGCCAAGGTGGGCGGATGGGTTCAGATCAACAGCCGGTGGAAATATCAGCTGTCTGATGGTACATACGCGGCAAATTGCTGGCAATATATTAACAATCAGTGGTACAGCTTTGACGCGGAAGGATATATGCGGACAGGGTGGTATTTCGAAAACCAGGATAATTTCTGGTACTATCTGAGAGAGGATGGAGCCATGGCAACCGGCTGGCTTCAGATTGAAGGAAAATGGTATTATTTTAACACTTCATCGACAACAGCCACAGGCTGGAGCCAGAAAGATGGTGTGTGGGAATTCCAGGCACAGGAGAATTCAGGAAAGCCTTCAGGAGCCATGTATCGGTCTGAGGTGACACCTGATGGATATACAGTTAATGAACAGGGAAGCTGGACAAAGTAGAACCAAGGTCTGAACGGATATTTCGCGAAAATACAGATTAATTTCCACATTCAGGTAAAAAACAGTCAATCGAAAGTGATTGGCTGTTTTTTATTGCGCATTCAACCATTCAAGTGATTCCAGGCATTTTCCCAACTTGTCACACATATACTTGAGAGTAAAGAGGCGGAAGGCAAACGCGAAGCGTTTTCTCATGCCTTCGCCGACGTGGCAGGTGCCGCGAAGCGGCGCGTGCCGATACATTGCTATAGGCGGAAGGCAAACGCGAAGCGTTTTCCCATGCCTTCCGCCGCAGTATACTAGGAGGGGACAACGTGGAGCGAAAAGATCAGGTGATACGTATTTTTGCCAAAGAGATCCGCCGGATCCTGGAGCAGGCGCGGACGGATTACGAACATGTCCAGGAGATCCGCTTAAGAGTGGGAGCCCCGCTTCTTCTGGTTCAGGAAAACAAAGAGTACTATGTAAGCGGCAGCGGCGCTTTAAAGACAACGGCACAGGAAGCCCATATAGTGACCAGGAAGGAGCTTCAGGAGACCATGGAATACATCAGCAATTACTCTCTCTATGCCTTTGAAGAAGAGCTGCGCCAGGGGTTCATCACCATCCAGGGAGGTCACCGGATCGGGGTGGCGGGAAAAACCGTGGTGGAGGATCAAGATATCAGGGGAATGAAGTACATATCTTTTATCAATGTCCGGCTGTCCCACCAGGTTTTGGGCTGCGCGGACCCGGTGATGTCTTATGTCTATGACAATGAACAGGTGACCCACACCCTGATCGTGTCCCCGCCCAGATGCGGGAAGACCACACTTTTGAGGGATATGATCCGTCAGATATCCACGGGAAGCCGGGGGAGAAAGGGAGTGACCGTGGGGGTGGTGGACGAGCGTTCAGAGTTGGGAGCCTGTCATCAGGGCATACCTCAGAACGACCTGGGAATCCGCACGGACATCCTGGACTGCTGTCCAAAGGCAAAGGGTATGATGATGCTGGTCCGGACCATGTCCCCCCAGGTGATCGCGGTGGATGAGATCGGAAGCCGCCAGGACATGGAGGCGGTGGAATACGTTATGAGCTGCGGATGCAAGCTGGTGGCCACGGTCCACGGAAATTCCGTGGACGACATCCGCCACAAGCCCATCCTGCAAAACATGGTCCGGCAGAGGATGTTTGAAAGATACATTGTTTTAGGCGGGCCAGGCCAGGTGAGCCAGATTTTTGATTCCAGAGGGTGCCTGCTGTACAGCCCGGAAAGGATGGCTTATGGTGCTTAAACTGACAGGGAGCTTTCTGGTGACATGCTCCTGCGGGGCTCTGGGGATGTGGAAGGCAGCTCAGTGGAAAGAGCATTTAAAAATGCTGGAACAGCTGAAGAAGATGGTGATCATGCTGAGAGGAGAGATCCTGTACACCCATGCTCCTCTTGGAGAGGCCTTCGGACATGTGGGAAGAAAATCAGACGGGATTCTGGGAGAATTGTTTCTGGCCGTAGAAGACAGGATCAGCCAGCGGCAGGGGGAGCCATTTTATGTGATCTGGAAAGAGGAGACAGAGAAGAGAAAAAAAGACATGCTCCTGTCAGAGAGAGAGCTGGAGGAACTGACAGCCTTTGGAGAACACCTGGGGTATCTGGACTTAGAGATGCAGGAACACACGGTGGCTCTCTATATGGAACAGCTGGATATGAGCATTGGGTTTTATCGGGAACATGAGCGGGAGCAGAGCCGTCTGTACACCAGTCTGGGGATCATGGGCGGCCTGTTTCTCTCCATCATGATGTGTTAGGAGGAAGGCAAACGCGTAGCGTTTTTAAGATGCCTTCCGACGATTTGGCAGGTGCCGCGATTTGGCGCGTGCCGTAACCTTAAAAAAGGAGGAAGGCAAACGCGTAGCGTTTTCAAGATGCCTTCCGACGATTTGGCAGGTGCCGCGAAGTGGCGCGTGCCGTTACCTTAAAAAAGGAGGAAGGCGGTCATGGGAGTCAATCTGATTTTTAGGATCGCGGCGGTGGGGATCTTAGTTTCTGTCATCTGCCAGGTCCTCAAGCACAGCGGGAGAGAGGAGCAGGCATTTTTGACCAGTCTGGCCGGTCTGGTGCTGGTGCTGTTCTGGATGGTGCCCTATATCTATGAATTGTTTGACACCATTAAAAGCCTGTTCGCGTTGTAGCCCTGGCGGGGCGGGAAGGGGGAGTAATATGACAGTCGCGTCAATCGCGGTCATAGGGCTGATATCGGTCCTTCTGGCAGTGGAGCTGAAAGCGGTAAAAGGAGAGTATGGGGTCTATCTGGTTCTGGGTGCAGGACTGGTGATCTTTTTTTACAGTCTGTCCAAGCTGGAGGCGGTTATAGAAACCATACGGAAGGTTCAGTCCTATATTCGGCTGGACAGAGTTTACTTAGAGATCCTGATGAAAATGATCGGGATCACATACATCGCGGAATTTGCCTCCGGGATCTGCAGGGATGCGGGGTACGGTTCCCTGGGAGGGCAGATCGAGATATTCGGCAAGCTGTCCATGCTGGCAGTGAGCATGCCCATCCTGCTGGCATTGATGGAGACTCTCAAGGTGTTTATGTCATGAGCGGCGGAGAGTTCTGGAAAAGAAAATGGCAGCAGGGCCATGCCGCGAAAAGGAAGAGAACCTTGCGGCAGGGACGGGCCGCCAGGCCAAGGAGAGTGTGGCGGTATGGATACGGCGGGCTTTGGGAAAGAACCTGGCAGCCAGGCATGAAACGCAGGAAAAAATGGGTGAAAATCCTATGCGGAGCCGCCGCTGTGTGGCTTTTGGCCATCTTTGTGATGCTTTTGACAGCAAAGGCGGCGTGGGCGGCTTCTCCCGGAGAGGAGGAACCGGGAACCTGGGCAACAGAGGACTTCATGGGGCTGGAAGCGCTGGATTTCTCTGAGATCGATAAGTTTCTTGAGGAGAGGGAGGCCGGTCCGGCCCTGACTATGGAGTCTGTCATGGACTGTCTCATAAAAGGGGATCTGTCAAAGCTTTGGGGGAATATACTGGACAGCCTGAAGCATAGTCTGTTTTCGGAGATTTCCGTAGGCGGACACTTGATCGGACAGGTCCTGGCCCTTGGATTTACAGGAGCCGTGTTTACGAATTTCTCCTCTGTATTCAGCAGCGGCGAGATCTCGGAGACCGGCTTTTTTATTACCTACCTTCTTCTCTTTACGTTTTTAGCGGCCTCCATGATGGAAAGCATGGCTCTGGCGGCAGATACAGTGGAAAAAATCATAGGATTCATGAGACTGCTGATGCCATCCTATTTTCTCGCCGTGGCCTTTGCCGGCGGCAGCGTGTCGGCAGTGGCCATGTACGAATTCACCCTGTGGCTCATGGCGGCGGGGCAGTGGTTTCTGGGAAGGGTGATCCTGCCTGTGGTGAGGATCTATGTGCTTCTGGGGATGGCGGGAAATCTGGTAAGAGAAGAATTTTTGTCCAAATTTACCGAGCTTGTGGGACAGGCCGCTGGCTGGGGGCTGAAGGCCCTGCCCGGTCTGGCGCTCAGCTTCCACCTGATCCAGAGTCTGATCCTTCCCTATGTAGATTCCCTGAAACAGGGCACCGTACAGAAGGCGGTGTCCATGATCCCCGGAATCGGGCAGGGGGCGGCGGCTGTGACCCAGCTTCTGGTAGGCTCGGGGGTGTTGATCAAAAATACCATAGGCGCGGCGGCCATGGTCATCCTTATGGCCTTGATCGCCATGCCGGTGATAAAGCTGGCAGTGCTGATGGTGATGTATCAGTGTGTGTCAGCGATCATGGAACCAGTGTGCGACAAAAGGCTGGTATCCTGTGTATGTGCCGCGGCAAAAGGCCAGAAGATGATGGTTCAGGCCGTCATGGCGGCGGCGCTTTTGCTGGTGATTACCGTGGCAGTGGTCTGTGCCGGGACCAATGTGACTTATTATGCCTGACTTTGAAGGCAGGCCGGGTATGGGCACCGCGGGCCTTGAGAGGAGGGAGGACACTGGGTGGACGGGATCTTAAACTGGGTGGGGAATATCCTGTTTTACTATGTGCTGGTGACGGTGGTGGAAAATCTTCTTCCAGGAAAAAAATACAGCCGCTATGTCCGCCTCGCGGCAGGCATGGTGCTGATTCTTCTGGTGCTGAAGCCTGTGACAGAGGGATTTCATTTGGAGGAGCAGATCACCCGCGGCTTTGAGTCCTTCACCTATCAGCAGGACGCCAGGGATCTTTCCAGAGAGATTCTGGGGATCGAAAGGCAGAGGCTGGCTAAAGTGATGGACAGCTATGAGCAGGCCGTGGAGGCCAATGTCAATGCCATGGCGGCGGAGGAGGGATTTGTGACAGTGAAGATCCAGGCCGTGATGGACAGGGATGAGGGCAGCCAGGACTGGGGGGCTGTTGTGGGAATTCAGATGGAGGTGAGGGGGAAGGGGGACGAAAACGAGGAGGAAAGCCGTGCGGTACAGGCGGTAAACCCTGTTGAGCCTGTGACCGTGAATCTGAAGGGCACTGAGGAAGACAGCGGCAAAGAGCAGGGGGAGCCGAAGGAGCTGGAGCAACTGAGACGAAAGGTGGAAAGCTATTATGGATTGGAAGCCGGGAAAGTGGAAATTACCTATAAAGGGGAGTAAGGAGCGGTGGCTGATGGTTCTGGCCGTGGGGCTGATTTTTCTTATACTGGCCTTTCCAGGGGGCGATAAGGAAAAAAGTCAGGAGAGCCAGTGGCTGTCAGGGAGAAACGGAACCAGGACCGCTGATGACGCTGGCGGCGGAGAGCCCGGAAATTCTTTCTACAGAGACAGCCTGACGGAAAGCGGGGGGCAGGGGGAAAGCGGCTCTGGCGGCAACGACGGGGAGGAAGCCTCCAGTGTACAGGCGGCGGCCGGGACGGCCCTCACCTATGAGCAGGAGCTGGAAGCTAGGCTTAAGGAGCTGTTAAGCCATGTGGAGGGTGTGGGGGAGGTGGAGGTCATGATCGTTCTGAAAAGTTCAGAGGAGAAGGTGTGGAAGACGGACCGGGACACTTCCTATTCCACCACAAAGGAGATTGATTCCAACGGCGGCTCCAGGGATATCAGGAGCCAGGAGGTAACGGAGGACACCATTTTGACGGGGCAGCAAAGCAGCGGAGGCGGGCCTCTTCTGGAAAAAGAACTGAAGCCGGAGATCGGCGGCGTGGTGGTCAGCGCCGCGGGAGGAGGAAGCCCTCAGATCCAGGCAGAAATTTCCGCGGCCGTGGAAGCATTATTTGACGTACCCTCACATAAAATAAAAGTATTAAAGAGGGCAGAATAAAAAGGAGTGTCGCGCATGAGATTTAAGAGGGACTTAAAAAGTGTCAATATGAAAAGTGTCAGCATGAAAAACGTCAATATGAAGAAGCTGTTCCGGAGAAACCAGATCATCGTCACCACCCTGGCGGTGATGATCGCGGCGGCGGGGTATTTGAACTACACAGGAAAACAGGACCTGGAGGCGGGAAATGTTATGTCTGAGGCAGGTCTCATGGATATTTCTGAGGAAGACATCATGATGGAAAACCAGAGGATCTTAGACGCCCAGGGAGGCTATGAGGAGATTCAGAGCCTGGATCAGGATCTTTCCCAGATCGAGGAGGCGGAGTCCGTGGCAGAGGGGGATCTTTCCCAGCTCCAGGGAGATCCTCAGCAGCTTGCCCAGGCAGAGACCATCGGGGACCAGGCGGGCATGGAGGCCGGGGCTTTGGACAGCGCCCAGGGAAACGCCGGAGACACCCAGACAGGGTATGAGAACCCGGGGGAGGCTATTCTGACCAGCGGTATGAGCGTGTCCGATTACATAGCGGGAGTCCAGCTGAACCGGGAACAGGTGCGGGCAAAGAACAAGGACACCCTTCTGGCCATTATCAACAACGCCAACATTGAGGAGTCGGCCAAACAGGAAGCCATCCAGGATATGATCCGCCTGACAGAGATCTCGGAAAAGGAGAACGCGGCGGAGACCCTACTGATGGCAAAAGGATTTTCAGACCCAGTGGTCAGCATTTCTTCTGAAAAGGTAGATGTGGTGGTCAACGCTTCCAGCATCACGGACGCCCAGCGGGCCCAGATCGAGGATATCGTGAAGAGAAAGGCAGAAGTTCAGGCGGAAAACATCATTATCACCCTCCTGAACCTGGCAGACTAAAAATTCCTTTGCAAACAGGAGTATTTTTGCTATAATAGGGCTATTATAGAAACACAGGAGGTAATCATGGTGGCAGAACTGGAAAGCAGAAATACTCACAAAGTATATGAGAAGGATAAAATCGGAGAAGTACAGATCGCGGACGAGGTGGTGGCTATCATCGCGGGGCTGGCGGCCACAGAGGTGGAAGGGGTGGACTCCATGGCAGGCAATATCACCAATGAGCTGGTGGGTAAGCTTGGGATGAAGAACCTTTCCAAGGGAGTGAAAGTGGATGTGACAGAGGAGCATGTGTCCGTGGATTTATCCTTAAACATCAAGTATGGCTACAACATTCCCGGGGTTTCCGAGAAGGTCCAGGACAAAGTAAAGAGCGCCATTGAGAACATGACAGGGCTCAATGTCCTTGATGTGAACATTAAGATCGCGGGCGTCAATATGGATGAGAGCCACTAAAGAGGAAGAGGGCGCGGCTGCCAGCGGCGGCTGCGCCTTATGACAAACGGAGGATTTGAAGATGACCAGAAGAGAATTGCGCGAACATTGTTTCAAGATGCTGTTCTGCGCGGATTTTTACCCGGCGGAGGAGACAGCGGGGCAGCTGGAGCGATACTTTGAGGCAACTGAGGAGGATGAGACCACGCCGGAGGGAGAGATTCAGATTCTCCACCAGGTTGATATGGAAGAGAAGGACAGAGACTATCTGTTAAAAAAGGCGGGAGACGCCCTTTTGAAGGTACCGGAGCTTGACGCCGGGATCAACGCAGTGGCGGAGGGCTGGAAGACGAGAAGGATGGGAAAGGTGGAGCTTACCATCCTGCGGCTTGCGCTGTACGAGATCCTTCACGACGAGGAGATCCCGGAGAAGGTGGCCATCAACGAGGCCGTGGAGCTGGCCAAGAAGTTCGGCGGGGACGATTCGCCGTCTTTTATTAACGGGGTCCTGGCCAGATTGGTGAGAGGCAGAGAGGAAGCCCGTAAGGACAACGGGGCAGATACGGTTTCCTAGCACACAGCCCCAAAGGACAGGCAAACGATATGGCAAGTGTATATTCCGTAACACAGGTGAATTCTTATATCAAGAACATGTTTGTCCAGGACTATCTGCTCAAACGGCTCAGCGTCCGGGGAGAGATCTCCAACTGCAAATATCACACCTCGGGACACATTTATTTTACATTGAAGGACGAGTCAGGGACCTTATCCGCCGTCATGTTTGCCGGTCAGAGAAAAGGTCTTAATTTTCAGCTGCGGGAAGGGCAGCAGGTGATCGTCACCGGAACCGTGGATGTGTATGAGAGAGACGGCAAGTATCAGCTCTATGCCAGGGAGATCAAAAAGGAAGGCATGGGGGACCTGTTCGAGCGGTTTCAAAGGCTCAGGGACGAGCTGGAGGATATGGGGATGTTCGCGGCAGAGTACAAGCGGCCCATCCCAAGGTATGCCAGGACAGTGGGCATTGTCACCGCCTCAACAGGGGCGGCTATCCGGGATATCATGAACATCGCCGCGAGGCGGAACCCCTACGTCCAGCTGATCCTCTATCCGGCCCTGGTCCAGGGGGAACAGGCAAAATACAGCATCGCGGAGGGAATCCGCGCCCTGGACGCCATGGGCCTTGATGTGCTGATCGTGGGGCGGGGAGGCGGGTCCATAGAAGATTTGTGGGCATTTAACGAGGAGCTGGTGGCCCGAGCCATCTTTGACTGCGCTACCCCTGTGATCTCGGCAGTGGGCCATGAGACCGATGTGACCATTGCCGACTATGTGGCGGACATGCGGGCTCCCACCCCTTCCGCGGCGGCGGAGCTGGCGGTGTTCGACTACAGGCAGTTTGAAGGCCAGCTTCAGCTGTACCGGGATGTTCTGACCCGGGGAATATCCAGGTGCCTGGAGAGGAGAAAGTACCAGGTAGAACAGTGCCGTCTGCGGCTTGAGGCCAGCCATCCCCGGCATCAGCTGAATCAGAAGAGGCAGCGGCTGGCGGACATGCAGGATGAGCTGGAGAGGCTCATGGCGGAGAAGCTGACAGACAGGAAGCACAGGCTGGCTCTTATAAGCGGCAGGCTTCAGGGGCTGTCCCCCCTGGCCAGGCTCAGCGGAGGCTTCGGATTTCTTACAGGGGAAGACGGAAGACGGGTGGAGTCGGTGGCCCAGGTGAGCCCGGGGCAGGAGCTGGCTGTCCGGGTAAGGGACGGAACCTTCAGAACAAAGGTAACCCAGGTGGAGCCTTTGCCGGACACATGAGACAAGCTTTCAGAGGGCCGCTGACATCAGAGGCGGTCAGGAGATTTGAGAGAGATGGAAGAGAACAAGACAACAAGGACCATAGAAGAGACCATGGAAGAACTGGAGGCCATCATTGAGAAGATGGAGGACAGGGAGAGCACACTGGAAGAGTCATTTGCCTGCTTTGAGACAGGCATGAAGCTGGTGAAGGAATGCAGTCAGCGCATCGACAAGGTGGAGAAGCGGATCATGGTCCTCAGCGAGGAGAACGTGGAGGAATATGGATCTTAAAGAGAGACTAGAGCAGTATACGGCCCAGGTGGAGGAAGTGGTCACAAAATATCTTCCGCCGGAGACAGGGTATCAGAAAACCGTGTCAGAGGCCATGAACTACAGCGTGAAGGCGGGAGGAAAGAGACTTCGCCCTCTTTTCATGCGGGAGGTCTACCGCCTGTTTGCCGGGGGGCCTAAAGAGGACAGCCGCGGTGATTCTGTAAGGGCAGGCATGGAAGCCATACTGGTGGAGCCTTTTATGGCAGCCGTGGAGATGATTCACACCTTTTCCCTGATTCACGACGACCTGCCCTGTATGGACAATGACAGGCTGAGGCGGGGACTGCCCACCACCTGGGTACAGTACGGTTATGACATGGCGGTGCTGGCCGGGGATGCCCTGGCGCTCTACGCCTTCGAGACAGCGGCCAGGGCCCTGGGAGGCTCAGAAAGGCCCAGAGCTGTGGCTGAGTGCATGGGGCTTCTTGCCGGAAAGTCTGGTATAGGAGGCATGATCGGCGGGCAGACCGTGGATGTGGAGCTGTCGGGAAAGCCCATAGACCCCCAGAGGCTGGACTTTATCTACCGGCTTAAGACAGGCGCTCTCCTGGAAGTGTCCATGATGATCGGGGCCATCCTGGGGGGAGCGGATGATTCCCAGGTGGAGGCTGTGGAAAAGATGGCCTCCCTTGTGGGACAGGCGTTCCAGATACAGGATGATATTCTGGATCTGACAGGCACCACGGAGGTCCTGGGCAAGCCTGTGCTCAGTGACGAGAAAAACGAGAAGACCACCTATGTGTCACTGTATGGAATGGAGAAAGCCAGGGAAGCGGTGAGGGACTTATCGGCTCAGGCAAAAGAGCTGCTTTGGAGCCTTCCCGGGGACCACGACTTTCTGGAATATCTTATGGACATGCTGATAACCAGAGAAAAGTAAGGAAGATGGCAATGCTGGAGAAGATAAACGGGCCTGGGGACATCAAAGGCTTAAACCGCGGGGAACTTGAGGCCCTGGCCTCGGAGATACGGCAGTTTCTGATCGAGAAAATAAGCGCTACAGGAGGGCATCTGGCCTCCAATCTGGGTGTGGTGGAGCTGACCATGGCCATATATCTGACATTTGACCTTCCAAAAGACAAGATCATCTGGGATGTAGGCCACCAAGCGTATACCCACAAGATCTTAAGCGGACGGAAAGACCATTTTGACGAGCTGCGCCAGTACAGGGGCTTAAGCGGTTTTCCAAAGACAAAGGAAAGCCCCTGCGACGCCTTTGACACAGGCCACAGCTCTACATCCATAGCAGCTGGCCTGGGAATGGCCCAGGCCAGGGATATCCAGGGAGAGGACTACTCGGTGGTATCCATCATCGGAGATGGCGCGCTCACCGGAGGCATGGCCTATGAGGCCCTGAACAACGCTGCCCGCTTAGAGCGGAACTTTATTATTGTATTAAATGACAACAACATGTCCATCTCCGAAAATGTGGGAGGCATTTCCAAATATTTAAGCAGCATCCGCACAGGAGAGGGCTATAATGATTTAAAAAAGAATGTGACCAGCACCCTGGAGAAGGTCCCGGTTCTGGGTCCCAAGCTGATCGACAAGATCAGCCGGACCAAGCAGGGCATTAAGCAGCTTCTGATTCCGGGGATGCTGTTTGAAAATATGGGGATCACTTACTTAGGTCCCGTGGATGGGCACGACCTGCGGCAGCTCACAAGAGTTCTTCTAAACGCCAGGAAGCTGGACCACGCGGTTCTGGTCCATGTGCTGACCCAGAAGGGAAAGGGCTATGAGCCGGCGGAGAGGAACCCATCCTGGTTCCACGGAGTGGACCCCTTTGACATCAATACGGGAAAGCCAAAGAAACAAAAAGAACACCCAGGATACACGGACATTTTCTCCCGGAAGCTTTGCCAGTTAGCGGAGGAGAGAAAAGATATTGTGGCGGTGACCGCCGCCATGCCGGACGGCACGGGACTGAACCGATTCGCGAAAATGTACCCGGACCGTTTTTTTGACGTTGGCATCGCGGAACAGCACGCTGTTACCAGCGCGGCAGGGATGGCGGCAGCCGGGTTAAGGCCAGTGGTGGCTGTGTATTCTTCTTTTCTACAGAGGGCCTATGATCAGATTCTTCATGACGTGTGCATTCAGAATCTGCCGGTAGTATTTGCCGTTGACAGGGCCGGGTTGGTGGGAAGTGATGGTGAGACCCACCAGGGTATCTTTGATTTATCTTATTTAAGCTCTATCCCCAACATGAGCGTCATGGCCCCCAAGAATCTGTGGGAGCTGCGCCGGGAGCTGGAGTTTGCCCTGAGCTTTGACGGCCCCATCGCCATCCGCTATCCAAGGGGAGAGGCCTACCGGGGCCTGAAAGAATTTAACCAGCCTATTGTATATGGAAAAGGGGAGATGATCTACGAAGAAGACCAGATCGCCCTTCTGGCCATAGGCAGCATGGTCAGCACCGCGGAGCACATCAGGGAAAAGATGAAAGCGGATGGCTACCATGTGACCCTGGCAAACGGAAGATTTGTAAAGCCCGTGGACTACCAGCTGGTTGCCCGTCTGGCTGAAAACCACCAATACTTAGTGACCCTGGAAGAAAACGTCCTCCAAGGGGGATATGGCCTGAAAGTAACCGCCTACGTCCACGAGCATTACCCACATGTAAAGGTTCTGAACGTAGCCCTGCCCGATGCCTACGTAGAACACGGAAATGTGTCCATCCTGAGGGAAGAGCTGGGAATCGACAGTGACTCTATTATCGAAACCATAAAGAAGTGGTTTTTCCAAGGGGAGTGACGGGCCGGGGGGGGTATGGATCTCAGGAGAGGAGCGATATGAAAGAGCGTTTAGATATTCTTTTAGTAAATAAAAATCTGGCCCCATCCCGGGAGAAAGCCAAGGCCCTGATCATGGCCGGTGTGGTGTATGTGGAGGGACAGAAAGAGGACAAAGCCGGAACCACATTCGAGGATACGGTTTCCATAGAGGTCCGGGGCGCGTCCCAGAAGTATGTAAGCCGGGGAGGCCTGAAGCTGGAGAAGGCCATAACCCATTTCGGCATATCTTTAGAAGGAAAGGTCTGCATGGATGTGGGGGCTTCCACGGGAGGGTTCACGGACTGCATGCTGCAGAATGGGGCAGTGAAGGTATACGGGGTGGATGTGGGACACGGGCAGCTGGACTGGAAGCTGAGGAACGATCCCCGGGTGGTGTGTATGGAGAGGACCAATATCCGCTATGTGACAGAGGCGGATGTGGCGGATAAGATCCAATTTGCCTCAGTTGACGTGTCATTTATCTCCCTTTCCAAGGTTCTGGGGCCAGTGAAAGCGCTGTTGTCTGAGGACGGCCAGATGGTGTGCCTGATCAAGCCCCAGTTTGAGGCTGGCCGGGAAAAGGTTGGGAAAAAAGGAGTGGTCAGGGAGAAGAGCACCCATTTGGAGGTCATAAACAAGGTATTGGATTTCGCGGCCTCCCTGGGTTTTGGGATCCTGAACCTGGAGTTTTCCCCTATCAAGGGACCAGAGGGAAATATCGAGTATCTCGCGCACCTGCAGAACAACCCGGAACAGTACGGAAGGGGAGAGGCGGCGGTCGATCCACAGGCAGTGGTGGAACAGGCTCACAAAACACTTTAGGAGTCTTAAGACATGAGACATTTTTATCTGATAAAAAATCCGGAAAAAGACGGAGTGGACCAGGTGGCTGAGGAGATCCGCCGCTACATAGAGGACAGGGGAGGAAGCTGCCGGATCCAGCGGCCGGGCCAGGGCTTTTGCCGAGGCGGGGAAAAACATTTCCAGTACACAGATGCCTGCCAGGTCCCAGGGGATACGGAGTGCGTCATCACCCTTGGCGGGGACGGCACCCTGATCCAGGCGGCCAGGGATCTGGCGGGAAGGCAGATCCCCATGGCGGGAGTCAATTTAGGCCATCTGGGATATCTGACCCAGATCGGCAGCAAAGAGGGCGTGGAGGAGCTTTTGGAGGCCCTTCTGTCAGGCCAGTACCAGCTGGAGAAAAGGATGATGCTGAAGGGAAGCATTTTCCATAAAGGACAGGCAGTGAAGGAAGACCTGGCGCTGAACGAGATCGTCATCACCAGGCGGGAGAATCTGCGGGTGCTGAAATTCAGGATCTATGTTAACGGCGAATATTTAAGCGAGTACAAGGCAGACGGAATGATCGCCGCCACGCCCACAGGGTCTACTGCCTACAACTTGTCGGCGGGAGGCCCGATCGTGGCGCCCCAGGCTCAGATGACCATCCTGACCCCCATTTGTCCCCACGCCTTCAATGGCCGGAGCATTGTGCTGCCCGCTGATGACCGGATCGAGATGGAGGCCCTGGGAAACGACGATTCAGGACAGGTAGCGGTATTTGACGGAGACATCACCTGCCACATGATGGTTGGGGACAGGATCCGCATTGAACGGTCCCAGGTGGAGACGGTTCTTGTGAAACTGAAAAATATTTCATTTTTAGACAATCTGCGCAGCAAGCTGGCATAGGAAAAAGGCAAAACCCGCAAGCGTTTTTCAGGATGCCTTTCGACGACGTGGCAGGTGACGCGAAGCGGAGCGTGCCGATATCTTTTAAAGAAGGAGGTAAGAAGTGAAAGTAGAGAGACACAGCAAGATAGTAGAATTGATCGGCAAATATGAGATCGAGACTCAGGAGGAGCTGGCAGAGTACTTAAACAATGCCGGATACCAGGTGACTCAGGCCACTGTGTCCAGAGATATACGGGAGCTGAAATTGTCCAAGGTCCAGTCGGAAAACGGAAAGCAGCACTATGCGGTTTTGCAAAGTCAGAGCGGCTTCAGCGACAAATATATACGCATTCTGCGGGACGGCTTTATGTCCATGGACATGGCTCAGAATATGCTGGTGATCAAGACTGTGTCCGGCATGGCCATGGCGGTGGCGGCGGCCCTGGATGCCATCCATTTTCATGAGATCGTGGGCTGTATAGCGGGGGACGACACCATCATGTGCGCTGTCAGGAGCGTGGATGATACCATACTGGTTATGGATAAGATCAGGAAATTGCTGGAAGGATCCCGGTAGACAGCCCCTTAACGGCCATAAAGGCTGCCGGGAAAGGGGGAGACGGCTGGTTGAACAGGCCAGGATTCCGGGGCGGCGGCGGGCCTGGTGGGGCATATGGGGATAGGAAAATGACAGAAGTCAGCGAGGAGGAGCAAAATGCTGCTGGAATTACGAGTGAAGAATCTGGCACTGATCGAGAAAGCGGAGGTGTCATTTAAGGATGGTCTGAACATTTTGACCGGTGAGACAGGGGCGGGCAAATCTATTATCATCGGTTCGGTGAACATGGCTCTGGGCGGAAAGGCTTCCAGGGACATGATCCGCCAGGGCGCGGACTACGCGTATGTGGAGCTGATCTTTTCCGTGGAGGAGGAGGAAAAGCAAAGACTGTTAAAGGACATGGACGTAGACCTGCCGGAGGACAACACACTGATCATCACCAAGAAGATCATGCCCGCGAGAAGTGTCAGCAAGGTCAATGACGAGACGGTTACTGCCGGAAAGCTGAAAGAGATCACAAGTCTGCTGATCGACATCCACGGTCAGCACGAGCACCAGTCTTTGATGAACCGCTCAAAACATCTTCAGATCCTGGACGATTACGCGAAATCCCGAACAGCTCCTTTAAAACAAGAAATAGCGGAGGTTTTTGCCCAGTACCAAAAGCTGTCCAGGAAGCTTTCTGACATGAATCTGGACCAGGAAGGCCGGCTCAGGGAGGCTGATTTCTGCAGGTATGAGATCGAAGAGCTGGAGAGAGCGGAGCTTACGGAGGGGGAGGAGGAGACTCTGACCGCGGATTACCGCCGCCTGAAAAATTCCCAGAAGATTATGGAACAGCTGGCAGAGGCTTATGACATCCTGGAAAATGCCCGGATCGACGCGGCTTTAAAGGCAGTGGATACCGCGGCGGAGTATGATCCGGAGCTTTCCGGAATCCGGGATCAGATGTATGACGCCGACGCCGTCATAAGCGATGCCTCCCACGACATACGGGAGTATATGGATCGGTTTTCCTTTGATGAGGAAGAATTTGTCAGGATTGAGGAGCGGCTGGATCTGATCCACAGCCTTCAGTCCAAGTACGGGGGAACCACGGCGGATATTCTGAAAAAGCTGGAGGAGAAGCGTCGTCGTCTGGAGGAGCTGGACAACTATGACCTGGTGAAACAGGAGACAGAGAAAAAATGGAAAGATTGCGGGGATAAGCTGGAAGGTCTCTGCGAAAAACTGTCAAAAGCACGGAAGAAAGAGGCGGGGAAACTGACAGAGAAGATCAGCCAGGGCCTTCGGGATTTAAATTTTCTGGATGTTAAGTTTTCCATGGAGTTTAGCCGCCTTCCCCAGTACAGCGGGGGCGGGTATGACGAGGCGGAGTTTATGATCTCCACCAACCCGGGGATGCCGGTCCGGCCTCTGGGCATGGTGGCCTCCGGCGGAGAGCTGTCCAGGATCATGCTGGCCATCAAGGCGGTGCTGGCGGACACAGATGATATCCCAACTTTGATATTTGATGAGATCGACACCGGAATCAGCGGACGGACAGCCCAGAGGGTGTCAGAAAAGCTGGCATACATCGCGGGAAATCACCAGGTGATATGCATCACCCATCTTCCCCAGATCGCGGCCATGGCGGATGCCCATTTTGAGATCGCCAAAAAGTCTGACGGAGAGCTTACCACCACGTTTATCCGGGAACTTGACCAGGAGCAGATGATCGGGGAGCTGGCAAGGCTTCTGGGCGGAGCCCAGATCACGGAGGCAGTGTATGACAACGCCAGGGAGATGAAACGGCTGGCTGCCAATTTTTCCAGAAAAGATTCCTGAAAAACACGAACAAATGTTTGCAAAAGCGGACAAAGTGTGCTATGATGTTCTTCAAGGTCCATATTTACTTTTGTCAGCAAGGAGTCTATTATGTCAAGACAGTATATCAAGATACGCGGAGCCAATGAGCATAATCTGAAGAATATTGATGTGGATATTCCCCGGAACGAGCTGGTGGTCCTGACGGGCCTGAGCGGTTCCGGGAAGTCCTCCCTGGCTTTTGATACTATCTACGCGGAAGGACAGAGACGTTATATGGAGTCTCTGTCTTCTTATGCCAGACAGTTCCTGGGGCAGATGGAGAAGCCGGATGTGGAGAGCATAGAAGGCCTTTCTCCCGCCATCTCCATTGATCAGAAGTCCACCAATCGGAACCCCAGATCCACAGTGGGGACCGTGACAGAGATTTACGATTACATGCGCCTTCTCTATGCCAGAATCGGCATCCCACACTGCCCCAAGTGCGGCAAGGAGATCCGCAGGCAGACCGTGGATCAGATGGTGGATCAGCTCCTGTCCATGCCGGAGAAAACCAGGATCCAGCTTCTGGCCCCAGTGGTGCGGGGACGCAAGGGCGAGCATGTGAAGGTGCTGGAGCAGGCCAGGAAAAGCGGCTATGTCCGGGTGCGGGTAGATGGCAGTCAGTACGAGCTTTCCGAGGAGATCAAGCTAGATAAAAATATCAAGCACAACATCGAGGTTATCGTGGACCGTCTGGTGGTACGTCCGGGAATAGAAAAGCGTCTCACAGACTCCATAGAGAGCACCATGGCTCTGGGCAACGGGCTGATGATCGTGGACGTGATCGATGGGGAACCTATGAATTTCAGCCAGCATTTCGCCTGTCCGGACTGCGGTGTCAGTATTGAGGAGGTGGAGCCGAGAAGCTTCTCCTTCAACAATCCTTTTGGTGCCTGCCCGGACTGTTTCGGACTGGGCTACAAGATGGAGTTTGACGAGAACCTGATGATACCGGACCGTTCCCTAAGCATCACCCAGGGGGCCATCGTGGTCATGGGCTGGCAGTCCTGCGGGGATAAGGGCAGCTTTACCAGAGCTATTCTGGATGCCCTTGCTGAGGAATACGATTTCAGCCTGGACACCCCATTTGAGCAGTATCCCCAGAAGATCCAGGACATTATCCTCTGGGGAACCGGAGGAAAAGAGGTGAAGGTCCACTACAAAGGCCAGAGAGGCGTGGGGATCTACGATGTGGCCTTTGAGGGTCTTGTGGAGAATGTGGAGCGGAGATATAAGGAGACTTTTTCCGAGGCCAGCAAGGCAGAGTATGAGACTTACATGCGCATAACCCCCTGTTCTTCCTGCAAGGGAAAGCGTCTGAAAAAGAGCTCCCTGGCAGTGACCGTAGGTGGGATGAACATCTTCGACGCCACCAACATGTCCATTGTCAAGTTCCGGGAGTTTATGGACGGGCTTCAGCTGACAGCCATGCAGGAGGCCATAGGTGCCCAGATTATAAAGGAGATCCGCTCCAGAGTGACCTTCCTCATCAATGTGGGGCTGGAGTACCTGTCTCTGTCCAGGGCCACGGGCACCCTGTCCGGCGGCGAGGCCCAGAGGATACGCCTTGCCACCCAGATCGGTTCCGGCCTGGTGGGGGTAGCCTACATCCTTGACGAGCCCAGCATCGGCCTTCATCAGAGGGACAATGACAAGCTGCTCCAGACCCTGATTCATTTGAGGGACCTGGGAAACAGCGTGCTGGTGGTGGAACACGACGAGGACACCATGAGGGCCGCTGACTTTATCGTGGATATCGGCCCAAAGGCGGGGGAGCACGGAGGCAGGGTGATCGCCACGGGAACCGCGGATGATATCATGAATTGTCCGGAGTCCATTACCGGAGCTTACTTAAGCGGCCGCGTACAGATTCCTGTGCCGTCAGAACGGCGGACTCCCACCGGCTGGCTGAAGGTGAAGGGCGCGGGGGAGAACAACCTGAAGAACATTGACGTGAAGATTCCGTTGGGGGTCATGACCTGCGTCACCGGGGTGTCCGGTTCCGGAAAAAGCTCCCTGGTCAATGAGATCGTTTACAAGACCCTTGCCAGGCAGCTGAACAGGGCCAGGACCATACCGGGAAAGTTTAAGAAAATTGACGGCGTGGAGCAGCTGGACAAGATCATCGCCATTGACCAGTCCCCTATTGGCCGGACTCCCAGATCCAACCCAGCTACCTACACAGGGGTGTTTGACATGATCAGAGACTTATTTGCTTCCACCACAGACGCCAAGGAGAGAGGCTACAAGAAAGGACGTTTCAGCTTTAATGTAAAAGGCGGGCGGTGCGAGGCCTGCTCCGGCGACGGAATCATCAAGATCGAGATGCATTTTCTGCCGGACGTGTACGTGCCCTGCGAGGTCTGCGGCGGCAAGCGGTACAACCGGGAGACCCTGGAGGTAAAGTACAAGGGAAAGAGCATCTACGATGTGCTGAACATGACCGTGGAGGAGGCCCTGAAATTTTTTGAAAACGTGCCCACCATTTACAGAAAGATCTCCACGCTAAACGATGTGGGTCTTTCCTATATTCGGCTGGGGCAGCCATCTACGGAGCTTTCGGGGGGGGAGGCCCAGAGGATCAAGCTGGCCACAGAGCTGAGCAAGCGGGGCACAGGCAAGACCATCTATGTCCTGGATGAGCCCACCACAGGACTTCATTTCGCTGATGTCCACAAGCTGGTGGACATCTTGAGGAAGCTGTCCCAGGGAGGCAACACGGTGGTGGTCATTGAGCACAATCTGGATGTGATCAAGACCGCGGATTATATCATTGACATGGGCCCGGAAGGCGGAGACAAAGGCGGCACCGTGGTGGTCCAGGGAACGCCGGAGGAAGTGGCCCGGTGTGAGACTTCCTACACAGGGCAGTATGTGAAGAGGTATCTGGACATGTAGACAGGGACTGTTAGGTTTACAGAATACCTGTGAACAGTAACGCTTCCTCCTGGATCCGGGGAGACCGCGTGTACTTACTGCTTGTATTTTGTGGATTCCTGTTGTAGAATGGGGAAAGTAAGAGGGTGGGGGACAAAATACAAGGAGAGATCAGGAGGATAGCTGTGAACAGGGAAAAGATAATTGTGATCGACTTCGGCGGACAGTACAACCAGCTGGTGGCCCGCCGCGTCCGCGAGTGCGGCGTGTACTGTGAGATTTATTCCTATAAGACAGATATTGGGCAGATCAGGGACATGGCGCCAAAGGGAATTATCCTGACAGGAGGCCCCAACAGCTGTTACGAGGAGGGAGCCGCTTCCTGCGGCAGGGAGCTGTTTGAGCTGGGGATCCCGGTTCTGGGGCTGTGCTATGGCGCGCAGCTGATGATGTTGACTTTGGGCGGACATGTATGCAAGGCTCCTGTGCGGGAATATGGAAAAATTGAGGTGACCGTGGACAAGTCCAGCAAGCTGTTCGGCGATGTGTCCGAGAAGACCATCTGCTGGATGAGCCACAATGACTATATAGAGAAGAAAGCACCGGGATTCCGGATTACTGGCCGCACCCCGGACTGTCCTGTGGCAGCGGCGGAGTGGGAGGAGAAGGATTTGTACGCTATCCAGTTCCACCCGGAAGTCCTCCACACTCAGGAAGGAGCAAAGATGCTCCGCAATTTTGTCTACCAGGTATGTCACTGTGAGGGAACCTGGAAGATGGATGCCTTCGCGGCCGCCAGTATCCAGGCGATACGGGAGAAGGTTGGAAAAGGCAAAGCCCTCTGTGCCCTCTCCGGAGGAGTGGATTCTTCGGTTGCCGCGGTTTTGATGTCAAAGGCCATAGGAAACCAGCTGACCTGTGTCTTTGTGGACCACGGTCTGCTGCGGAAAAATGAAGGGGACGAGGTGGAGGAAGTCTTCGGCCCCAAGGGTCCCTATGAGTTAAACTTTATCCGCGTCAATGCCCAGGAGCGTTTTTATGAGAAGCTCAGGGGCGTGGAGGAGCCGGAGCAAAAGCGGAAGATCATCGGAGAAGAGTTTATCCGGGTGTTTGAGGAGGAGGCAAAGAAGATCGGCGCTGTGGACTTCTTAGTCCAGGGAACCATCTACCCGGATGTGGTGGAGAGCGGCCTGGGCGGTGAGTCCGCTGTGATCAAATCTCATCACAATGTGGGCGGACTGCCGGACTATGTGGATTTTAAGGAGATCATGGAGCCTCTGCGGGATCTCTTCAAAGACGAGGTGCGAAAAGTCGGGCTGGAGCTTGGCATCCCGGAAAAACTGGTGTACCGCCAGCCCTTCCCCGGACCTGGCCTGGGAATCCGAATCGTGGGGGAAGTGACACCGGAGAAGGTGGTCATGGTTCAGGAGGCGGATGCCATCTACCGGGAGGAGATCGCCAGGGCTGGACTTGACAGGACCATAGGGCAGTATTTTGCCGCGCTGACCAACATGCGATCAGTGGGCGTTATGGGGGACGAGAGGACTTACGATTACGCTGTGGCATTGAGGGCGGTGAATACTGTGGATTTCATGACAGCGGAGACAGCGGAGATTCCTTTTGAAGTGTTGGTGAAGGTGATGAATCGGGTGATTAATGAGGTGAAAGGTGTTAATCGGGTGCTTTATGACTTGACCTCGAAGCCGCCTGGGACCATAGAGTTCGAATAGTAGACATTTGGACTGGAAACCTGATAAAATAAGGGTTTTCCAGTCCTTTTTATATCTCTGTGATGTTAATATGATGTTGAAAATAGAGCCAGCTACTTTTCCTACTCCAAAATGGATGCGGTTGAAATCCCTGTCGAAATGTGGTAATATCTCTTTGGGACTACCAGGATGGTAGGCGGTTAGCCCTCCCCGGAGGGACTGTGACCCTCCGTTTACATAGAAACCTGAAAGGGAATCTGGGAAAGGAGGGCTGAGCCATATGGATATTTTGGGACTTATTGCGGTGTTAAGTTTTGGCTTGACCTGCTTTGGTATCGGATATACATTCGGTAAAGATAGTAACAAGCCACAGAAATAGCCGCCCTCCCGTGACAAGGTAAGCGGCTATAGCTGTTAACTTATGAATCGGGCTAACCGTCTATCGGTAGCTCCCGTGGGGCGTCTGTTACCAGCAGGCGCCTCTCTTTATCTAAAGAATAGCACAATCTGCGGGAAAGTTCAAGAATTTTCTTCTGTCGGCGGTACCGCTCGCCGGAACTGATTGAGCCGATCTGCCAGCTGCTGATCCTTGTCCGGGTAAAGGTGGGAATAGGTATCCAGTGTGGTCTTCACGGATTCATGCCCCAGCCGGTCCGCAATCTCCAATGGGGCAAAACCCATTTCAATCAGCATACTGGCATGTGAGTGCCTCAGATCGTGGACTCTTATAATTGGCAGCCCCACTTTGGCGGCGATCCGCTTTATCTCTTTATCCAGGGCAGATTTTGTGAAATAGAATATCCGGTCCCCCTGTTCAATCCCATAGAGCTTTGCCATGTATTCCTGAATATCATCGTATAGAAAATCGGGTATGGATATACACCTTTTAGCCTTGGGCGTTTTCGGCTCCAGGAATAATTCTTCCCCATTTACTTTTGCATAATTTTTATTGATATCAATCCGTTTTGAAGGGAGGATGTCTGCAGGGGTAAGGGCCAGCAGCTCCCCGGACCGCATCCCGGTGTAAAAGAGCACATCAAAGGCCAGCTTTACAGAGGATTTTTGTATGGCGGCGGAGAACTGCTCGTACTGTGCCTGTGTCCATATATTCATTTCCTCGGCTCGGCTCTTCCCCATGCTGCCGGCGGCCCGACATGGATTAGCAGAGAGCCGGTAATGGGCCACGGCATAATTCATGATGGCGGACAGCTGATTGTTAACGGTTTTGAGATATGTCTGGGAAAAAGGGTTCCCGGCTTCATCCCGGTAGGATATCAATTCGTTCTGCCATTTTCGGACCTTGATGGTGTCAATATCGCATACCTTCAGATTCCCGAAGTAGGGGAGCAGCTTTCCTTTTATGATGAACCGCTTATTTTCCATTGTGGTAGGCTTCAACCGGTGCGACATGTCCTCCAGATAGTTCTCCACTAGGGAGGAAAAGAGGATATCGCTGGTATTGTTCTGCTGATCCAGAAATGAGCGCTCATACTCTTTGGCCTCGCGCTGCGTCTTAAAGCCCCGTTTGCAGATATGCTTCTTTTCGCCGGTCCAGTCCGTGAAGTAGAAGTTGGCATACCAGCGTG
>Ga0137310_100351_pt1 | contig 30638 bp, 28 predicted proteins | sample NAcewiD2O_June_2_FD_97183 | JGI IMG/M metagenome (GOLD analysis project Ga0137310, IMG submission 97183) | Mouse cecal microbial communities from Vienna, Austria - N-Acetylglucosamine amended D2O_June | ecosystem: Host-associated > Mammals > Digestive system > Large intestine > Cecum | place...
GTGGTTTCGGGCTCCACCGTTCCTCCAGTCCCGGCTGCTTCCTTGAGATAGTTGGAAATCTGCCGGGCGCTCATTCCGATGTTTTTTCCAGCCCAGTCCACAAACCTTCCTTCAGCAGTTCCGCTCTTTTTCATCTCTTCCCAGATGGCTTGAAGAGATTTTACTTCCTGGATCCGAATATCCTTAGTTTTTGTCCGCTGTGCATTTCCACGAATGAGCCGCAGCATCTCATCAGATTTCGACTCAGGTGCATCCTCAATCTTTGCTTGGATCATTCCATCTGATTTACCTTCGGATACAAGTTTCAGAACTGCTTTGTATCTTCTTTCACCAGAAAGCAGGGTGTATTCCTTGCCGTCATCTTGAGGATCTGCGAACACGAGGATATTTGCATCCTGACCATTCTCATTGAGCAAATCTGCCATTTGATCAATGGCCTCTTGTTCAAAGTCTGTCTGGGCATAGAAATTTTCAGGGTTGATACGGATCTTCTCGACCGAAATATTACGAAAACCACGAGTCATGGCCTGCTGGACTGATGACTTGAATCCCATATTAGTAACATCCTCCATCAAAATTCTGATATTTTTGTGCATCGTTCTTCTCAAGCCAGGAAAGCTGTTCAGCGGTTGTTTTTTGCCAGACTGTATCGAGCACCCCATCTAAAGGCTGATCTAAATCATCAGCAGTTTTCCGAATCAAAACCGACACAAGATCCAAGACCTCCTTTGGTCCGACATTCTGCAAAATGACTTCCTGGTACTCTGGCAACTCTGTGCAGATGATGCTGCTGTCAGATCCAGCGATCTTTAGTTCGGAAAACAGAGTTCGTCTTCCGATTGCTTCTTTAACTTTCATTACCGTATCCTCTACATTCTATGTGCTCACAAACTCTGTATGAATAGTCTCTCATGGTTTAAGACGATATACATGCACATTAGTGGCATTCATTTGCGTTTGTAACCACACCTCACTTTCTTCGAGGCACAGCTTTGCTGTGCAAGTATAAAGTCCATAAAAAAATATAGATATGCCCACGCTTTTGCGTGGGCCGCCGCGAAAAATTCAGAAAAAATCGTGTCAAGCAAATTTCTGAATTATTTTTCTTTTTCCAGAAGATTTGAACTCATCCGTAAAACAGTAAGCTCTTCGGCAAGTATTCTCCGTGCTGAGTCGATTCGATCGACCTCAATCTGAAGTTTTCCTCTTTTTGAGTTATAGCCAGCAGAGTATCCAAGAAGCAGCCCAAGAATCGCAATCACAAAAATCCACAATCCATTCATCTCGCTTTTTCCTCCTTTCTATTTTCTTGATATTTCTCGTAGCGTTCCAATTCCCGTATCTCTTTATCCAATGGTCCCAACTCTTTGATCAACTTGTCCCTGGCATCTTCTAAAGGCATGAGGTTTTCCTTCTTATATCGCTCAATATGTTCGGGGGTGTCACTGTCACTCTCAATCATTTGGATCTCCATTTCGCCGATACAAGTTTGAATATCCTCGATGGTTTGGTTCAGTTTTCGAATCTCCTCCGCAATCTGGCACCGATTGTCTCGAAGGAAGGGAAGGGATCTCATTTGAGTTCGCATGTGTCTCTCCCATTCCAGTCGTTGCCAAGTGTTTTCGGCCCGCTGCCCTACGTAGTTCAGCCAGGCATCGCGTTTTTTCCACGGCTGATTCATCGGGATTGTGTTAATACCAGCCTGGCGATAAATTTCTGTGCGCATTTCGTGGATGGCTTTAAGAGAGTCGGTTGTCAGCAGCTTTTTCATCTGTGGAGACAAACGCCCCTGACTAGTCATCAGTTTTACTGAATCAAGATCAAGGGGCTGGCCATTCGCGGTTTCCATATATTTTGTCTTCAAGTAGCGCTGAGCACCTGGGGGTTTAATCCGGAGACCAGATCTTTTCTTTTGAGCCATCTGCTTATCAAAATGTTCTGATAAATCCGCAACAGACACCCGGCTTTCTTTTCCATATCTGTAAGCAGGGAAGTCAGCTTCCATGGGCAAGGTTACCTTCATCGTTTGCTTATTCCGATGCCATCTCACAGCAGCAGCGGGAATCTGCACATAGGTCTGCGACTTAGGAATTCTCAGGTAGTATGTTGTATCGGTGGTACGCTCTTTATCAAGTAGCACTCGGTTCCGAACTTTCAAACCTATATTTTCCTATAAATCATAATCAGGCACTTCGTGCCTTAAAAAAAAATCACTCTTCCTCCTATTCAGGTGGTGTGAAGTCCGTTTTTGCTACACCTTTAAGGTGACAGCAAATAAAAGTATAGAATGTAAACGGCCGTATAGCGGAGTTCATAAAGACAATCAAAGACCATAAAATACATAAATAGGCGCGCCTGGAGGTGGTCGTAAGTACAAAAAAAGCAGGACGTACCTGCGTGAAAAGGAATTAGACTGTAGGGGAAATACGCCGATCTGGCCGGAAATTTCGACCGTCTTCAACTCCTTCATTATACTTGGCGGTTGAAATTCGGCCATTAAGATTGTGCTGTTTTACTTTCATCCCTTCGATTTCCTTTTCAACTTCTCGTGGAGTGACAAGGACCAAGGCATAGTCCTGGTATTCTTCATCCTGTTTTTTGAACGCTTCATTTAGGCCCGCGATAAAGCCAAATGCATAACCATTCTCAATCTTACGGAGTTCTTTTGTTGATAACATGGAGAACTCTTTTTTAAATCTTTTGAATGCAGACCGTACTGAATCAACAGCATATTCGAAAACCATCACACACAGGTCAAAATCATCAGGCAAACCGATGAAACCGATTGTTCGGGTTTGTGCGCCAGCTTCAACAGCGCCATAAGAACGACAACAATAGTGACTGGCGATAACATTAGCCAAAATGCTCATCCACGGATCCCGCCGATTACTGCATGAATATTTAGTCGTTTTCCTGACGATAGTAGAACGGCATTCGGAAAAAACTTCCTGTTCTGTAATCTTGTGTTCTGCCATAAGCGCACGGGCTTTCAGCAAGGCGGCTTTGGCTTCATTTTCGTTTGAACTTTTGGAAAGTGCGAGCAGTTTTCTGATTTTGTCTTTGTAATTCATAGTGTTCTCCTTACCGCTTTGTGCGGTCCTCACTTTTTACGAGACCGCAGACAGATGAGCCGTCAATGACGCGGTTAGCGTGCATTTAATCATTGACGGCTCAGCAGCTGTCTGCGGTTTATAAGATCCATGAAAGTCATAAATACCATAAAAAGCGGACTCAAAAATGGGACATTATATCATGCCCCATTTCTATGAATTAACAATTAATTTTTGCCGCACGGAATATATAGTACAGTACCCACGGCGCAAATATATATTCAATATCCTCAATGTTTCTGAAGGTTTGGACATCAAATTTTCCCTTTTCGGGATTCCATATCCGAAGATTATCATCATTGCAGAGAGCGGGAACAACTGTCATTAGAAATACTATCATCTGCCGGTCGGATAATTGTTCTGGGTCTAATTCATTTGAAGCACAGATAGCTTCGTAGTCTTTCTGATGAGTGGCAGTAATAAATTGTAGCTGATCCATTTTGCATTCTCCTACAGTAATGATAGTTAATTAGATAGCCGGCGTCACTATGGCTTCCAATATCGGTATCCAAAATGGGTACTCACTGACTGATCCAGCGATTTCAATAGCTTGAGTATCATGCTCATTATCCAAATACGAAGAAACTTTCAGATACTGGTCTAGGTTTATCTCATGTCCAAGGATTTCTTCTACAGACATCCAGTTATCGGCATCATAGCCGTTTGGAATAAAATTCGCGTCCCGTTCTAGGATAAATAGTTTTGTCAGCCAGGGGGTATCGGGATCATAGTTCTCCCAATCTAGAATTCCTACAGCTTTCAGGATAGCAATCATCTCGTCCCGAGAGAAAACAAGTACATTGGTTTGATTCATCAGTAACTCTCCTTATCGTCCTTACGCGGACTTCACTTTTTCCACGGCTGCAGCCCTCAATCCAGTCAACGGCGCGAAGCGTTCAGTTTACCGTTGACTGAATTAAGGACTGCAGCAAATATAAGTCCATAGGTTTCATAGAATCCATGAAATCCATAAGGTTCATAAAAAGGACCGAAAAAAAGAAAAGCGGGACCCCACCTTATGCTAATTCCAACTCGCACCCTAAATCGAATAGAATACTTCCTGATTCAGTTCTGTACTCTTTACTGTTTTCAACTTCCGCGATGGCTTCATTTAAATGAACCCATGGAACAGATTCTCCAAGCCACCGGACCACTGGAAGATTTGCGAAATATTCCTCTGTCCACTTCTCATCCCAATCACATCCATGGAACTCGTAGCATGCCTTCATCTCTCGCCAGGTACAATACCCATTCCAAATAAGGTTAGTGCATGTATGGTTATCCAAACAGATTTCTGCAAATCCATCGGCCAATTGATGATATTTAGACATTGAATCAGCAGTCATAGTAACCAACCCTGCATTCCTGTTTTCAGCAATTAGGACTTCTCTGTTTGGCCACCGCCATTTTGCATAATCTTTATCCTGCGCAACTAATCCACCCCCATATTTGCTAAGTCCCGCAATGATGGCCAGTACTGGATCCACTTCAGCGGAATTCTCAATAATATCGACTAGCTGCTTTAGTTCTACATACGCTCGGTGAGTATTGGCACTGCAATGGTAGTAGATCGAACAAATTACCGAACCACTATCCATCACGTCAATCATTAATCTTTTACTCATATCGTAACCTCCTGCTGTCTCCAACAGCCCTCACTTTTTTACAGTCCGCCTACCGAAGAACTGTCAACGGCGCGAAGCGTTCAGTTTACCGTTGACCGATCTGAGGTGGGCGGCGATAGAAGACCCTAAGATTCATAAAAACCATAGGCTTCATATCAGCCATAAAAAGGCTATAACAAACAAAAGCGGGGTGACCCGCTTTTGTAATGGTCAGCACTCCTCGAAAAAGAAGAGATTGCCAGACTCATTTCTGTATTCCAAACTATCATCAATCTCACTGATGGCATCATCAAGATGTGCCCAAGGGACCGGTTTCCCAAGCCACTTAACCATTGAAAAGTTGGAGAAGTGAGCTTCATCCCAGTCTTTCTGCCAATCGTAATCGTTTAGCTGGTACACCAATTTCATTTCCTGCCAGCTGTCATAATAGTTATAAAGTTGATTGATGCAGGTATGGTTATCTAGATAGATTGTAGAGGTTCCCTCTGCCCACCTCTCAGAGTATGCAATCTGTTCCGCTGAAACCGCCACAAGTCCTTCATTCCTGTTCTTTGCAATTGGAATATCCTCATCAGGCCACCGCCGTTTTGCAAACTCTTCATCCTCGGGTGTTAATCCTCCACCGTTTTTGGCCAGTCCATAAATAATTGCCAAAACGGGGTCAGTTTTTTCTGATGTTTCAATAATGTCAGTCAGCTTTTGCATCTCTCGGTAAGCATCCAGAGTATTCGCAGACCAATGAAAATAAACATTACAAATTTCAATTCCGCCTTTTTCAATGCTAACAACTAATCTCGCTCCCATTTCAATTCCTCCTTGCCGCTTTGTGCGGTCCTCACTTTTTCTACAGCCGCAGGAAGCTGCGCCGTCAATGACGCGTTCAGCGTGCACTTTATCATTGACGGTCAGGCAGCAGCCTGCGGCAGATATAAGTCATAAAGGGCATAGGATCCATAAAAAGCCCGAGGTGAGTTTGCCCAAAGTAAAAAGGCGGGAAGTACTCCGCCTTAACTCACTATATCTAATCGGGTAGTGACGAATGCATATTGAGGACGCTCGGTAGGTCGCTTTTCATTAATCCTTGCATCGACGCGTCCGGTTGCATTGATTCGGGTACCTGGTGCAATCAAAGAGGCTATGTCTGCCAAGCCGCGCCATGTTTCCAGAGTTATCAAATCATCCTCGTAAATCCCTTGGGCATTTGCATAGGGACGCTTTACAGCAATCGTAATTTCACATTGCTTTATATCGTATGGCATTACAGTAAGTTCGGGTTTATTTATCACAGTCCCTGAAATGCAAAACACATTCAACATTTGAGTACCTCCTGCCGCTTTACTTAGCTCACTATATCCATCCGCTCTACGACAAATGCGTATTGAGGACGTTCAGAAGATCCGTCTTTGCTCATTCTGGCAGCTATACGTCCAGTAGCGTTAATGCATGTTCCAGGAACGACCATAGATGCTGTATCTGCCAAGCCACGCCATGTTTCCAGAAATAAGAGGTCGCTCTCGTAAATCCCTTGGGCATTTGCGTAGGGACGCTTTACAGCTACCTTAACCACACATTGCTTAATTCCGTTAGGTTGGACGATGCATTCAGGCTTCGATGCCACAGTCCCCGATATACAAAATACGTTTAACATTTGATTTCCTCCTGCCGCTTTGTGCGGTCTTCACTTTCTTTCAGACCGCAGGCAGATGCTCCGTCAATGGCGCCATTGGCGTGCACTTTACCATTGACGGCAAAGCAGTTGCCTGCGGTTGATAGAAATCATGAGAAACATAAAATTCATAAAATCGTGCGTAATTAAAAAGGATGGCATCTCTGCCACCCTAAGGATCACCTGTTTTTCTTTTTCGAATAATCTTCGAATACTTCCGGATGATTCTTCTTGACCCACTCTAGCTGAGACTTGTATTCGTCGCGCTCAGTCATCATCTCATCGTATTCGCGCTTCATTTTTGGATCGAGCCACACAACCTGCGCATCATTATATTCATCAAGTCTAGATCTAGTTTGTGCTGTCATTTTTACACCTTCTCTTTCCAAATAATCAATCTGTCTTTCTGGGTCAACTGAGTCTCGGAAGATATGGCCAAGACATTGGATTGCTTCCTCGGATGATTCTGACCAGTTCACGCCAACGGCAGCAATCTTTATTCGGACAAAATCATTCAGAGATTGGCAGAGTTTTTCTCCCGCTCCTCTTTCATTATCATTATAAAGCATTTGTGCCACCGTCTTGCAGTCAATGACGAAACTATGGTCCATATGTGGCATGATCCAAATTGCGCAAACTGGCTTAATGTCTTTGTACTCATCATCCTTGAAGCCACTGACATCGTTTTTCTGCGATTTGAACATTTCCCCAATGTAGTAAAAGATTCTTCCCGCTAACGACCGGGAACCTGGATTTGAGTTCTGCACTTCCACATCTACGAAAAGAACATCTGGATCCGCTGTTTCGCATACATAGAGAAGTAAGGCATCAAAACTCATATCACCCTTTTCAATCTCGGTCATCTGATCCCGCAGTTTATGACAGTGACCTCTGCTGGTACCATTCAAAGACTTTCTGAATTTGGCGGCAATATCTTCCAGGTCTCCTGAAAATATCTCAGGCATCGTTTTTTTCAGAATTAAGGCACACAGAATCGGGAGAGAAAGAATCTCTTTTGCTGCCTTATCATATCTGGCTCTAGCTTCTTTTGGAGAAATAACAGCTTTTGCTTCAGAACTCTTCATTTCAGAATCCCAACAGTTCATTTTTTTTACTTTCCAGTTCGGCAAGTTTATCTTCCGCTCTTGCGTCTATTTGTTTTAGTCTCTCCTGCAGTCTGACGAGCATCTTATAATATTCCATTTTGTAACATTCCATTTCGCCTAGGAGCATATTGACTACTTCCTGCTGACCTACGTAAATGCATTTAAGTAAAAGTTCATTTTTTTTGCTTTCCAGTTCGGCAAGTTTATCTTCCACTCTTGCGTCTATTTGTTTTAGTCTCTCCTGCAGTCTGGCGGGCATCTTACAATATTCCGTTTTGTAACATTCCATTTCGCCTAGAAGTATATTGACTACTTCCTGCTGACCTACGTAAAAGCATTCAAGCAAATGGATTTCATCTAATCTGGCCATATCCGAATCTCTTTTTTCCTGGGTCTCAGAATCATCTTCATAGTTATCGTCTTCATCTTTTAAAGTCGTTTGTCGCTCAAAACAGCGGACGGCATCGTACAGAGTTGTAAAATATATCCCCCCCATATGCCATATTCTTTTTTCGGGATTATAGTCTTTAGCCACAACATACCTTTCAGGAGCACCTTCAGGACGTTGCAATAATGCAATCTTGTAGCCCAGTTTTCCTTCGCGGATTTCAATAATCTCAAATGTCATAATCAATTCCTCCTTACCGTTATTTGTGCGGTCCTCACTTTCTCCAAGACCTAGCACCCCAGCTGTGTCAACGGCGCGAAGCGTTCAGTTTACCGTTGATACAGTTGGATGCTAGGTAGCATAAAAAACATAAGAACCCTATGAGGTGGCCTGCTCCCCGGACATAGATACCATTGATGTGACAAAAAATTTCCGACCCTCATAATCGCAGTGTCTGCAGCGAAGCGCAGACTTTTTCGACTGGCTGTTTAGGCAAAAGGATGTGTGTAAGATTGTTGCCCACCTGATAGGAAAGTGATTTGATGATGTCTGAAAATTCGCAGTAATGGCGCCTGATATACTCGCAATCGCTCAGTATCGTCTTTCGGACAACACCTAAGGTTTCTGCCAACTCCTTAGCGCTTTTCCCGCAGGCAAGTCCCCTAAGAACCTGGCACCGTCTCTCGTGACGTTTTTGTGCAGCAGGCGTTTTCCCGCATATCTTGGTTTTCTCTCGACTTCTGGCCTTTCTTAACCGCATATCGCGCTGGGCTGATACAAGGAAAAACAGCAATTCCTGTTCATTCGGAGAAATTTCCAGCTTTCGGATGGCTTTCCTTTTTGAGGTAACATGAACATATTCACGTGCGGGTTTACAGCGCGTCAGCGCCTCGGTCTGCGGCAGGGGTTGCATAAAGCGGCTGTTAAGATACAGAATCTTCTTTTCGATGGCCTCATTAGCCAGACCGCACTTAGCCGCTCTCTCCCAGTAGAGGTATAAAAGGGTCTCCCGGTACCCGGAGCAAATTCCCGCCTTATTCCGCATCTCGATCAGTGTCTTCAGGTCTGACTCAAAAATGCTGAACTGAGAGTTCTGACGTGATGATCTATTGGATTTGCTCTTGCGAGATACCTGAGGGGATCGCATCTGGCAGCTTTTTGCCTTTTTGTAATCTCGGACTTCAGCGCGAGAAAACGGAAGGTAAAGATCAGCAAAGTCTGAAATGGTATACCTTTTTTCGCTAGCGTCAAGGACTCTCACAGGGCGCCCTGAACGGCCATTAATACTGCCGGGGATACGGATTACCTGGGTGGTTAGTGTAGCTTTAGAGTCGGCGCCAAAACGCTTCTGAGACTCAATGAGGCGGGTACAAATGGCTTTATAGAGACTCGTGCAGCTGCACGGTACATGTTCGATAGCAAAGAGACAGTAAAGACCGCGGCCAGAATCAATCACAAAAGACGGTTTCAGTGGCAGCGAATTTTTGATGTGAGTTCTGTACATTTCCTCTGGATCTAAGTGTTTGTATTCATCCAGTTTGTAGAAATCATAGTCAATTACAAAAGCATTGAGATGACGGATATTGGCCTCTGTCCTTTTGGTGGTCCAAAAGGAATTGATGGAAAAATAGACATCTTCTTCAGCATCCTGTTCAGCCTTGTTAATATAGGCAAGAAATTTGTCTTCGCGGCAGCAGAAATCGTGAAATCCCTCATGATCGCAGTAATAGGCATAGGAGTCGTCATACGCGGCCCGCAGTGGATCTGGGCAATCTTCCGGCAGCCATGCATCGTTTCTATGCCAATCTTTAAGTATGGCAGCATGGCATTCTACCTGGTCATCAGGACGATAGGTTTTTTTCATGTTGGTGTGAAGAAAACTGATCATGTCTATGGCTGTCATTTCCATGGAGTTGCTCCTTTTCTATATGCGCTGCAATATGCTGTAAGAATCTCTTTCCGGTATCCAGCTTCGAGGCGTAGATTTCGATGACTTCTTGTGGAACATCGGGATGTTGCATCCAATAGAGACCAAGTGCGAGAACAGATCGCCGCTTATAGTCACGCGGAGTTCCGGAACGTAATGTAAAATAATGAGAATTATTGTATGTTATGGAAATACTAGGTAAACTTTTCAAAAGGTGCAGGTCAATTCCACGCGCTAATCGGCTTTTAAGCGCTTCTGCTCCCTCAACAACCGGGGTCAGTAAGTCCTGAATCTTCTTCTGCCATCGTTTGCAGTCACTAACAACACGGGAATAATCAGATGCATTAAAATCAATTTCTGGATCCTTGACAGCAAATTGTAGTAGGGCAAAATAGAGGCTGCCTTTTGGATCCCTGGTATGATGGTTTTTGGCCAATTGCGTCAAAGAGAGTCCGTTTATGAAAAAGTCATAAAGGAGATCACGCTGCGGCCGGGATAAGTGATTTAATGTTGTGCTAATCGCGGTGAGGTACATTAGGGTTTCGTGTTCTGAGGTTATCTGGGCGCAAATTCGCTTTCCTGGATCTGCATACGATCTGACGGACTTATCGTGATCAACTCTGATAAATGAAGCAGAGTTGAGAGAAAGTGATTGCGGGGCGAAATCCAGTAGTTTTCTAGCCTTTCGTAATCTGCGGTCAGCCCGAAGAACGATCATGTGACTGGGATGAAAAAAAGACATTAGCGATTCCTTTCCAAGAAGCGCTAATGACTTTTGTTCTGTACGGTAAATTTTGAGTTATCTGTATCCTGTGGCGCCATTCAGATACTGCAGCGGAGAAAATTCTCCGCTTTTTTTGTGCCCGCTGTATCCTGGCCATGCATGTCGCCCTGCCTGCCCGCCGGTTACAAGTCCACAGTCCACAGAGGCATGACGAAACCATGACCCTCCGGATTGTCCGCCGGGATACACAAAAGGCCTGCAGGCATCCACATTTGCGGATGCCTGCAGGCCTTTTCATACTGATTCGCTGTGTGAGTCCTTCAGTCTGCTTACAGCCAGTTGAAGAGATTGAAGAGTCCGAAGAAGCGGGGCACGATGAGCCCCGTCGGCGGGATCACTCCGCCGGTTTCGCTGTCCTCCGTTCCGGTTCCCGAGCCGTCGTCTCCGGGATCCGGAACTTCAGGCTGGGTTGGAAACTCGCAATAAGTGCCGTTCCAGGTGCCGCCCTGTGCCCCGCATTCCGCGGAAGGATCTGTCTGGTCCACTGCCTCGCAGGCCGTGCCATTCAGTTCATAACCCGCCGGACAGCTGCAGCCTGTGCCATCCCAGGTGCCGCCGGATCCGGTGCACGCTGTGGCTGCGCTGTCATCTTCCTGCTTCGTGATGCAGATGCCGGCTTCTTCGTCATAGGTGCCGCCGGATGCCTGACAGGCGGAGCGGATCTCCGATTCCGAAGGCTGGTAGGTATTGGTGGACGGGGCTGTTTCGTCGCCCTTGTCCACGAACTCCGTCTTGATGTAGCCGTTTTTGTAGTCGGATACGCCATCCGGCCTGGCGATGGGGCTGTAGCCCCCGAACTGCTCCATATAATCCAGCATATAGTGCGAGATGTGGAAGGCAGTGGCCATATACAGCTGCTGGTCATTGATGTAGTACCCCTGCTGCTGGAATTCCTCGGTGTAGCCCGACCACGTCGCGATGGTGTACCGGTCCGTGTAGCCCACAGACCATTCATCGCGGATCGCACCGTTGGGAATGCCATACTGCTGACCGTAGACACCCCAGTCGGAGGTACCGGACTTGCCGTAGACCGTATAGCTGGATTTCAGGATCTCATTGAAGTTCTGGTAGCCGCCTGTAACGACTTTTTCCAGAAGACTCGACATCATGAACGCCGCCTGGTCGGAGATCAGCTCTTCGGTCGTGGTGTTGCCCGCGATCTCCTCTTTATCCGCCCGGCGCACGATCCGCCGTACCCGGTGGGCATTCACCCGGTTGCCGTGGTTCGCGAAAATCGTATAGGCGCTGGCCTGCTGAATGGGGCTCGCCCACATGTTGGAGCCGCCAATGGCATACTGCGCCACGAACTGCTCCCAGACATCCTGGTCGTACCCCAGCTTCCGGCAGTAGTTCTGCCAGTATTCCAGACCCTTTGCGGCAATCAGGTCGTTCATCGCTGCCGCCGCGGTGGTGTTCTTGGACACACCCAGGGCATCCTGCAGGGACATCAGGCCCTGGTAGCGCCGGTCGGAGTTCTGCAGATTCTGCCCCGTCGTGAAGTAGTCATCCGCCTTGTCGTTCACGGTATGCACAGTGGACCAGCCAAGGATGTCGAATGTCGGGGCATAGGCCAGCAGCGGCTTCATGGAAGAACCGGGCTGCTTGCGGTCCAGGGAGTTGTCTCTGTCTGTCTGCCCCTGAATGTACCGGCGGCCAGGTCCCACGCAGACAATTTCGCCGGTGGCGTTGTCAATGATGGAGAAGCCGACGTCAAAGGCATCGTTGGGGTACTGCACGGAGTCAACGCTGCCGCGCAGGATGTCGTCGCACTGCTTCTGGGCTCCCTGGTTCAGGGATGTGTAAATATCCATGGGGATCACGAACGGATCCTGGCCGGCCAGGGTCTGCACTTCGGCGATCGCCTGCTGGATGTAGGGCATATTCGGGTCATTCGTACTCATGTCCGTTTCCGTCAGCGCAAACTCGAGCCGGGAATTCTTTGCCAGCTCGTACTCTTCCTCCGTGATGTAGCCGTGGTCGAGCATGAGCTTCAGCGTCACATTCCGCCGGTTGGTGGCACTCTGCAGATAATCATTGGTGTCTTCCGGCTCTTTGTACTTGTTGTTGATGGGGTTGTAGCTGGCCGGGGAGTTGACGGCCCCTGCCAGGAATGCGGCTTCCCCCAGATTCAGCTGGGAGACATCTTTGTTGAAGTAGTACTCCGCGGCTTTCTGGATACCCCGGGTGTTGTAGCTGGAGCCGAACCAGATCCGGTTGACGTAGTAGTCAAAGATGTCTTCCTTGGAAATCGACTGCTCGGCGATCAGGGCCAGGTAGATTTCCTGAATCTTCAGCTTGATGGATTCCAGCTTGGATACGGAGCCTTCCTCTGCCTTGATCTTGTCCTCCTGAATTTTGGTGAAGGCGTTGTCGATCATCTGCATGGTCAGCGTTGAACCGCCCTGTCCCAGGGTGCCCGAACGCAGGTTGCTGAGGGCCGCTGCCAGGAAACGGGGGAGGTCAAATCCGTGGTGGTCGTAGAAACGGGAGTCCTCGATGGACAGGAAGGCATCCACCACGGACTGGGGAATCTGGTCGTAGGTGACGTCTTCCCGGATCTCGTTTCCGAATTCATAAATCAGGTTGCCGTCTGCGTCAAACATGCGGGAATTGGACAGCGTGGAGAGGCCTTCCTGGGAAAACCGCATGCCATCCGGGTCGTTGATGACATTGACGAGTATGAAGAACACCGATATACATCCCACCAGGAAACAGGTCAGGATGGCAACGGCGATTTTGTTCCAGATGTCGAGCTTCCGCCGCCTTGCGGATTTTGCGGCAGCCGGCCTCTGGGAGCCGGATGTTTCTTTTTCGGGCATTGTGACCTCCTTGTTCCAGTTCAGTATTCAGACACCGGCACAGCCGCCGGTTTTCTGGCGTGTTCGATCAGAAGTAGAGCCGGTCCACAGCAGCCAGCCAGGGAAGCCGCGGATACAGGCCTTCCTGCAGTTCAACTCCCTGTTCTTCAAACCAGACATAGGGAATGCTGCTGTGGCTGCAGGCTTTCATCTCCCGGATCAGCAGCGGGGCATCCACGAGAAAGGTTTTCTGCCGGGCTGTGAACCGGATGATGAAGAATCCGATTCCGTCATGACGTTCGACTTGTTCCAGATGACGGATCTGATGCGGATGGACCAGATTCAGCGGAAATCCGCGGATGTTTCTGGTTTCCTTGGCTTCGAAATCCAGGTACCGCCCCCGGTAGACTCCGTTATAGTCTGTGGTGGAGGGGGTCTTGTAGTAGGCCTCCGTGATCCGGGCTCTCTGCCGGCTGGGGTAGTCCACGTGGACCACCTGCACCGGTGTCGGCTTTTTGTAGACCAGGCATTTTCCGTTCTCCCTGTACCACAGATTGGAGTCGTTGATGTCAGCTTCGAGTCCCTGTCCGCGGGAAGCGGGGTTGCCTCCGGGCGTGATGCCGGCAGGTGCGGATCCCTGTGGATATCCGATCTTGTTCATCCAAAATATTATACGGAAATTACCGGAGCGTTTCCACTTCGTGTCAGGCAATGAAGCATTCCGGGTGGATTTGTTGTAGAATGTGGATGATAGCGGCTTTGTGACAGACACAGGCATTGCATATCTCTGCAGCGGTTGACGAACGATGGCGCTGCAGGCATAATAAAGAGGTTAGAATCGAGGGAGACTGAATGGCGAAAGATACCAATCTGACAGCACAGGAGATCTACGACAAGGAGTTCCACGTGGATCTCAAGGGGTATGCCCCCGGAGAAGTGGATGAATTTCTGGATATGGTCATTGAAGACTATCAGGGATTCGAGGAAAAAATGCAGGAACTCGGCACAGCTCTGGCCCGGTACGAAGACCGGATCAAGGAACTGCAGCAGCAGGTCTTCGCCCTTCAGACCGAGAACCAGAATCTGACGGAAAAGGTGAACGCGGATTTCGTGAACGCCAACAGCGATCAGGTGGATCTGCTCAAGCGGATCGCCCGCCTGGAGCAGGCTGTATTCGGCAAGGATCAGCCCCAGCCCCAGCAGTAACAACAGACAGAAACACAATACAGGCCGCGAGACAGCTGCTGGCCCGCCGGGGTCAGAGGAAAGTCCATGCTCGCACTGTCTGCGATGACAGTAGTGTTTGTGCCGGGCCAATCAATAAGCCCGGGTACGTCCACTGGACGTAACGGCTGCATCGTTCTCCTAAAGCTTCAGCCATGGAGAACGGTCTTTAAAAGTGCCACAGAGACGAAGCCGTTCTGGAAACAGAACGGGTGGAACGGGTAAACCCCTCAAGCGAGAAACCCAAATTTGGTAGGGGAACCGCCGGACCGGAACTGAACGGAAAGGCGGATGCGCGCTGCGCATAGATAAATAGCTGCCGCCGGCATCTGCCGGAACAGAACATGGCTTATGAACGGATGTATTGTTTTTTGTAAACCTCTTTGAAAAAAGGGGTTTTTGTTTTTTCGGACAGCCATGACACGCCAGGTCCCGGCGTCGGCAATTATGCGGCTGTTCTGGTATCATGAACATGCATGATCACGATTTTCAAAACCGGCGAGCATGGTCTCATGACCACGATCCCGGCACCTGAAAAAGGCTGCTGGGTCAGCGCCGTGGCACCTACAAGAGAAGAACAGATCTGGCTGGAAGAAGAACTGGGAGTCGTTCCGGAATTTGTCCGGGCGGCCCTGGACCCCGAAGAGACGTCCTACATTGACCAGGATGAGGAAAAGGAGCAGGTGCTGGTGATTGCGGACTATCCGGCCAGAGATCCGGATACCGTCAGCGAGATCCCCACATTCATGACACTGCCTGTCGGCGTGGTTCTCATGAAGGGCTGCATCGTCACGATTGCGGGGGAGGAAAACGAGCCTGTGACCGAACTGGAAAGCGGACGGGTGAAGGTCAACACCACGCAGAAAACCCGGCTTCTGCTTCTGCTTCTGCTGACCATCTCCCAGCGGTTCATCCTCTGCCTGCGGCAGATCGACCGTCTGTCGAACCAGACCGAAGCGCGTCTCTACAAATCCATGAAGAACCGGGAACTGCTGCATATGCTGCAGCTGGACAAAAGCCTGGTGTATTTTTCCTCTTCCCTGAAGGCGGATGAACTGACCCTGAACCGCATCATGCGGGGCAAGCTCATACCACACTACACAGAGGATACGGATTTGCTGGAAGACGTGATCATCGAGTTCCGCCAGGCGGTGGAGATGTGCAGCAACTATTCCGAGCTCAACAGCCGGACCATGGACGGCTTCTCGAATGTCATTTCCAACAACATGAATGACATCATGAAGGAACTCACGGTGATCACCCTGGTCATGAGCATTCCCAACATGGTCTATGGATTCTATGGCATGAATGTCTCGGACCTGCCGTTTCCGGTTACGTGGTTTCCTCTGGTGCTGTCGGCGGTGCTCTGCATCGCGGTCTGGCTGTACTTCAAGCACTCCCGAACATTCAAGTAGCACAAGACCCGGCCTCCTGCTGATGATGAAGCCGGGCTTTTTGTATCCGCAGTTCCAGGCAGGAACTCCGGAGTGAAGGTTCAGCATAGTCTGATACCATGAAGGCAGAAGACAGCACACGTCTCGAGAGGAGCACAGGCAGGAAACAGGACTCATGGTCCGCATTTTCCCATGCTGATGAAGTCCCGGGATTCTGGGAGGAAGCAAGGCGGAACAATTACAAAAAGGGGAACACCCGGACCGACTGCGATGCCAGATCGGGGCGGCTTTGCGAACAGATGATGGAATGGCTGAATAGCCGCCGGCTTCCGGACGGATCCATCCTGGAGCTGACACGCAGAGGGAAGGAACTGGTGACGGCTGACGGCATCCGGCTGGCGGGAGACAACATGTTCACGCGGTTTACCGGCCGGATCCCTGACATAACGAATGCCCTTGAGCAGAAACCCGGTGAAGACCGGGAGACCTTTCAGCAGGGGATCATCCGCAATGGCTGGCGGATCGGTGCCGAAATCCCCTTTCCCCGACACCGCAACAGCCTGAACCAGATGCGGGGATTCAGCCGCCGGATCATGGACCGCTTCGACCTCACGCTGGATTGTATCCGCAGCTTTTATGACGATGTCCCGTCACCCTTGACCTGGGTTCTCGAGAGTGACCGGGCTTGGTTTGACCATTTTGTGGATTTCCGGGGATTTGTGGACTTTTTCCTGCTGAACGAATGGGTCAACAGCTCATACGAGGTGATCGACCAGCCCAAGACCGGTACTGTTCTCCCGCAGACGGTGGAAGAACTGGAAGCCTGGCTTTTTCGGATGGAGGAACTCACAGACGCCCGGTGCCGGTGAATCGAAGAGAGTGTTTCCAGCCGATTGGCCTGAGCCCCATCCGAAGTGCACGGACACAACAAAACCCGGCACCAGCCGGGTTGTGAAACTCTGTATTTTACTGCGTGGCTGTCTGATCCAGCGAATCAGGCAGCTTTTTTCATCATCGGCTTCAGGGCGCGGAAGAGCAGGGGGACAAACACGAGCCCCAGGACGGTCGTGGGAATCATGTAGCTTGCCTGGTAGACAATGGACCCCCACCAGTCAACACCCCAGACCCAGACACCGCTGAGGGTGCTGGACACAAACCGCAGGGCATTGGTGATCAGCACACCGCTGTAAAACCAGCCGATGTTCGGGAACAGCGAAGCCAGTCCGTAGACGCCGAAGGCAATGAGATAATCCAGCAGGAACCCGGCAAAGTCCGGGGTGTACATGGGACCGGTCACAAACATGAGCAGGACCGCAATGAGGCACAGGAACGTGCCTTTTTTCCATCCAAACTGGTAGCTTGCCAGAAGCAGGGGAATGGTGGACAGTCCCCAGCTGCCGCCATTGGGCATCTGGAAGAAAGGGATCGCATTGGTGAGCACATCCAGGACCATGAACAGGGCAATGTAGAATGCCATAAGCACAAGTTCGCGGACTTCGAGATTCTTCATAAAAAAACACCTCCACATGAGGCGCAGGTTTAACGGCGGCATTGTCTGTCCAGCCGGAACTCCCTACGCTGGCATGACCCAGTTCAGGTTCGAAGGGACCGTGCGTCTGCACATCTCAGCCTCTCGGCGCCCCTGTCCAACAGTGTCAGTATAGTGTCCGAAGCACGTTCTGTCAAAGCCGGATGAAGGTCCATACCCTGATCCCGGATCTCTTCCGGACCCACGGGCGGCCGGAGGGGAGCAGGCCGGAAAACTGAAAAACGCCTGACGGCAGGCATCAGGCGCTGATCAGGATGTAGACGATTTCCGGGGTGGCGTTCAGCCGGGCGTTGACCTTGATGCATCCCGTGCCGGTGGAAATATAGTAGGGGAATTCCACCGATGTGGTTTCACCGCGGTTGATGGTCTCGGATCCGGGCCACGAACGGTATCCCCCGAACACCGGATAGGAGATCTGGGTCCCGTGACTGTTTCCCCCCAGGGCATAGTCGATGCCTGCGGCCTTGAGAGCTTCACTGGAAAACGGGTCGGTGTAGTGGCTGATTAGGACCGTGAACTGATCGGCCTGAACGCCCTGCAGGGCAGCCTGCCAGTCCTCCTGCGGGGAAATGCCCACCAGGCGGATGCCCGCAGCCGTTCTGTTGCAGATCAGCCGGCTGCTGTTGTCTATGATCTCCACCTGACTTGCGTTGTAGATTTCCTGGACCTGGGCCAGCCGTTCGGGACTTGTCAGGTCCTGTTCGCCCAGGACCGCAAACTTCCCCAGAGGTGCCTGGATGGATGACAGCCACTGGATCATCTGCTGTTTCATGTCTTCCGTGATCTCCACATCCGCCTCGAAGAGGTCCCCGCCAAAGACCAGGACCCGGGGATTCATGGCATGGATCCGGTCAAACACGTTCTGTGCCCGTTCTGCAGTTTCGTACCGTCCGTATTCCAGATCCGTGAAGTAGACCAGCGAGACATCGTCCATGTCCGCCGGGATCGACTTGTTTTTCCACGCCAGTGTGGTAACTGCCAGGTTTTCCGGATTGATGTAAATGGCCCGGTACATGGCGCAGGCCATGAATACGGCAAGGGCTGTCAGGCAGGCGACAACAGCCAGCAGTTTTTTCTGAAGTGATTCCATATCGTCTATCAGTATACCAGACTTCCAGGCGTGACCTCGGGTACCGCCGGGAATTCCCGGTCTGTCTGCAGGCATGCAGGAGGTTTGGTCAACCGACAGCGGCATTGATGGAACCTCTGAATCAGGTGGTTCACTGGAATTTTTCTCTGTCCTGAGCCTGTTGGTTGAAATGGTACGGCCAATCAAGGACAATTCAAGCGAAAACTGGTTTCAGGCAGATATGAAAGCTGTTTACACATACTGGCTGCCAGCTTCCGGCCCTCGGACTCTGGCAGGCCGGACTGTCTGCCTGCTGTGCAGCAGCACCAGGGAGGCTTCTGTCGGGAAATACGCGGAAGCGTCCACAGCCAGAGAGGAGGTATTATATGCCGCGTCCCAAGGGAGGGTCCGGGAACCGAAGCTCGTCCGGACACTCCTACTCCACCCGTTCATCCAGCGGTCACAGAATCAGCGGCTCTGCCCAGCGCCGGCCAGGGTCTTCCCAGCCGGGGTCATCTTTTTCAGGCCAGCCGTCCGGTTCATCTTACTTCAGTCAGAAAGACCGCAGTTACCGGCAGCCCGGCCCCATGCCGCAGACAGGATACCGAAGACGCCAGAGTCCGGGCTTTTTCCCGGGGTTCCTCATGGGCAGCATGCTCTCGGGGCGCCGACGCCGCTATGATGCACCTGACTTTCCCCCGCAGGGATATCCCGGGGGGTATGATCAGGGTTCCCGCTACCGTTCCCGGAGAGGAAGCAGCCTGATCTGGATCCTTGTGATCGTGCTTATTCTGATCTTCCTGTTCTCGGCCATGAGTGGCTGTTCGTCATCTTCGGATGAAGCGGGGAACAGTTCCTACAACCGCGAGAAAATCACGGCCAGTCAGCCCTTTGATGCAGACTGCATCGTGGATGAAGCCGGGTTCTTCGAGACTCCCTCGAAAACCGGACAGCGTCTGAAGACCTTCTATGACAAGACCGGGGTTCAGCCCTATGTGGTCATTGAAGACTATGACCCGTCCCTGAAGACCGACACGCAGAAAGAGGCCTATGCTCAGCAGTACTACGATGAATACATCGGCAACGAAGACACGTTTCTGTATATGTATTTCGCAGATGCCGATCCTGACAGCGTGGGCTACATGCAGACAGTCAACGGCAAGAACACAGAAGCGGTCATGGATCCGGAGGCAGTGAACATTTTCTGGAACTACATGGATTCCGAGTGGACATCCAGCAAGAGCACCGACGATATGTTCGTGGATGTCTTCGACAAAACCGCGGACAGGATCATGACAAAGACAGCCACCGGAAAAGATGTGGCCATGCGCACCCTGCTTGTCGGCGGCATTGTCATTGTCGCTGCAGCCATCATCATTCTGGTGATGATGAAACACCGCCGGGAGAAGGAAAAAGCGGAAGAAACCCGGCGCATTCTTGAAACACCGCTGAAAACAGATGATCCGGATGATGACGATCTGGTTCATCGATATGGAGGATAAAACAGTATGGGTATTCTGAGTCGATTCAGTGAAATCATGAAAAGCAACATCAACGCGCTTCTCGACCGGGCGGAAGATCCGGAAAAAATGGCGGATCAGATGCTGCGCAACACCCGTGAACAGTTTGCCGAGGTCAAGGCCCAGACCGCTTCCGTGATGGCGGATGCAGCAAAAGCCAACCGCGATGCGGCAGACTGCCAGGCAGATATTGCCCGGTATCAGAAAGCCGCGGAAAACGCCCTGATCTCCCGTAACGAAGGCGATGCGAAGAAGCTCATCGCCCAGAAGCAGAAGCTGGAAGAGAAATACAAGGCTCTGCAGCAGGCGGCGGACCTGGCCAATGCCAATGCCGACAAAATGCGGCAGATGTATGACAAGCTGGCGTCCGACATCGAAACCCTGGAAACACGCAAGGATGCCATCAAGGCCAAGACGGCTGCCGCAAAGGCACAGCAGTCCATCAACAGACTTGTGTCCGGCCTTCCCGATACCAACAGTTCCCTGGAAGCCTTCGACCGCATGGATGCCAGGGCCAGCAAGCAGCTCGATGCAGCGATGGCAGAGGCACAGCTGAACGAAACGTCCTCCAGCGAGGATCTTGCGGAAAAATACAGCGGATCCGGCAGCGATGTTTCCGTGGACAGCGAACTCGAAGAAATGAAGAAAAAACTCGGCCTGTAATCTGCAGACCGACAGCATTCCGCCCGGCCGACCAGAAGCCCCGGGCGGTTTTGTTTGCCCGCAGACGATGGGAACAGCGCATCCTGCCGGAACAGGCACAAAGAAAGGGCAGCACCCTGAATCTGGTGCCGCCCTGTGTCTGGTGATTTTTATGCCTGATGGCCGGTTTCTTTTTTCTGCCGGGGCTGGGGAAGGGCACGGACGGATTTCTCTTTTTGTGCCCCCTGTTTCCGGGATCCCTGCGGCTTCTCGCTTTTGCGGTGTGCCGTCTTGTGGGAGGCGTGACCGGCCTGCTGCGCCCGGCGTTTCTTCAGTTCTTCCATCGTCTGCCGGGAGTTCAGGATCACCGGAATCACGATGGGATTGCGTCTGGTCTTCTTGTACAGAAACGGCTCCAGCGTGCTGCGGATGCAGTTCTTGATGTCCGAGAAGGTGGTCCTCTCCTTCATGCGCTCTGACAGGGAGTTGGCCACGATGAATTCCGCCTCCTTGATCAGGGACTGGGAATCCTTGATGAAGACAAAACCCCGGGACACGATCACCGGTCGGGCCAGCAGTTTGTTTTCCTTCGAGTCAATGGCAACGATCACGGCCACAAGCCCGTTGTCCGCCAGGATCCGCCGGTCTTTGAGGACCGCCGTGGAGAGACCCGAGATGTCGTTTCCATCCACATAAATATCATCGCCCTGGAAGCGCCAGTCGCTGGCAATCACCTTGTGATCACGCAGCAGCAGGACATCGCCGTTGGCGCAGACAAAAATGTTTTCAGGCGGCATGCCGGTTTCGATGGCTGTCTGCCGGTGCTGCATGAGCATTTTGTACTCCCCGTGAATGGGCATAAAGTATTCGGGCTTCACCAGCTGCAGCATGAGCTTTTCCTCTTCCTTGGAGGCGTGGCCCGTGGTGTGCAGGTTGGTCAGGATGGACTTGTTGAGCACCGTGGCACCGGAGCGGAACAGCTTGTCCACCACGGCGTTGACCGCCGCATCGTTGCCGGGGATCGTGCCGGAGGAGAATACCACTGTATCGCTGGGTTTCAGGTGAATGAACCGGTGTGTACCCGCCGCGATCCGGCTCAGGGCAGCCAGCGGCTCGCCCTGGGATCCCGTACAGATGATGCACACCTTGTCATCCGGTGTCCGTGCCAGGTCCTCATGGGACAGAAGCTGGGAATCCTTGATTTTGATGGTTCCCATTTTCCGCGCAATGTCCACGACATTTTCCATGGACCGTCCGAATACCGCCACCTTGCGTCCGGTGGCAAGGGCTGCCTCGATGATCTGCCCCACGCGGTAGACATTGGAGGCGAATGTGGCAATGATCATGCGGTGTTTCGCGTTGCGCATGATGCCCATGATTTCCCGGGAGACATCCTTTTCGGAGATGGAGAAATCCTCCACACCGGCGTTGGTGCTGTCCGACATGAGCAGCGTGGGCTTCAGTGCCCCGATGTAGGCCATTTTCTGGTAGTCCGCATTGCGGCCCACGGGCGTCAGGTCAAACTTGAAGTCTCCGGTGTGCACGATGCTGCCGTTGGGGGTCGTGATGAGCACACCCAGGGAATCAGGGATGGAATGGATGGTGTCGAAGAATCCGACGGTGAAGTACTTGGTCCGGATCCGGTAGTCGGAATCGATCTCTATGATTTTCGTTTTCTCCAGACCCTTGTGCTCAGCCAGCTTTTTCTGGATCAGCGCCTTGGCGAACCGCGGTGCATAGATTGCGTCGATGTTCACCTGCCGCAGCAGGAAGGGAATCCCGCCGATGTGGTCTTCATGGCCATGGGTGATGACCAGGATCTTCCGCTTCTTGTCCTGGCGGATCAGGTGATGATAGTCGGGGATCACATAATCAATGCCCAGCAGTTCGTCGCCGGGAAACAGGACCCCGCAGTCCACGATGCAGATTTCGTTCTCATGCTCGTAGCAGTACATGTTCTTGCCGACTTCTCCAAGACCGCCCAGGGCATAGACCAGTGTGTCGGTTTTGCGCACAGCCGTCTCGGGACGGGCAGGCAGGCCGGCTTCCTTATTATCATTCTTGTGTTTTTTGTATTCAGCCATTGTGAATCCTTTCTGAAATTATGTTCAGTTCATTATACCATACGGCCCGGATCCAAAGCGGCTGGTGACAGACACGGCCATCCGCCGCTGCGGCAGAAAACAGGTATGCGGTTACATTCCTGCGCGGTTCCATCAAAAAACGCCGGCCGGCTGTGGAGCCGGACGGCGGGATGGAATCCGAAAGCGATGTCAGTACACTTCCGCTTCCGGGTCTTCCTTCATGGGATTTTCTTTGTCGATCCGGTCATAGTACAGAATACCGGAGAGATGGTCGATTTCATGCTGCAGGCAGATGGCCAGGAACCCTTCGGCTGCAATGACGACATTCGCATCCTGCAGCAGGTCGTAGGCCCGGACTTTGATCCGTGCGTGCCGGAAGGCGTGGCCTTCATGGTCTTCGGGCACCGAGAGACAGCCCTCCCCGCCTTCCAGATAGCTGTTCTGGACAGACTCGGAAATGATTTTCGGGTTGGCCAGCGCAAATTCCAGATTTTTTTCCGGATCTTCCGGATCAGGCACCACTACGGCAATGAGCTTCCGGGGCACACCCACCTGGATCGCGGCAATGCCCACGGCCGGCTTCAGGTTCTCCGCCTCGGCCAGTTCCTCGTCCTGGGAATTGCGCACATACTCCAGGAGTCCCTGCAGCAGTTCGGCATCCTCTGCTTCCAGAGGCAGGGGAACCGGGACACTTTTTTCCCGGATCCGGGGATCGGTATCTGTAATGATCTGTTCTGTGGTTATCTTCATGCAATCCATTTTACGTCATTTTTCCCCCTCTCTCAATTATGGTATTATGACATGAGCTCATAAGGGGGTGTGTGCATGCAGAAAGCAACGGGGAAACAGAGGGAAAAGCTCACTCTGAAACTCCACAGCGGGTATGACCGGGGGCTGATGGCCGCCGTCTGGATCCTGATCATTTTCGGGACCTGCATGATCGCCTCCACGGCAGTGGGGCAGACCACATCCAATGCCAGGGCCGTTCTCGTGACCCTGGGAAAACAGATGGTGTTCATCCTCATCAGCTACCTGGCCATGTGGGGCATGAACCGCTGGTTCACCATCCAGCGGTTCAGCAGCCTGAAATGGCTGATCATCGGCATGTATTTCCTGCTCATGGCATTGTGCTTCGCGTTTCCGGCGGTCAACGGATCGCAGGCGTGGATCAACCTGCGCGTCATGACCATCCAGCCCTCCGAGTTCGGAAAACCCCTGATGATCCTGCTGGTGGCATCCTCGGTCTGGACCATGCGGCGGCATCCGCATCTGAAAGTCACATACGGGCAGTATTTCCGCATCCCGCTGCTGTTCCTTCTGGTGGATGTCCTGCTGCTGGTGATGCAGCGTGACTTCGGGACCATGACGATCACCGTCGGCATTTATCTTCTATGCGCGACGATCCCCGATCACAGGGGGATCCGGAAGTGGCAGCGCAACACCCTGCTTGCCATTGCCCTTGTGGTGATCACAGTGGCGGTGCTGATGTATTCCGGCGTTCTGGCGCAGATCCTGGAGTCCATTCCCGGGCTGCACCACATCGGTGTCCGGATCGAGAACACAGTCAATCCCTATACAGATATATATGGAGACGGCTACCAGCCTGCCAATGCGCTGTACGGGATCGGATCGTCGAACATCCTGGGGCGCGGGTTCGGGAACTCTGCACGGAAATACGGCTATCTCACCCAGGCGGACAATGACTATATCCTGGCGGTGATCATAGAGGAACTCGGCATTTTCGGGCTGGGGCTGCTGGTGGCGTGCTATGGCGTGATTGAATACAAGCTGTTCGGCTATGCCCTGAAGACCCGGGATACGGTGAACAAAGTGATCCTGGCGGGCACCGGCACGTATTTCTTCCTGCACTTCCTGCTCAATGTGGGCGGAGTGTCGGGGCTCATTCCCATGACAGGCATTCCCCTGCTGTTCATTTCCTCCGGCGGTTCCAGCCTGCTGGCGGCTTCTGTCAGCATCGGCATGTGCCAGCAGGTCATTTCCCGGATCCGGCACAGGGAGCTGAACCGGCGGGTGCCCGAGGTGGAGTTCACACAGATCCGGATCGGGGAACAGGCTGCAGCCGGCAGCGGGTATGAGACCCGGAAAGAGAGGAGGGACAGGCGATGGCAGTGAAAGCGGCGTTCTGCGGGACATTCGATCCCGTGACCAACGGGCATCTGGCTCTCATCGAGCGCGCCGCGGCGCAGTTTGATTTTCTCACTGTGGTGGTCTCCCCGAACTCTTCCAAGCAGTGTCTGCTTTCTGCAGACGAGAGACGCACCCTGCTGGAGCAGTCCGTGGCGCACCTGCCCAATGTCTCTGTCATGCAGTTTGAGGGACTGGCCACGGAAGCTGCCCGCAAAGCAGGAGCATCGGTCCTGGTCCGCGGCCTGCGCGGGGCGGTGGATGCCGGCTATGAATACAATATGGCTCAGATGAACCGGCGGATCGCACCGGAGATCGAGACCGTCCTGCTGTTTTCGGATCCGGAAACAGCCCTGATTTCCAGCTCCAATGTGCGGGAACTGCTCAGGTACCATCTGCCAGTGGATGACCTCGTGCCGCTGCCGGTCAATGCGTGGCTGCAGGAGCAGTCTCTGGCTGCGGGTACAGACACTCATCAGGAATCAGCTGCAGGGAATCATCTGCAATCAAAGGAGGAAGGGAAATGAACACAATCACTGACTGGCTCGAAGAGAGGGGCTTTCACCCGGTGAACCGGGATCTGTACAGGGAGGCGTGCACACATTCCTCCTATGCCAATGAACATCACTGTCCGGACAACGAGCGTCTGGAATTCATGGGGGATGCGGTGCTCCAGGTCTGGAGTGCCGACAAGCTCTTTCATATGGAACCGCCGCTGCCGGAGGGCAGGATGACGACCCTGCGGGCGCAGATCGTCTGCGAGTCCACACTGGCAAGGCTCAGCGAACGCTATGGCTGGAACCGGTTTCTGCTCCTGGGAGTGGGTGAAGAACGCACCGGAGGCCGTACACGCAAAAGTCTGATGGCGGACCACTTCGAGGCATGCCTGGGTGCGCTGTATCTCGATCTGGGGTATCCGGCGGCAGCGAGGCTGCTGGATGAGATCATGCTGCCCGAGTTCACGGCGGAAAAAGGGGAAGACGTGACGGATTACAAGAGCCATCTGCAGGAAGTCGTCCAGGCGGATTCCCGCCGGACACTGGAGTACCGGCTGCTGTCGGAATCCGGTCCGGCCAATGCCCCGACTTTCACCATGGGGGTATATCTGGATGACATCCTGATGGGCTCGGGCACCGCTGCGTCCAAGAAGCGGGCCGAGCAGAAAGCGGCCCGGGATGCCTTTGAGAAAATGGCCAGGTAGCGTCATGGATCGGAAAGTTCAGAATACAGACGAATCCCGGGACGACCTCGGATTTCTGGCGCTGCTGGCCCCGGAAATCCGGGGTTCTTTCACCGCAGCGGGGTGGAGCCATCCGCCTGTGTGGCATGAAAAGAGCCGGAAGCTGGACCTGGTGCTCTCCAGTCCCGCACCCCTGCCATTCCAGGCCTATGAAGCGCTTCTGACCGCCCTGCGGCTGCGGTTTCACTGCAGTGTGGACCTGAAGGTGGAAGCAGAAGATCCGAAAGCGGATCTCAGCGTCCTTGACAGCTACATTTCCTGGCTGGTCTCCACCCGACGGGACCTGGCGGCGTTTCAGTCCGTGCATCCCTGGTTCTCGGAAGATACCATCTGGTTTTCCACACGCGATGAAGAAAAGCACGCACAGATGATGCACGCAAGGAAAGCCCTGGTCGAGGCCCTGGCGGCCTGCGGCTTTGCCTGTGAACCAGGTGTAAAGCTCGAAACGGAGACCCGTCCGGATGTGGAGACCAATGTCCTGGACCTGCCGGAACCTGTCAGGGAAGCGGTGCCGGAGAAAAAAAGCTGGAAGCGTGAAGCGGCCAGTGAAGTCAGGATCCAGGATCTGCAGGTGGGCATGGACAATGTGCAGGTGGAAGGTCATATATTCGAGATCGAAAACCGGCAGCTGAGGTCTGGCAAGACCCTCCAGATGCTGTATCTGTCCGATTACGAGGAAGCCATTGTCTGCAAGCGGTTTGAAAGCGCGCGCTGTCCGCTGGAAGAACTGGAATCCGTGAAAAAGGGAATGACAGTCCGCGTGACAGGACGGGTGGAATACGACAATTATGCGCATACAGACACCCTGATGATCAGCCGGCTGGAACCCGTCGCTGCAAAGAAACGCGTGGACCGGGCGCCGGTGAAGCGGACGGAATTCCATGCCCACTCCACATTCTCGGAAATGGACGGGGTGTCAGCCGTTGAAGACTACATCCAGCAGGCCTGGGACTGGGGCATGCCGGGCATTGCCGTGACGGACCACGCTGTCGTTCAGGCTTTCCCGCTGGCTCAGCACAAAGTCACGGCCCTGAAGAAAACCGATCCCGACCGGGACTTCACGATGATTTACGGCTGCGAGATGAATGTCGTGGATCCGGTGTATCACATTGTCAGACATCCGGATGAACGGAGTCTGGATCGTGCAGACTATGTCATTTTCGACCTCGAGACCACGGGTCTGTCCAGCCGGGAGGATGCCATCATCGAATTCGGTGCCGTGAAGATGAAGGATCGGGAAATCGTGGACCGGCGCCAGCTGTTCATCAATCCCCACCGCACGATCCCTGCCCGGATCAGCCAGCTGACCCATATCTCGCAGTCCGATGTGGACAGTGCCGCTTCCATTGAAGAAGTGCTGCCCGGTCTGCTGGACTGGATCGGGGATGCAGTGCTCGTGGCCCACAATGCGGTGTTCGATGTGGGGTTCCTGAATGCGGCCTGCACCCGGATGGGGCGGGCACCGCTGGACAATGCAGTGATTGACACCCTGCCGCTGGCCCATTCGATCCTGGACATCAAACGGTACAACCTGGGCAGTGTCTGCCGGCACTATGGCGTGGCCTATGACGGGGAAGGTGCCCACCGTGCGGATTATGATGCCGAGGTGCTGGCCGGGGTGTTCGGCCGGATGCTGAATCAGTTCGAAGGAAAGACCCTGCAGGACCTGACGCAGCTGGACCAGTCGTCGGCCATGCGCAAACTCCGGCCGTTTCATGCCACGGTCTATGCCAGAAACAAGGAAGGCCTGAAATCGCTCTTCGAGCTCATCACCCTGTCCCATACCAGGTATCTTTCTCCGGGCGGCGAGCCCCGGATCCCGAAACAGGTGCTCGCAGATCACCGGGAGAATCTCCTGATTGGCTCTGCCTGCCAGAACGGAGAGCTGTTTGAACTGGCCCATACCCGGTCCAGGGAGGAACTGGAGGCGGCCGTGCCGTTTTACGACTTCGTGGAAGTCCAGCCCCTTGCCTGCTACAAGAACCTGGTGGACCGGGGCACAGTGGCCGATGCGGATCAGCTGAAAACCTTCCTGCAGTATCTGATGGATGCAGCAAAAGCCTGTGGAAAGCCGGTGCTGGCCACCGGGGATGCCCATTACGTTCATCCGCATGACAAGCGGATCCGGGACATCTACATCAATTCCAAGGCCATCGGCAACAGCCGCCACCCGCTGTACAAATACAACGCCCAGGAGCGGCGCCTGCTCTCCAACCCCGACCAGCACCTGCGGACCACGGAGGAAATGCTGGAGGATTTCGACTGGCTGCCGGCGGCACAGGCCGAGGAAATCGTGATCACGAACCCGGAGAAGCTGCGCAGGGAAATCGAGACCATCTATCCGGTCAAGGACCGGCTGTACCCACCTGACATCGAGGGGTCGGACCAGAAGCTGCGGGATATCTGTTTTGACACGGCCCACAAAGTGTATGGACCGGATCTTCCGGAGATCGTGGAAAAGCGCCTGGACCGGGAACTGGATTCCATCATAGGCGCGGGATATTACGTCGTATACTACATCTCCCACCTGCTGGTGAAGAAAAGCAATGAAGACGGCTACCTGGTCGGCTCCCGGGGATCGGTGGGGTCCAGTTTTGTGGCGACAATGTCCAATATCACGGAAGTGAATCCGCTGACGCCGCACTACATCTGCAAAAACTGTCAGTACTGCGAGTGGATCTCGGATGACAAAGTCAAGTCGGGCTTCGACCTGCCGGACAAAGAATGTCCGCACTGCGGGTCTGTCATGCGTGGTGACGGGCAGGACATCCCCTTTGAGACCTTCCTGGGATTCAATGGCGACAAGGTTCCGGATATCGATCTGAACTTCTCCGGGGAATACCAGGCAAAGGCCCATGCCTACACCAAGGAAGTATTCGGGGAGGACCATGTGTTCCGGGCGGGAACCGTGGGCACGGTGCAGGAAAAAACCGCTTATGGCTATGTCAAGGGCTATGAGGAGGAAATGGGTCTGGAGGCCACGCCGTACAACGAGGCCAAGCGCACGGATCTCGCAAAGGGATGCGAAGGAGTCAAGCGGACCACCGGTCAGCACCCGGGGGGGATCGTCGTGGTGCCTCTGGACATGGATGTGCATGACTTCACACCCGTGCAGTATCCGGCCAACAACCCGGATGCCGAGTGGAAAACCACGCATTTCGATTTCCACCAGATCCATGACAATATCCTGAAATTCGACATCCTGGGACATGTGGACCCTACGGCAATGAAACTCTTCGAGCGGATGACCGGCATGGATGTGACGACGATCCCCATGAACGATCCGGAGACCATGGCGATCTTTTCCGGGATCGACTCCCTGAACATCGATTCCTCAAGGTATGACCAGAAAACCGGGGCGGCGGGGATTCCGGAATTCGGTACGCCGTTTGTCCGGGGGATCCTGGAACTGACAAAACCCACGACGTTTGCGGAACTTGTCTCGATTTCAGGTCTGTCCCACGGCACGGATGTGTGGCTGAACAACGCCAAGGACCTGATCGACAATGGCACCTGTGTCCTGTCGGAGGTCATCGGGTGCCGGGATGACATCATGATCGACCTGATGAACTACGGCCTTCCGCCGAAGGATTCATTCACCATCATGGAAAGCGTGCGGAAGGGCAAAGGCCTGAAACCCGAGTGGGAGAAACTGATGAAGGACAACAGTGTGCCGGACTGGTTCATCGATTCCTGCAAGAAAATCAAGTACATGTTCCCGAAAGCCCATGCTGTGGCGTATGTCATGAACGCCGTGCGGATCGCGTGGTTCAAGGTGCATATGCCGGTGTATTATTACTGCCAGTTTTTCTCCATCCGCTGTGATGCCTATGACATCGGTGTCATGATGCAGGGAGAAGGGGCAATCCGGGAACGCATGAATGGGATCCGGGCCATGCGCGACAACAAGACGGAGAAGCCTTCGGACAAGGAACTGGCCATTTACGATACGCTGGAGCTCGCGCTGGAAATGGTGCTCCGGGGTTACCGGTTTTCGCGGATCAGCATGGAGCGCTCCGATGCCACGGAGTTCATTCCCGACCCGGAGGATGAAAAGGCCATCATTCCGCCATTCACGTCCGTCGACGGCCTGGGCGCAAACGTCGGAAAATCAGTTGTGGCTGCCCGGACAGAGCGTCCCTTTCTGTCCAAGGAAGACGTGCTGCGGCGGACACAGCTTTCGCGGACGCTTCTGGACAAACTGGATTCTCTGGGAGCCTGTCAGGACCTGGATGAGGAAAACCAGATGACGCTGTTCTGACTGTCTCCTGCCTTCCTGCCTGTCTGGCGCAGCCGCAGGAGACAGGAACCGGCGAGAGAACCTGGTTTCCTGCCGGTATCCTCAAAGCCGGTGGAGTCAGGAACGG
>Ga0137310_100352_pt1 | contig 30622 bp, 25 predicted proteins | sample NAcewiD2O_June_2_FD_97183 | JGI IMG/M metagenome (GOLD analysis project Ga0137310, IMG submission 97183) | Mouse cecal microbial communities from Vienna, Austria - N-Acetylglucosamine amended D2O_June | ecosystem: Host-associated > Mammals > Digestive system > Large intestine > Cecum | place...
ACCTCCAGTTCTTTTGGACCTATGTCCTGCACCAGGCCTGGGATAAGACACAAGTACCTTTCCGTAGATTTGATGTATATCTTCCGTTTGTACCAGACCGGAATCTGGTTCGGCGTTTCCTGGAGTCTCTTGATCACCCAAAAGCCAATCTTGCCGTCTCGATTCTTTATTCCACCGGCATGCGGCTGGATGAACTCTGCCATCTGAGATGCTCCGATATCTACCTTGATGCCGGAAAGATCTATATCCAGCGCTCGAAGAACCATTCCGACCGTTATGTTCCACTCACCCCTTCCATCAGGGACCGGATCGTGAATTACTGGCTTTCCCTGCCAGTTGGGCAGAGGCCGCGGCAATGGCTTTTCACACAGCAGCGTTCCCTGGATGCACCAATGGATAAACAGTGGCTGCAGCGTGTCATTCTGCAGAAGAAAAAGGAACTCGGTATCGATGGCAGGCTTTGCGCCCATTCTTTCAGGCACGCATACGCAACCCACAGTTATGAAAACGGCATGGACCTGGTCACCCTGCAGTCCCTGCTTGGACACCGCTCGCTGAATTCCACTACCATCTATCTCCATCTCGCGCAGCCTTCGCGTAACGCGACCATAAATCCCTTTGACCAGTTGGGAGGTGGAATCCGTGGCTAACCGAAAACTCCAGGGAATATTTGGGCTCTCCGCATGCCCCCAGGACAGCACAGCCTCCCGTTTTCCCATCCAGAAAATCTTTCAGTCTTCTTACGGGGCTTTCTGCGAAAACGGCACAAACCAGTCGGAGGTTCAGAAAAAAGCCGCCCATGCCCTCATTCGGTGCAAGTCTGGAAGCCTGGGCTGTAATGTCAGTGTCTGTGAGGACTGTGGGCATACGGAGGTCCATAATAATTCCTGCCGCAACCGGCACTGTCCCAACTGTCAGGCAGTGTTAAAAGAAGTCTGGGTGGATAAACGCCGTTCCGAAGTGATCGACTCCCCTTATTTCCATGTAGTCTTTACGCTTCCCCATGAACTCAACCCACTCCTTTACTGTAACCAGAAGCTGCTCTACTCCCTTTTCCACAAATGCTGCTCACAGACACTTCTGGAACTTTGCAAAGACAAAAAATATCTCGGCGCGACCCCAGGGATCATACAGGTCCTCCACACCTGGAACCAGGAGCTTTCCTATCATGTCCATATGCACTGTATCCTTTCTGGCGGCGGATTGACACCAGACCATAAGATACGGCATTCTAAAGAAACGTTCTTCCTTCCGGTCCATGTCCTGCGGGATCTGTTCAAAGGAAAATATCTTGCGGGCCTGGACCAGCTTTACCAGCACAAGGAGCTCCTGTTTTCCGCTTCCTGTGAAAAGCTGCGCAATTCCTATGAGTGGAAAGAACTCCGGGACAGCCTTTACAAAAAAGACTGGTGCCCTTACATAAAAGAAACTTTTAACGGCTTCGGCAATGCCATTGAATATCTCGGCCGTTATACACATAAGATCGCAATCTCTAACAGCAGGATCCTCTCCGTAACAGACGCACAGGTCATTTTTTCTGCAAGGGGGCGCAGGCCTGGTGATCCGAAGCGCAGAATCACGCTGGGGCATATGGAATTCATCCGCCGTTTCCTGATGCATGTACTCCCGGCAGGATTTCAGAAAATCCGCTATTACGGATTCCTGAATAACCGCTATAAGGGCAAGAACCTGAAGCTGATCTTTTCACTCCAGGGCGGCCAGAGGTTTCGGTCTCGCTATACTGGTATGAGTATGGCCGAACTTCTCCAGGCGGTCTGGAATATAAATATCCGTATCTGCCCTGTATGCGGCGGGCATAATATGAAGCCGGTAGGAAGGACGTATGCCGGTACTTCCTGAAAATAAAAATTCTCATTCCATAACCTTTTTAAAGGCCTCCCAGCGGAAGGTCTGCGAAGCATGCCTAAATTTATCCGGCGGATAACATCCTGCACAAAAAAGCATTGGTTCCAAGCGCATTCACATGGCTTCCCACAGACATTTTCCCAAGATGGGAGGGATACATTTCCCATACTGGCTACCCGGACGCGATCCGGTACAATTGGAAATCATCAGATTCAAAGCAGGTTTTTTCCTGCTTTTTTGTTGTGATGAATCAGATGCTTTCCTTAGTAATTGTGTCAAATTCGTTCCTAGGGAGGTGAAATTATATGTCAAAGAGAGAAACAACGCCCAGCGAGAGCGAATGGCAGATCATGGAAGCATTTTGGGATAGCGGCGTTCCCCTGACGTCTTCAGAGATTATACGCAGACTTGCAGGTAATACAGATATGACGCCTAGAATGGTACGGGTCTTGATGAACCGATTATGCCAGAAACGGCTTTTGGATTATGTGGTAGATGAAAATGATGCAAGGGTTTATATTTACACCCCGTTAAAATCCAGAGATGAATGCCTGAAAGAGAAGAGTAACAGATTTGCAGACAGTTATTTTTCGGGAAGTCATGCTAATGCTGCCGCAGCATTGTTGAAAAATGTCACATTGACAGAAGAACAGGCAGAGGAACTGAAGAGTATTTTAGAAGCCTGCAGGTTTTCAGAAACAGGCAGGGAGAAGGAAGGCCAAGGCAAATGACAGACAGCCTGATGTTAAAGACATTGGATTTCACGACTGCATATTTTGGCGTGTTGCTCGGTCAATGTGCCCTGATTTCTTTTTTTCTGTTTCCGCTGATTTTTCTTCTAAGAGAGATTTTATTCAGAAAAAATATATTTTTAAAAGGGATGTCATGGGGATTATTATTGCTTACCCCATTTCTGGGTAAGCTTAAAATCATTTATGAGGAAGACCTTTTTCGACGTCTGCTGGATTGTTGGAATATACCATGTATGAATTGCTGGTGGGTTAGATATGGATATCTGTTTGGGATGATAGTTTGCGCGGTTTTTTTGTTTTCAGGCAGGAAAAGGCTTGTCAAATTTGTGAAACAAATGGAGCGTGTTCAAATTTGCGGGCAGGAAGTGAGGATCAATAAACTGGCGGCAACTCCGTTTACGGCAGGGTTGTTTTGCCCGGATATTGTGGTGCCGGAGGTAATGCAAAAGGAGCTGGAAAAAGAAGAACTGGAAGTCATCTTGATGCACGAAAATAACCACATCCGGCTGGGGCATTTGTGGTACTATCTGTTATGGGATCTGCTGCAGATCCTGTTGTGGCCGAATGTATTTTTTGGTATATGCAGGAAATATTTTCAGCAGGATTTTGAGGAGATCTGTGATCGTATCACCATTCAGAAAAGCGGGAAGAATGCGTATGATTATGGTATGTTACTTTTAAAAAGTATTCAGATTTTAGGAAACGGAAAATCTGGCGCAGAGGGAGGAGGGGCAGCTGCGACTTTTGCGGGAGAAGGAGATTATGGAGAGCTGCGGCAGCGGATTTTAAAGGTTTCCGCCTTTCGGCCGTATTCAAAACCGGCAGTAGTGGCATGGGGCGTCGCTGGCATCATGATGCTTGCCGGGGTGTTCTTTCTGGTCATACATAGCTCTTATCCGCGTTATGTGGAAGAGAATTATATCGTAGTGAAAGAGAATAACAAAGACCCCATCGTCATTCTGGACAGTGAGGAATATGCCCATGCATTATCATGGGATGATTCACGTGTTTTGATTCATAGGGTGGCCATGGATCGGCTTCTGGAGAAATATGGAGTAGAGGGAAAACAGTTCTGGCTTGGATTTGGCGGATATTCTAAAATTCCGAAAATTGGTTCAGGAGGAAACCGCGTGGAAGTGGATTACCGTGGAAAAGAAGAAATTTTACAGATACCTTATAGTAACAGCGAAAATAATTTTTGGATCGCGCTTGTGAAACAGATGCCATGATGTCATAAGTTGGTCATTCAAGGAAGGAGACTATGATTATGAAACTGAATTTGAACCCCATAGTACAAAACCAAATTTTTAACGTATACCGTATGAATCAAAGTGCTGTACAGAAAACCGGGAAGGTTGGGGATGCTTCGGCAGAGAAAGGACGTAAGGATATGGCTTTTATCTCACCCCAGGGAAAGAGGGAAAGTCTCATTGAGACGCTTATGAAACAGAAAATGAATATCATGGAACAGAAGGATTCTCTGATCAGTTCTGCTAAAAAAGAGGGAAAGTCGATGGAGTCCATTCAATCCCAGTTAGAGGTCTATGAAAAACAGCTTAAAGATATAGAGGATCAGATTTCCAAAGCTATGACCAAGGAAATGGAGAAGCAGGCTGAGAAGAAAAAGAAAGACGAACCGAAGACAGAACAGGAGCTTGAAAATGAAAGGCTTGCAAATGTAATGGATTTATCCTTAGGCTTGCAGAAAGCAGAGATGGCCGGTTCCGTCAAGGCAAGGGTCGATGGGGAAGCGCGTGTTGTGAAATCGGAGATTGAACTGGATCAGCTGCATGATCCATCTGAAGAGACAAGTAAGGAAATGATTACGTGGAAGGAAGGTCAGCTTGCTGATTTAGAGCAGAAATCCAATGAACTGCTCTCAGACATCGGAGAAATGATAGGGGAGACAGTGGAAAAGGCAGAGTGGAAATCCATTCAACCATTACAAGATGAGGGAAGCAAGGGAGCGCTGACGGGGGTGAAGCTGTCAGAAGGAAAAAGATTAGACGGTTGGGAAATTACACATGTGCAAAGTGAAGATGCTGTTTCATTGGCAAACACATACCAACCAGGGGGCATTAAGGTGGTGCGTACAGAAGATAGACATTATTTGAGAAATACGGAACAGTATTTCGGAGTGTTTGAACAATATGCAAAGGGGCAGATCAGTGAAGATGAATTCACGGCATATTCTGCTGCATTTGGAAGTAAAATCCGAACTACTCTGCACACGGATCGGAGTACGGTAGGGGGACTGAACGCCCTTGTGAACGAGATGAAGGAGAATATTTCGAAGGGAATCGCCAATACTCCTGACAATCTGAAAACAAAACTTTTCGCAGGCGGAATAGAAGTGACGTGGAAAGAATTGATGAATATGCAGAAGACGGGAGAGTACATCGACAATTTTTTAGATGCCGGAGGTTCGGGTACCTATAATACTTATGCCAACATAGGGATTGCGAGGGCCTATGTACATAAATCAGGTCTGGGTCTAACGGAAGATCAGGTAAAGGTTTTAAGTGAAGCGGTAGAAAAGAAGATAGACAGGAAGCTGGAAACTTCAAAGCTCCTTTTAGATCTGGCAGCGGCGGATAAACAAAATCCCATGTGGGAAGGGTATTATATTGGCGGAACCAGAACGCAGCCGGTTGCTTCCAATACGAAGATGATTTCCGAGATTACAGAGGCATTTTCTAAGATTGATCCGAATGATAAAAGTACTTATGATGCGGCAGTGGAAAGATTTCAGGAGATTATGCGGCCATGGGAGGAGACTTTTGCAGGCTATGTAGCAAGACAGGAGCCGGGCTACGCAAGTTCTTATGTGTATGGGAAAGAGAGAAATTCCAAGGCAGGGTTTCAGGCTATTTGGAATGGAACATATTAGGAAAAAGTGGATTTCACGACAGCCCCCTTCTTACGCTTCAACTGCTCCAAGTACAGGATGCGTCCTGCTTTGGAGCAGTTCCTTTTTCACTTATTCCTGAGCCGCGAGCAGGTCTTCGAGCACATCCTCCACCGAGTCCGTCACATAGGTGGAATAGTAAGAGATACCCGGCGCGGAGTTGGACATGGCATAGCTGGTTCCCACGGTCTGCAGCATCTCCACATCGTTGTACTGGTCGCCGAACGCCATGCATTCCTCGGGCCGGATCTGCAGCACATCCAGGAGCTTCAACAGGGCAGTTCCCTTGTTGGTTCCGGGAGCAATAAAATCAATCCAGATATTTCCGGAGGTCACCACTTTGATCTCCGAGCTGAACTTTGCCTTCAGATGGTGGAGATATTTGTCTATGATGTGGGGGCCGTCCTTCATATTGCAGATGGCGATCTTTAAGATCGGCCCCTCCACGTCCCGGACATCCTCCACGATCTGCGTTGTATTTTTCATGACATGGACAATATGGTTTACAAAGTCCGGGTCATGGTCCTCGATAAAGCAGGCGTCTTCCCGGGACACTACGATCTCAAACTTCCCGTCCTTTTTCACTTCGTCGATGATCCTGCGGATCAGCTCGGGGGCGATCACCGTACGGGAGATTACGTTTCCTTTGTGAATGCAGATCGAGCCGTTTTCCGCGATATAGGAGATCTGATCCTTCACAGGATTAAAAAGATTTACTTCATTATCATACTGGCGTCCGCTGGAAGCGACGAACACAATGCCTTTTTCCGTCAGCCTCCGAACCAGATCCAGGGCGCGGGGAGTCAGTTCCTGGGCTCCGTTCTGAAGCAGAGTCCCGTCCAGATCACTTGCCACTAATTTTATCATATGCTGCACCATCCCTTTCAGAACAATGTGATTATTCACAGTAACTTCACACAAATGCGCAAAAACAGCGTTTTTGCCTTGCTATATTATGGCGCAGTTTTGCCTTCTTGTAAAGCCGTTTTTCATGAAAGGTCAAAAACTCCGTCCTCGGCGTTACTGTTCATACCCTTTGGGTGCTCCAGTAACTTGTCAATCTGGTTCTGGCGGCCCTTTTTATCTTTCTGAATATAAGGAAAAAATCAGAGCTGAAATAATACGTCAATGCGCATTATTTGAGAAAAAGGTTGATTTTACCGGGAAATAGTGGTATACTTGACGACAGTTACATAAGGAACCCGGCGGAAGAGTGGACGAAAGTTCACTCTTCTTTGTTGGAGAAAACCATTTTGCAGGAAAGGAAGTTACAGCGTGTCAAGACGAGAAGAGTATGAGAGCAAGACAGAAGAGCTTTTGGAGCCGATCGTGTCGGAAGCCGGATTTGAGCTGGTGGATGTGGAATATGTAAAAGAAGCCGGAACCTGGTATCTGAGGGCTTATATCGACAAGCCGGGGGGGATCACGGTGGACGACTGCGAGGCAGTCAGCCGGAGGTTCTCGGATATTCTGGATGAAAAAGATTATATAGAGGACAGCTATATCTTTGAGGTGAGCTCTCCGGGGCTGGGGAGGCCCTTAAAGAAAGAGAAGGATTTCCAGAGGAGCCTGGGGGAGGACGTGGAGATCCGCACCTACCGGCCTATCGACGGACAGAAAGAATTTGAAGGGGCCCTAAAAGCATTTGATAAAAATACCGTGACCATTGCCTACGAGGATGACGCGGAGCAGATATTCCAAAGGAGCGAGATCGCATTGATCCGTCTTGCGCTGGATTTCTGAGAACGGACTGGGGCAGAGGACGATACATTGTGATAGAAAGGAAGTAAAGAAAATGAACACAGAGCTACTGGAAGCGTTGACAATTCTTGAACAGGAAAAGAATATCAGTAAAGATACCATGATGGATGCCATTGAAAATTCTCTGATCAGTGCGTGCAAGAATCATTTTGGGACCTCTGATAATATCAAGGTCATTATGAACAGGGAAACCTGCGACTACGCTGTATTTGCGGAAAAGGAAGTGGTGGATGAGGTGATGGACCCGGCGCTGGAGATCAGCCTGGAGGAAGCGGAGCAGATTGATTCCAGCCTGCAGCTCGGGGATGTGGCGCAGATCCGGGTGGAGTCCAAGTCCTTCGGCAGAATCGCCACCCAGAATGCCAAGAACCTGATCCTGCAGAAGATCCGCGAGGAAGAACGCAAAGTGGTCTTTGACCAGTATTTTGAAAAAGAGCGGGATATCGTGACCGGTATCGTCCAGAGATATGTCGGAAAGAATATCAGCATCAACCTGGGCAGGGCGGACGCCATGCTGACGGAAAACGAGCAGGTCAAGGGAGAAGTATTTCAGCCCACAGAGCGCATCAAGCTCTATATTGTGGAAGTGAAGAATACGCCCAAGGGGCCCAAGATCCTAGTGTCCCGTACCCATCCGGAGCTGGTGAAGCGCCTGTTCGAGGCGGAGGTGACAGAGGTTAGCGACGGGACGGTGGAGATCAAGAGCATTGCCCGGGAGGCCGGCTCCCGTACCAAGATGGCGGTCTGGTCCAACGACGACAAGGTAGATCCGGTGGGTGCCTGCGTAGGTCTGAACGGTTCCCGTGTCAACGCGGTAGTCAGTGAGTTGCGGGGGGAAAAGATCGACATCATCAATTGGAGCGATAACCCGGCGCTTCTGATTGAGAACGCCTTAAGCCCGGCCAAGGTCATCTCCGTTATGGCCGACCCGGACGAGAAGGCGGCCAGCGTCATCGTGCCGGACTACCAGCTCTCCCTGGCCATCGGCAAGGAGGGGCAGAACGCAAGGCTGGCGGCAAGGCTGACCGGATATAAGATCGACATCAAGAGCGAGACGCAGGCCATCGAGTCGGGTGAACTGCCGGCGGATTACATGGATCAGATGGAGATGATGGATGAAGACGGCTATGTAGGAGAATACGAGCCGTATGACGAATATGAGGACGACGGGATCGGCGCGGATTACGGAGAAGAGCCCGGATACGGCTACGGAGAAGGCGATGATGCCGGGTACTCAGACGACTATGGATATGAGGGCGGTTATGAGGAAGACGCTTCTGCCGGATATGAAAGCGATGAGCCGGCGGGAATGGATATAGAAGAAACAGAGAGGGAGTACGAGGAGGAAGTTCCGGAGATTGAATTTATAGAAACGGAGCAATGATCTTGACAGAAATTTGCATCCGTCTGAGAGGTGATATGATTGGCAAATAAACGCAAAATACCGATGCGCAAATGTGTCGGCTGCGGAGAGATGAAACCGAAAAAGGAGCTGCTGAGGGTCCTCCGGACAGAGGAGGAAGGCTTTGTTCTGGATACCACCGGAAAGAAAAACGGCCGGGGGGCATATATTTGTTATTCCAGGGACTGCTTTCAGAAGGCAGTGAAGAACAAAGGGCTGGAGCGCTCCTTTAAGCAGGCGGTTCCTGCGGAAGTTTATGGACATCTGGAAAAGGAGATGGAAGAGATTGAGACAGGATAAGGTGCTTTTGCTGGTCGGCCTGGCTACCAAAGCCGGAAAAACGGTCAGCGGGGAATTTATGACAGAACGGGAAGTAAAATCCGGCCGCGCCGCATTGGTCATCCTGGCGGGGGACTCCTCTGAGAACACCAGGAAGAAGTTTTGCAATATGTGCGAATATTATGAAGTGCCAATTTATATTTACGGAGATAAAGATACCTTAGGGCATGCAATGGGAAAGGAATTCCGTGCATCTCTGGCGATATTGGACGAAGGATTTGCTGACGGGATTCAAAAACAGATGAAGGGAAACGATAGACAATTGCATAAAGGAGGTAGTATTTGACTATGGGAAAAATGAGAGTACATGAGCTGGCAAAGGAGCTGGGATTAGAAAATAGAGCATTACTGGATATACTGGCGAAGAAAAAGGTAGAGGTGAAAAATCATATGAATTCTCTGGAGGAATCCGTGATTTCGGACATCCGCAGGGAATTCGGAAAGAAACCGGCCGGTATGTCCGGCCCGGGAACCGCCGCAAAGCCGGCGGAAAAAACGGAGGCGGCGTCGAAGAAACCGGAAGCGCTGATGAAAGCAGAGACACCTGCGCGGACGGAAGCACCGGGAAGAGCAGAAACGCCTGCGCGGACGGAAGCGCCGGGAAGAGCGGAGACGGCTGACAGCGCGGTTCCTCCGATGCAGACGGAAAAGACAGAGGAAGCGGCAAAGGAAGAGGCGGCAGTGCCGAAAAAGAAAAAGATCGTTCAGATCTTCCGTCCTCAGAATGCCAAGAATCCGGGACGGATGTCCGGAGGACGCTCGGGGGCGGATCGGCGCTCTCAGGGACGGCCCCAGGGGGCAGAGAGGCGGTCGTCAGGGCAGCCGGGTACAGAGAGACGGCCTCAGGGAATGCAGCCGGGAGAACGGCGCACCCAGGGACAGCCGGCAGCAGGAGTCCGTCCCCAGGGACGGCCCCAGGGGGCGGAGAGACGTCCCATGCCGGGAGTAGGCGTACGTCCCCAGGGATCACATCCGACACGTCCCCAGGGAATGCAGGGGAATCCACAGGGAGCAGAAGACGTGCAGGCACGGGAGGCTTCCATGCGCAGACAGGATGCTGTTTCTGGCCGTCCCGTTTCGGAGGAGCAGGGCGCGAAGACAGTGCAGCCCCGAGGCGCTTCGAATCCGCAGGTACAAAACCAGGCTGTCCGGAGTTCTCAGGAGGTTCAGGTACAAAAGGAAGGAATGCAGGAAGTAAAAGGAAACGCAGGGGAAGAACAGATGAAAAATAGACGTTCGCAGGAAAGCAACGTACAGGAAAACAGCCAGAATACAAATGCACGCGGCAATATGCAGAATCAGCGTCCGAGACAGGGCGCAGGCCAGGGAGTACAGTCCCAGGGCAATCGGGAGGGAGGACGCTTTGGAAACAGCCAGGGCGGGCGTTCCCAGGATGGCGGCCGCATGAATCGGGACGGCCAGGGAGCGCGTCCCGGAAGACGGGATGGTGCCCGTCCCCAGGGAGAGGGCCAGAGGGACCGTTTCGGCGGACGTTCCCAGGGAGAAGGCCAGAGGGACCGCTTCGGCGGACGCTCTCAGGGAGAAGGTCAGAGAGACCGTTTCGGCGGACGCTCCCAGGGAGGCGGCCAGGGAGACCGCTTCGGCGGACGCTCCCAGGGAGAGGGCCAGAGAGACCGTTTCGGCGGACGTTCCCAGGGAGAGGGCCAGAGAGACCGCTTCGGCGGACGCTCCCAGGGAGGCGGCCAGGGAGACCGTTTCCAGCGGGGAGACCGGGGCGGCCAGCCCTTCGGCGGCCAGCGTCCGTCTGGAAGACCGGGAGCGCGCAGGGAAGACCGGGATTCCATTCCCACACCTATGGTAGAGCAGCAGAAGAGCCAGAGGAATAAAGGAAAAGACAAAGAGAAAGACTATAAGAAAAAAGAACTCCGGGATTCAGAATTTGAAAACAAGGGCAAGAAGGGCAAGAAGCAGAAACCGGCAGCAGAGACGAAAAAGCCGCAGCAGAAGGCTGCGTCGGTGGAGGAGATCAAGCAGATCATCCTTCCGGAGCTTCTGACCATCAAAGAGCTTGCGGATAAGATGAAGATCGTTCCGTCTATTATCGTAAAGAAGCTCTTTATGCAGGGAAAGGTAGCCACCGTCAATCAGGAGATCGACTATGATACGGCGGAAGAGATCGCCATGGAATTTGATGTTCTGTGTGAGAAGGAGGAAGTGGTGGACGTCATCGAAGAGCTTCTGAAGGAGGATGAAGAGGACGAGAGCACCATGGAGAAGCGTCCTCCGGTGGTCTGTGTCATGGGACACGTAGACCACGGAAAGACCTCCCTTCTGGATGCCATTCGTCATACCAACGTGATCGACCGGGAAGCCGGCGGCATCACGCAGCATATCGGAGCTTATGTGGTGGAGGCCAACGGTGAGAAGATCACATTTTTAGATACTCCGGGACATGAGGCGTTTACCGCCATGCGTATGCGGGGCGCCAACTCCACGGATATCGCAATCCTTGTTGTGGCCGCGGACGACGGCGTGATGCCCCAGACCGTAGAGGCGATCAACCATGCCAAGGCGGCGGGGATCGAAATCATCGTTGCCATCAATAAGATCGATAAGCCAAGCGCAAACATCGAGCGTGTAAAGCAGGAGCTGACAGAATATGAACTGATCGCGGAGGACTGGGGCGGAAGCACGGTTTTTGTACCGGTATCCGCACACACAGGAGAGGGAATCTCCGACCTGCTGGAAATGATCCTCCTGACAGCGGAGGTGCTGGAGCTCAAAGCAAACCCGAAGCGTGAGGCAAGGGGTCTTGTGATTGAGGCACAGCTGGATAAGGGCAAGGGCTCTGTGGCAACCGTCCTCGTACAGAAGGGAACCCTTCATGTGGGAGATGCCATTGCGGCAGGCTCCGCCCATGGAAAGGTCCGGGCAATGATGGACGATAAGGGAAGACGCGTGAAGGAGGCAGGCCCGTCCAAGCCGGTAGAGATCCTGGGACTCAACGACGTACCCAAGGCTGGAGAGATCTTCGTAGGATGCGCAACGGAAAAGGAAGCGCGTAACTTCGCGGAGACCTTTATTTCCCAGAATAAGATGAAGCTGCTGGAGGATACCAAGTCCAAGATGTCATTGGATGATCTGTTCTCCCAGATTCAGGAGGGCAATCTGAAAGAGCTGAACATCGTAGTCAAGGCAGATGTGCAGGGCTCTGTGGAAGCGTTGAAGCAAAGTCTCTTGAAGCTGTCTAACGACGAGGTTGTGATTAAGATCATCCATGGCGGCGTAGGAGCCATCAACGAATCCGACGTGACCCTTGCGTCTGCTTCCAACGCCATCATCATCGGCTTTAACGTAAGGCCGGATGCCACCGCAAAGGAGATTGCGGACCATGAAGGCGTGGACCTGCGTCTGTACAGAGTCATCTACAATGCCATTGAGGATGTGGAAGCAGCCATGAAGGGGATGCTGGATCCGATCTTTGAGGAAAAGGTACTGGGTCATGCGGAAGTCCGCCAGACCTTCAAGGCATCCGGTGTGGGAACCATTGCGGGCGCATATGTGCAGGATGGTATCTTTGAGCGGAACTGCTCCGTCCGACTCACCCGTGACAATGTGGTGATGTTCGATGGCCCGCTGGCATCTCTGAGACGTTTTAAGGATGATGTCAAGGAAGTCCGTGCCGGATACGAATGTGGTTTTGTATTTGAAAACTACAACGACATCCAGGAGGGTGACTCCGTGGAAGCATACAAGATGGTGGAAGTGGAGAGAAAATAAGAATAGAATCGGAATTGGGAATAAAAGGAGCGGTTATGAGAAAAAACAGTATTAAAAATACGAGAGTCAATGCAGAGGTCCAGCGGGAATTGAGTAACATACTGCGCGGGGGCATCAAAGACCCCAGGGTCGCGCCCATGACTTCCGTGGTAGCTGTTGAAGTGGCTCCCGACCTGAAGACCTGCAAAGCATATATCAGCGTATTCGGAGACCGTAAGGCGCAGGAAGACACGCTTGACGGGCTTCGGAGCGCGGAGCGGTATATCCGCCGTGAACTGGCAAGGACGATCAACATGAGAAATACTCCGGAGATTCAATTCGTACTGGATCAGTCGATCGAGTACGGTGTGAATATGAGCAGAAAAATTGATGAGCTGACCAGAGATTTGAAAGATGGGGATGAAGAATGAATATAAGTTTATCAGAGCTTTTAGATGGAAAGAAGACAGTGGCCCTGGGCGGGCATATCCGCCCGGACGGCGACTGTGTAGGCTCCTGTATGGGACTGTATCTGTATCTGAGGGAACAATATCCGCAAATGGATACGGATGTGTATCTGGAATACATTCCGGAAGCCTACCGTTTTATCCAGGATACGGAAGCGGCCCGTCACGACATCACGCCTGGGCAGGTATATGACCTGTTTATCTGTCTGGACTGCGGGGATGAAGAACGGCTTGGGTTTGCCGCGCCTCTGTTTGAGAGCGCTCGGCAGACCTGCTGCATCGACCACCATGCCAGCAACCGGTCCTTTGCGGATTATAATGAGATCGTGGCAGATGCCAGCTCCACCTCAGAGCTGGTATACCATCTGCTGGATCAGGAAAAGATCAGCCGTGCCTGCGCGGAAGCGCTCTATATGGGAATCGCGCATGACACGGGCGTGTTCAGGTATTCCTGTACCAGTCCGGAGACCCTGGAAGCGGCGGCCGGACTGCTGAGAAAGGGAATCCACGGCAGCGAGATCGTGGAAAAGACTTTTTACGAAAAGACCTATGTACAGAACCAGATCCTGGGGCTGGCGCTGCTGGAGAGTATCCTGATCCTTGACAAGCGTTGCATCGTGACCTGGATCACGAAAAAGAACATGGCGTTTTTTGAGGCCATTCCCGCGGATATGGACGGGATTGTAAATCAGCTCAAGCAGACCAAGGGAATGGAGGTAGCTCTGTTCCTGTATGAGATCGACACACAGCTCTTTAAGGTTAGCCTTCGCTCCAGAGATCAGGTGGATGTGAGTAAGATTGCTACATATTTCGGAGGCGGCGGCCATGTGAAGGCTGCCGGATTTACAATGGCAGGGACGGTTCACGATGTGATCAACAACGTGAGCCATCAGATCGCCCTGCAGTTGGACGGAGCCTGCTGATGTGGAATGGAATTTTAAATATTTACAAAGAAAAAGGCTATACGTCCCATGATGTGGTGGCAAAGCTCAGGGGGATCGTAAAGCAGAAAAAGATCGGGCATACGGGAACGCTGGATCCGGACGCGGAGGGCGTGCTTCCTGTCTGCTTGGGAAAGGCAACCCGGCTGTGTGATATGCTGACGGACCAGAGCAAGACCTATGAGGCCGTGCTTTTGCTGGGAAAGACGACGGATACACAGGATATCACGGGGCAGATTTTGGAGGAGCGGGAGACCGGGCATCTGACAGAGGAAGAGGTCTGCGCCTGCATTGCCGGGTTTACAGGAGAATATGCGCAGCTTCCGCCCATGTATTCCGCCTTGAAGGTGAATGGGAGGAAGCTCTATGAGTTGGCCCGCCAGGGGATTGAGGTGGAGAGGAAAAAACGAAGCGTGACGATCCATGAGATTTTGATCCAGGAGGTTTCCCTTCCACGGGTCCGGATGCGGGTGCGCTGCTCCAAAGGGACGTATATCCGGACCCTGTGCCATGATATCGGCAGGGAACTGGGCTGCGGGGGGTGTATGGCAGCGCTCCTCCGGACACAGGCAGGCTGCTTTGAACTAAAAGACAGTATGAAGTTGAGGGAAGTAGAGGAAGCCTGCGCGGCGGGAGAACTGTCCCGGGTGCTCCTGCCGGTGGACGCAGTGTTTCATCACCTGAAAGAGGTCCGAATCCTGGAACCATATCAGAACCTGGCTTACAACGGGAATCCTTTTTCCGAAAGCCAGATCGGGCAGAAGCCGGACACCCCGGAGGATCCCGAAAAGGCAGACTGCGTCAGGGCTTCTCAGGAGGCCGTCCGGGAGAGGCAGGGGCGGTTTTGTAATGGGGAACAGGTGCGGGTCTATGACCGGGAGCGGCATTTTATCGGGATCTACCGGTATCATGCGGGAAAACAGGTATTCCGTGTTGAGAAGATGTTTCTGGACCAAGAGGCGGCGGAGGATTGACATGCGTTATATGACAGAGATTCATTCTTATCAGAGCGAAAAGCGTTCGGCGGTGACACTGGGAAAGTTCGAGGGACTTCACAGAGGGCATCAGAAGCTGATCAGCAAGGTCAAAGAATATGCGTCGGAGGATGTGGAAAGTATCGTCTGCGCGTTTGATATGGGAAAAGCCTCCCTTTTGACGGCACGGGAGAAAAAAGAACGGCTGGAATCCGAAGTGGATCTTATGATCGCCTGCCCGTTTACGAAGGAGCTGCGGGAGATGGAGGCGGAGGACTTCATCCGGCAGATCCTGGCAGAGAGGTTCCGCGCGGCCTATGTGGTGGTGGGGACGGATTTCCGGTTCGGCCATGAGAAGCGCGGGGACGCGGACATGCTGGCACGGTATGCGGATACGTATGGATATCATCTGGACGTGGTGGAGAAGGAGCGTTACCAGGACCGGGTCATCAGCAGCACCTATGTCCGGGAGGCGTTAAGTGAAGGAAATGCAGAGCTTGCGAAGGCTTTGCTGGGCTATCCTTATCAGATCACCGGCAGGGTGGAGCACGGGAAGCGGCTGGGACGTACGCTGGGTTTTCCGACCATGAATGTGGCGCCCCCTCCGGAAAAGATCCTGCCCCGGTTCGGTGTCTACGCCTGCCGGATCCAGGTGGAAGAAGCGTGCTATCCGGGGATCGGCAACCTGGGGGTGAAGCCTACCGTGGCGGAGGAAGCCAAAGTTCTGGCAGAGGCCTATGCATTTGACTTTGCAGGAGATGCGTATGGAAAAGAGGTCACGGTGGAATTTCACGCCTTCGAACGTCCGGAGCAGAGGTTCGGCTCTGTGGAGGAGTTAAAAGCCCGGGTGGACGCGGATATTCGTTTCGGACGGGAATACTTTTCTTCCCACGCCGGAAGGGAAACAGTGAAAGAAACATAAAGTTATTTACAGAAGCAAACGTTTCGCAGAGAAAGTGTTGGGGATAAACAAATGAATGTTACAAATATCATTTCGTTGTTTGGAGGACTTGGGATGTTCCTGTTCGGGATGAAGCTCATGAGCGACGGACTGGAGCAGGTGGCAGGCGCGAGGATGCGTTCCATTCTGGAATTTTTTACGCAGAACCGCTTTATCGGAATGATCGTGGGACTGATTTTTACCGGGATTATACAGTCCTCCAACGCAACTACGGTGATGGTGGTCAGCTTTGTCAATTCCGGGCTGATGCAGCTTTCCCAGGCTGCGGGTCCGATCCTGGGAGCCAACATCGGTACTACGGTGACCGGTCAGCTGATCGCGTTCAATCTGGCGGAGATCGCCCCACTGTTTGTGATTATCGGTGCGGTGATGTATATGTTTTTTGAAAACCAGAATGTGAAAAAGATCGGGATTGTTTTGTTGGGATTCGGGATCCTGTTTATGGGACTGAGTACCATGGGAGAGAGAATGACCGGTCTGCAGGATTCCCCACAGATCGTGGAACTGCTGCAGTCCATGAAAAATCCGATGGTGGCGATCTTGCTGGGATTTGTGGTGACGGCAGTTCTGCAGAGCGCCTCCGCCTCAGTGGGCATTATCATCCTGATGGCGGCGCAGGGGCTTTTGGCCTTTGAAATCTGCTTTTTCCTGATCCTTGGCTGCAACATGGGCTGCTGTATTTCCGCGCTGCTTGTCAGCCTGAACGGAAATAAAGACGCGAAGCGCGCGGCCTGGATCCATCTGCTGTTCAATATCATCGGTTCTTTGATCGTGTTCGTGATGCTGCTGGTGGCTCTGGGTCCGATCTGCGATCTCTTTATGAGGATATCCGGAAACGATGTGGGGCGTGCGGTAGCCAATGCGAATACGCTTATCAAGGTGCTTGAGGTGGTTTTGCTGTTTCCATTTATGGGATGGATCGAGAGATTGACGCATATCATTATACCGGGTGAGGATGCGGCGCAGGAGGAGACGACACATAAGCTGCAATATATCAACAAGTCTATTTCCGCAGCCACTGCTGTGATTGACGCGATCCATGAGATGCAGCATATGGGAGAGCTGGCAAAGGAAAACCTGCGAATCAGCATGGAGGCCCTGTGCAGTCCGGACCAGGAGAAGATTGAGGAGGTCTATGAGCGGGAGCAGTATATTGATTATCTGAACCAGGAGATCACCGCCTACCTCGTGCAGATCAACAGCCTGGATATTCCGATGGCCGATGGAAAGATGGTCGGCGGCCTGTTCCATGTGGTCAACGATATCGAGCGGATCGGCGACCATGCGGAGAACTTTGCGGATTCGGCAAAGCGCCGTTTTGAAAAAGAAATTCCGTTCAGCGAGAAGGCTGTCAGACAGATGCAGGAGATGACGGATATGGTTCTCAGACAGCTGGATTACGCGTTCAACATGTTTTCGAACCAGAGTCTGGAGCATATGCGGGAGATCCTTCGGCTTGAGGACGCCGTGGATGAAAAGGAGAAGCGGCTCCGCAAGGCGCATGTCAAGCGGCTCACGAAAGGAAAGTGTACACCGGAGGCCGGCGTACTCTACTCGGATGTGATCTCGGGGCTGGAGCGTGTGGGGGATCATGCGACTAACATCGCGTTTGCCCTGCGGCCGGAAAACCAGGATGAGCTGGAGGAACTGGAAGAGGAAGAAGATTAAAAGGTCAAGTAGACATACCCTGCAAGGGGTATGTCTACTTGACCGATGAAAACGCAGGATGAAAAATGTTAAAAATTATCACTTTACAGTGAAGGGGATTCTATGTTATAGTATACGGGTATCAGACAGCCGGTGTTCAGTAACCGGACAACTCCGACCGTTACCTAATACCAGGCGTTCATTAAGAATTTCAAGGAGGAATACAACATGATCTCAGGAGAGAAGAAACAGGCAATCATCAAAGAATACGGAAGAAGCGAAGGAGATACCGGATCACCGGAGGTACAGGTAGCGATCCTGACAGCAAGGATCAATGAGCTGACCGAGCATTTTAAGGCGAATCCGAAGGATCACCATTCCAGAAGAGGTCTTTTGAAGATGGTAGGACAGAGAAGAGGCCTGCTGGCATACCTGAAGAAGATCGACATTGAGAGATACCGTTCTCTGATCGAAAGGCTTGGATTGAGAAAGTAATCATCCAACCGTACAGGTGGAATAATTTCTCATACAATTTTATAGCTGGTAGATTCGCCCTAAGCTGATCAACGGCTTAGGGCTGTTTTTTACATTTATAAAGGAGGACAAGTGATGAGGCAGATTTCAGGCAACAAATTGTTGGTAAAAGCTTTAAAGGAAGAAGGCGTGGATACCCTGTTTGGCTATCCGGGAGCCTGTACCATCGATATCAGCGATGAATTATACAGGCAGAGTGATATCCGGGTGATCCTTCCCCGGCATGAGCAGGCGCTGGTGCATGAGGCGGACGCTTATGCAAGAACCACGGGAAGGACCGGGGTCTGTCTGGTCACCAGCGGACCAGGGGCCACCAATCTGGTGACAGGACTGGCAACGGCCAATTATGACAGCGTGCCTCTGGTATGCTTTACGGGACAGGTGGCGCGTCATCTCATCGGAAATGACGCGTTCCAGGAAGTGGACATTGTGGGGATCACAAGAAGCATCACAAAGTACGGTGTGACCGTCCGCAACCGGGCGGATCTGGGCAGGATCATCAAGGAAGCTTTTTACATCGCGCGGACAGGCCGACCGGGACCGGTGCTGATCGATCTGCCCAAGGATGTGATGGCGGAGCTGGGAAACGCGGATTATCCCAAGGATGTGAATATCCGCGGCTACAAGCCCAATACCAATGTCCATATCGGCCAGCTCAAGCGTGCCCTGAAGATGCTGCATAAAGCAAAGCGGCCCCTGTTCCTGGCAGGGGGAGGCGTAAATATCGCAGAGGCCAACGAGGTATTCATGGAGGTGGTGGATAAGACCGGTGTGCCGGTGATCACCACAGTCATGGGACGGGGGGCGATCCCTACAGATCACCCGCTGTTCATCGGCAATCTGGGAATGCATGGCGCCTATGCGGCCAATATGGCGGTGAGCGAGTGTGATCTGCTGTTTTCCATCGGCACCCGGTTCAATGACCGGATCACCGGAAAGCTCCATGCCTTTGCGCCCAATGCGAAGATTGTCCATATCGATATCGATACCGCATCGATTTCCAGAAATATTTCCGTGGATGTGCCCATCGTAGCGGATGCGAAAGAAGCCATTATGAAGATGAAGGAGTATGTAGAAAGCTGCAATACCAAAAAGTGGCTCAAAGAGATTGAGGGCTGGAAGCAGGAGCACCCGCTGGCTATGCGGCCGCATAAGAGCCTGGGGCCGGTGGATATCCTGGATGCGGTCAACCGCCAGTTTGAGGAGGCCATTGTGGTGACGGACGTAGGGCAGCATCAGATGTTTGCCGCCCAGTATACGGAGATCACGGCGAAAAAGAAGCTGATCATGTCCGGTGGACTGGGGACCATGGGTTATGGCTTTCCGGGAGGCATCGGAGCCAGACTCGGCAATCCGGATACGCCGGTCATTGTGATCTCCGGCGACGGCGGGATGCAGATGAATATTCAGGAATTTGCCACCGCGGTTCTGGAAGAGCTTCCGGTCATCGTCTGCGTGTTCAATAATACATATCTGGGAATGGTACGGCAGTGGCAGAAGCTGTTTTACGGAAAGCGCTACGGCATGACGGATCTGCGCGCCGGTGCGCTGACCCGCAGGACCGGCGGCGAAGAAAAGCCGGTCTACACGCCGGACTTTGTGAAGCTGGCGGAGAGCTACGGGGCAAAGGGCATCCGTGTCACACAGCGGGAAGAGGTGGAAGCCGCATTCGAAGAGGCAAAGAAGAATACGAAGACGCCGACCTTGATCGAATTTATCATAGATCCCGAGGAGATGGTGTATCCCATGATCCAGCCGGGCGGAACCCTGGAGGAAATGATCCTGGACTGCTGATCGGATGTTTCGGGAGGATCCTGAGTGTCAAAATGGCTTTCATGATAATATGCGGAAGCGCTGCCCCCCGGCAGGCCTTCCGTATGAAAGAGGAGTGAAAACAGAGATGGATAATAGTATAAAAAAGAGATGGATTTCGTTATATGTGGAAAATCAGGTTGGTGTGCTGTCGAAGATCTCCGGGCTGTTTTCCGGTAAATCCTATAACCTGGACAGCCTGACGGTGGGAACAACGGAGGATCCCACGGTATCCCGTATGACCATCGCCACTGTCAGCGACGACGAGACCTTTGAGCAGATCAAAAAGCAGCTCAACCGGATGGTGGAAGTGATCAAGGTCATCGATTTTACGGATGTATTTGTCCGGATGAAGGAGATCCTCTATGTAAAAGTGAAAAAGTGTACCAGGGACGACAAGGCAGAGCTGTTCCAGATCGCGGATACCTTTAAGGCCAGGGTCATCGACTACGGAAAAGACAGTCTCCTTCTGGAGTTCGTCCAGACAGCGACAAAGAACGACGCGGTGGTGAAGCTGCTGAAGGAAGAATTTAAAAATATAGAGGTGGTCCGTGGAGGCAGTGTAGGAATCGAATCCATCAGTATGATGGAGCGATAGAAGTTACGATTTACAGACGTGTAACAATTCGGGTACAGAGTCGTCAAGCTTGCTTGTAAGACGCTGTATTCGAATTGTTATGCGGCTGGAAGCAGTCACTCAACGTACATAAGCAAAAGGGAAGCTACGCAGCAGCGGTTTTGCGCATGTATGTTGAGCGGCTGTGAATCGTAAACGGCCTGAGGAAATGAATCGGGGAATAAATTGTAATAAAAAACAGAGTGCGCTCTTGAATTTTGCGCGGGATGGTATTATAATGATTTTTATTATAGAGGAATGGAGGAGATACTGATGGAGAAAAAGAAGATTGACTGGGAGAATCTGGGTTTTGCCTATATGAAGACCGATAAGCGGTATGTATCCAACTACAGGGACGGGGCATGGGATGCGGGTGCTCTCATTGAGGACGCGGATATCACCATGAATGAATGTGCCGGCGTCCTGCAGTATGCGCAGACGATCTTTGAGGGGCTGAAAGCCTATACGACAGAGGACGGACGGATCGTGACCTTCCGGCCGGACCTGAACGGGCAGCGCATGATGGATTCCGCAGCCAGGATGGAGATGCCCCAGTTTGATGCGGACCGCTTTGTGGACGCGGTGACGCAGACAGTCAAGGCAAACGCCGCATACGTACCTCCATACGGCTCCGGGGCAACCCTGTACATCCGGCCTTATATGTTCGGGATCAATCCGGTCATCGGCGTGAAGCCTGCGGACGAGTATCAGTTCCGTGTATTTACGACTCCGGTGGGGCCCTATTTCAAGGGCGGCGTGAAGCCGCTGACGATCTGTGTGTCTGACTTTGACCGCGCCGCGCCGCGGGGAACCGGGCATATCAAGGCGGGCTTGAACTATGCCATGAGCCTCCATGCGATCGTGAGCGCGCATGCCAATGGATTTGATGAAAATCTGTATCCGGATTCTGCGACCAGAACAAAGGTGGAGGAGACCGGAGGGGCCAACTTCCTTTTTGTGACAAAGGAGAACAAGATCGTGACGCCTCACTCGAATACCATTCTTCCGTCGATCACCAGACGTTCCCTGATGTATGTGGCGGAGCATTATCTGGGACTGGAAGTAGAAGAGCGGGATGTATACCTGGATGAGCTGAAGGATTTTGCGGAATGCGGGCTCTGCGGGACTGCGGCAGTCATTTCCCCGGTGGGAAAGATTGTGGACCACGGAAAAGAGATCTGCTTCCAGAGCGGCATGGAGAAGATGGGCGGGACGACCCGGAAGCTGTACGAGACACTGACCGGTATCCAGATGGGACAGATCGAAGCTCCGAAAGGATGGATCCATGTAATCGAATAATGAACAGGAAAATCATGGGATGCCAGCTTATAAAAGTTGGCATCTTTTTTATAAATCTGTTTACAATGATTTGGCAGAATGCTATGATAGAGCATGGGAAAATTAAGATGTGAAGTATCAAGGGAGTATGTTCAATGAAATGGGGAGTGCTTGCCACTGGCCTCATTAGTGTTGTGTTATTATGGTGCATATGGAACTGGAAGCCGCTGGAGGTCCATGCAGAGATTGCATCAGACGATGCGTTTGAGGGAGTAACATGGGAAAAGATCATAGAAGATGACATCGAAGGGCCAAAAGGCGTCATTCAGTCGATGTGCGTGACGGAGGATTATATCATTCTGATCGAGAATTATGATGACAGCGCGGAAAAGTCGGACATTATAAAAGCGTATTACAGGAATGACACGGATGTCCACGGAAAACCGGTGGACAAGTATTCCCTGGCAAAGCGGGTGGTGGAACGAAACTACGAGCATGGAAACGGAATGGCATATAATCCGAACACCGGGGAGATCGCAGTCGCCCTGTATACCCATCTGAACCCGGAAAACAGAGGGTGCATTTTTCTGATAGACGCGGATACGCTTTCTTTCAAGAAAAAGATCAAGATCTCGGATGACTATGATATCCTGGGGATCGGCTATGAAGAGGAACAGGATCGCTATGTCATCCAGACCAATGTGGACGGGGGATACAGTTTCAAGATTCTGGACAGTCAGTTCCAGATCATAGAGGACCTGGGAGAATACGAAGGCTCTTCCAAGGGCAATAATTTTCAGGATCTGTGTGTCAGCGGGGATTATATCATCAATTTTCCTCTGACGCTGGGGCTGGGGATCGGAGATTTCCTGAATGTCTATTCCATTTCAAGAAGGGCTCTGGTATCTTGTCCGCAATTAGACTTTGGGCTGGATGCCGGAACCGTGGACGAGCCGGAGTCGATCTGCGAGCTGGAGCCGGGGGTATTTGCCGCGGTGGTGAATGTGTATAACGGAGACGGAAGCCGGAGATTTTCCGTTTATAAAACGATGGTGCCCTATAATTTTCCTGCGAAGCCTGCGGAAGAGAAAAAGCCGGAAAAAGAGGAAGCGGCCGGAGATGCCGGGAAAACGGAAGAAGCAGAACCAGCGGAAGGAGCTGAGACGGCAGCCCAGGGGGACGCGCAGAAAGACGAGCAGGAAGAGAAGCCGCCTCTGCGGGAGCGGATCAAGTCTCTTATGAAGACCACGTATTCTATGAAGAACATCATGAAGACGGCGCTGCTCATCTTCTTTGCTCTGGACATTGTCCTGGTCCTTTATCTCCGGGTTTTGGCTATACGGAGAAAGCGGAAGCGGAAGCTGGAGAAGGCCAGGCGGGAACGCCAGCGGATCCGTCAGGAGATCAGGGCCATGTATGGCGAGCGGCTGTAGAGGAAACAAAGGCAGGAGGGAGAGCAGTGAGGCGGTTTTGAAAGGACTGCCGAATGAGCGGGGCGGTATCAGGCAGAGGGAGGAGCTTTTTGGAGGCATATACGAGTTTTGCAAAGGTGTATGATCAGTTTATGGACAATGTCCCGTATGAAGAATGGGCGCAATATCTGCGCGGCGTGCTGGAAAAACACGGGATCCGGGACGGCCTGGTCTTAGAGCTTGGCTGCGGGACAGGCACTATGACGGAGCTGCTCTCCGGGTATGGGTATGACATGATCGGTGTGGACTGCTCGGAGGAAATGCTGGACGCGGCAATGGAAAAGCGGGAGGAATCCGGGCACGACATCCTGTATCTTCTGCAGGATATGCGGGAGTTCGAGCTGTACGGCACGGTTCGGGCGGTGGTCAGCGTCTGTGACTCGATCAACTATATTTTGGAGGAAAAGGAGCTGGAGCAGGTGTTCCGCTTGGTCAATAATTATCTGGATCCTGGCGGGATCTTTCTCTTTGATTTCAATACGGAGTATAAGTACCGGGAGGTTCTGGGGGACTGTACGATTGCGGAGTACCGGGAGGACTGCAGCTTTATATGGGACAATTATTATTATGAAGAGGAAGGGATCAACGAGTATGAACTGATCTTGTTCATTCGGGCGGGAAGGGACGGCAGTGTACCGGAGCATGAAAATGTACGGCCAAGGGAAGAGCTGTTTCGGCGGTTCCGGGAGACCCACCTTCAGAGAGGCTATACGCTGGAACAGATTCAAACCGCACTGCAGAATGCAGGGATAGAATACCTCGGCGCTTATGACGGAGATACAAAGTCCGGACCACATAGGCAGAGTGAACGGATCTATGTCGTTGCGCGGGAGCGAGGAAAAAAGAAAGCGGAAGAGAATATCCGCAACAGGAGGATCAAGCATGAATGATTATATCGTAAGGGCTACGGCTGCTGACGCGCAGATCCGTGCGTTTGCGGCGGTGACTACCAGACTGACGGAGGAAGCCAGGTCAAGGCACCAGACCAGTCCGGTGGCGACGGCGGCTCTTGGGAGGCTTTTAACCGGCGGCGTGCTGATGGGAAGCATGATGAAGAACCCGGAGGATGTACTGACGCTGCAGATCAAATGCGACGGGCCCATCGGCGGCCTGACGGTGACGGCGGATGCCATGGGACATGTGAAGGGCTATGTAAACCACCCGGAGGTGATGCTGCCGCCGAAAAACGGAAAGCTGGATGTGGGCGGCGCACTGGGCCAGGGGATTTTGAACGTGATCAAGGATATGGGACTCAAAGAGCCTTATTCCGGGCAGACGATTCTGCAGACCGGAGAGATTGCGGAAGACCTGACCTATTATTTTGCGGCTTCGGAGCAGGTTCCCTCGTCGGTCGGGCTGGGCGTTTTGATGAACCGGGACAATACGGTGCGCTGCGCCGGGGGCTTTATCATACAGGTGATGCCCTTTGTGGAGGAGCGGGTGCTGAGGCAATTGGAGGAGAACATTGGGGCCATGAGGTCGGTGACGGACATGCTGGACGGCGGGCATTCGCCGGAGGAAATGCTGTCCGGGGTGCTTTCCGGCATGGAAGTGGAGATCACGGATACGATGCCTGCCGGATTTGCCTGCAGCTGTTCTGAAAGGCGGATCGAGAAGGCGCTGATCAGCATCGGGAAAAGTGAGATTGAGGATATGATCCGGGATGGAAAGCCCATTGAAGTGAAATGCCATTTCTGCAATACGGCGTATACGTTTTCGGTGGAGAAGCTTGGGCAGATCCTGGAAAAACAGAATGCTGTACTGGGGTAGTGTAAAGCATTGCATGAAAAAAATGGAACGGAAGGGTTGAAGAAAATGAAACATGGGTTTGTGAAGACGGCGGCGGCCACGCCGGACATCCGGGTTGCCGATACGGCGTATAATCAGGAAAAAATCTGTGAGTGTATCCTGGAGGCGGAAAAGCTTCGGGCGAAGATTCTGGTATTTCCCGAATTGTGCGTCACGGGATATACCTGCGGCGACTTGTTTACACAGGATGTACTTTTGAGAAATGCGAGACAGGCTTTGCTGCATATCGCGGAGTTTACGAAGGAAAAGGACATGCTTGTGTTTGTGGGCCTGCCGCTGTGCGTGGAGGGAAAGCTCTATAATGTGGCGGCGGCTTTGAACCGGGGAGAGATCCTGGGCTTTACGACGAAGACATTCCTGCCCAATTACGGAGAATTTTATGAGATGCGGCAGTTTACGCCGGGCCCGCGGACTGCAAGGATGATCGAATTTGAGGGGGCGCAGATCCCCTTTGGGCCTCAGCTTTTGTTTCCGTGCCGGAATATGGAGGAACTGGTGGTATCGGCGGAGATCTGCGAGGATGTGTGGTCCCCTGTCCCGCCCAGCATCCAGGCTGCGCTGGAAGGGGCGACGGTGATCGTAAACTGTTCGGCCAGCGACGAGACCATCGGAAAGGACGTCTACCGCAGGGAACTGATCCAGGGGCAGTCCGCCCGCCTGATCGCAGGATACGTGTATGCAAATGCGGGGGAAGGGGAGTCAACCACGGATCTGGTGTTCGGCGGTCACAATATTATTGCGGAGAACGGCGCCGTTCTGGAGGAGGCGCAGCGGTATGAGAATGACATCATCTGTTCGGAAATCGACGTTCGGAGGCTCTCCGGCGAACGGAGGAAAAATACCACCTTCGGCGGAACGGAGGAAAGGACACTTTTCAGGGTGCCTTTCTGTCTGGATGTGGAGGACACAGAGCTGACCCGGAAGTTTCCTAGGCAGCCCTTTGTACCCCAGGATGATGGAGTACGGGCAAAGCGCTGTGAGGAAATTCTGATGATTCAGGCCATGGGGCTGAAAAAGCGGCTGGCGCATACCCATGCAAAAACCGCTGTGGTGGGAATCTCCGGAGGACTGGACTCCACCCTGGCCCTTTTGGTCGCGGCCAGGGCCTTTGACCTGCTGGAAAGGGATAAGAAGGAGATTCTGGCGGTCACCATGCCCTGCTTTGGAACCACCGACAGGACGTACAACAATGCCTGCCGGATGGCGGTGAAGCTGGGGGCGACGCTGCGGGAGGTGCCCATCGGGGAGGCGGTGAATGTGCATTTCCGGGATATCGGACATGACCCCGCAGATCACAGCGTGACCTATGAGAACAGCCAGGCCAGGGAGCGCACCCAGGTTCTGATGGACCTTGCCAACCGGGACGGGGGGCTGGTCATCGGAACCGGGGATATGTCGGAGCTGGCGCTGGGGTGGGCCACCTACAACGGGGACCATATGTCCATGTACGGTGTCAACGCTTCCGTGCCCAAGACACTGGTGCGCCATCTGGTGAAGTATGCCGCTGACACGGCCAGGGATGAGGAGCTTAAAATGGTGCTCTATGATGTCCTGGATACGCCGGTGAGTCCGGAGCTTCTGCCGCCCAGGGAAGGGAACATTGCGCAGAAGACGGAAGACCTGGTGGGGCCCTATGAGCTGCACGACTTTTTCCTGTACTATATGGTCCGTTTCGGATATGAGCCGGGGAAGATCTACAGGCTTGCGCGGCAGACCTTTGCAGGGAAGTACGAACCGGCTGTGATTCGGAAATGGCTGGAGACTTTCTGCCGGAGATTCTTCAGCCAACAGTTCAAGCGGTCCTGCCTGCCGGACGGTCCCAAGGTGGGGACGGTGGCGCTCTCACCCAGGGGAGACTGGAGGATGCCAAGCGACGCATGGGCGTCAGGGTGGCTGGAAGATTTGGAAAAAGAATGACGATTGTAAAGGATGCCCGGAAAAAAAGCGGCATCCTTTTTTGATGCCATCGTATGTAGGCTGGAGAGTTACATGTCACACACTGACCAATCACTACGCTGATTGGTCAGGAGGATGCACATAAAAGCTGGGATTCAGGCCGTCCATTGCCGTAGGCAATTTTAAATGACGGCCTGAGTTACAGGGCACGCCTGGTCAAGGTGTGACCTGTAACGCTGGAGAAAAGTTCTCAGAAGCATGATGAAAAATTCAATTGCGCTGGTTAGCAGAGTATGGTATAATAATTAAGTCTGCGGGCAGTTGTTTAGTTCCCGAGACCACTGAAAAGTACATCTGCCAAACAGGTTTAGCAAAAGGGCGGATTCCAGGTGTGTTTTTCAGTAGTTTCGGACTCTTCTGTAGGCAGACGAATCCATGACGAAAAGGAGAGTACCATGTATAACAAGTATGAAATGGAGCTTGCGGGGAGGACCCTGCGGGTGGATGTGAACCGGGTTGCCAAGCAGGCCAACGGCGCGGTTCTGATGCATTACGGAGAGACGACGGTGCTGTGTACGGCTACGGCGTCCGAGAAGCCGAGGGACGGGATTGACTTTTTCCCTCTGAGCGTGGAATACAATGAGCGGATGTATTCCGTGGGCAAGATCCCGGGCGGATTTAACAAAAGGGAGGGAAAGGCGTCGGAGAATGCGGTTCTGACAGACCGTGTCATCGACCGTCCCATGCGGCCTTTGTTCCCCAAGGATTACAGGAATGACGTGACGTTAGAGAACCTGGTGATGTCCGTGGACCCGGACTGCAGTCCGGAGCTGACGGCCATGCTGGGAGCGGCCATTGCGGTGAGCATCTCGGATATTCCTTTTGACGGCCCGATTTCCACCACCCAGGTGGGGCTCATTGAGGATCAGTTTGTATTCAATCCCACTGCGGAGCAGAAGGAAGCTTCCAGGATGGCTCTGACCGTGGCGTCCACCAGGGAAAAGGTGATCATGATCGAAGCCGGGGCGGAGGAAGTGCCCGAGGCGCAGATGATCGAAGCGATTTTCGCGGCCCATGAAGTGAATCAGAAGGTCATTGCGTTTATCGATACCATCGTGGCGGAGTGCGGCAAGCAAAAGCACACGTACGAGAGCTGCGCGGTGCCGGAAGAGCTGTTTGAAGCAATCAAAGAGATCGTGCCGCCCTCAGAGATGGAAGAGGCGGTATTTACAGATGACAAGCAGACGCGGGAGGAGAACATCCGCGTGATCAAAGAGAAGCTGGAGGAAGCATTTGCAGAGAAGGAAGAGTGGCTGGAAGTGCTGGGCGAGGCGGTATACCAGTATCAGAAGAAGACCGTCAGAAAGATGATCCTCAAAGACCATAAGCGTCCCGACGGACGTGCCATTGACCAGATCCGGCCGCTGGCGGCTGAGGTGGATCTGATCCCGAGAGTCCACGGGTCCGCAATGTTTACCCGGGGACAGACTCAGATCTGCACGGTGACCACACTGGCGCCGTTATCCGAGGCGCAGAGGCTGGACGGGCTGGATGAGTCCGAGACCTCCAAGCGCTATATGCATCATTATAATTTCCCTTCCTACTCCGTAGGAGAGACGAAGCCCTCCAGAGGACCGGGAAGACGTGAGATCGGGCATGGCGCGCTGGCAGAGAGGGCGCTGCTTCCGGTGCTGCCAAGCGAAGCAGAATTTCCCTATGCGATCCGTACGGTATCGGAGACATTTGAGTCCAACGGCTCCACATCCCAGGCGAGCGTGTGCGCGTCCAGTATGTCCCTGATGACGGCAGGCGTGCCGATCAAGGCGGCGGTTGCGGGAATCTCCGCAGGACTGGTGACAGGCGATACGGATGAGGATTATCTGGTTCTGACCGATATCCAGGGACTGGAGGATTTCTTCGGAGATATGGACTTTAAGGTGGCGGGTACCCACAAGGGAATCACCGCGATCCAGATGGATATCAAGATCCACGGCCTGACCCGTCCTATTATCGAGGAAGCCATTGCGGCTACCAAGAAGGCAAGGACCTATATCCTGGATGAAGTGATGAATCCGGCGATTGCAGAGCCCAGGCCGGAGGTTGGAGAGTATGCGCCGAAGATCATCCAGATGCAGATTGATCCCCAGAAGATCGGGGACGTGGTTGGACAGAGGGGAAAGACCATCAACGCCATCATTGAGGAGACCGGCGTGAAGATTGATATCGAGGACGACGGAGCGGTATCCATCTGCGGAACAGAGCAGGAGAGTATGGATAAAGCGGCAAAACTGATCTCCACCATTGTGACGGAATTTGAAGCCGGACAGGTATTCGAAGGAAAGGTAGTCAGCATCAAGGACTTCGGGGTATTCCTGGAATTTGCTCCGGGCAAGGAAGGCATGGTGCACATTTCCAAGATTGCGAAGCACCGCGTGAATAAGGTGGAAGATGTCCTGAAGATGGGAGATGTGGTAAAAGCTGTCTGCCTTGGAAAGGACAAGATGGGAAGATTCAGCTTCAGTATGCGTGATGTAGCAGAATAGAGAACAATAAAAAACCTGCCGGTGAGGCAGGTTTTTTATTGTTCAGATTACCAATCTGTATAGATATCAATGGTGCCGCTGGCACATCCGCAGTCATATACCTTGCCTGTGCCGAGAGAGGTCTCTACAATACTTCCCCAGGGAAGGTCGCTGCTTGCAACACAGATATAACCGTCAGCATCGCGGATGGTTCCGTCCGATGCAACATGGCGTCCGGGAATATTCAGACCGCCTCCGGGAAGGACTTTCTGGGAATAATAGGTCTCACGGTGTCCGTTGTAATATACCACACCCTTCGAAGGGGTCAGTGCCCCGCCGCTTTCACTGGGAATATATGTGGTCTCCTGGGTAGGGATATCGGTATCCGCCTTCTCATCCTCCTGGGTACCGTCCGCGTCGGGAGCGGTGGAATCTGTCTGGGGTCTGTCTCCTGAGGGTACAGTGGAAACCGGTTTCTGCGCTTCTGCGGCTTTTTTTGCTTCCGCGGCCTTCTGCGCTTCTGCGACTCTTCTTGCTTCTTCTGCGGCCCGTGCCTGTTCCGCGCGCAGTGCCTGAAGCTTCTGATTGAATACGGCCAGATCTGTTGATGTCTCAGCCGCCTTCTGGTTCAAAGCATCCTGCTGGCTTTTCAGCTGGGTCTGCAGGCTGTTTAGGGAATTCTGCTTTTCCGTCAGATCGGCTTCCTGCTGTTCGATCCCCTTCTGGATGCTCCGAAGATTTTCCAGCTTTTCACGGTCATAGCTACTGATATTCTGTATAAATTCCGCCCGGTTCAGAAAATCGGACATATTCTCGGCGGAGAACAGCAAATCCAAAAGATTATTATTGCCGTTTTCATACATATACTTGATCCGTGTCTTCATGTCATCGTACTGCCTGATCTCGTTCTCCCGGGAAATCGCAAGAGAGTCCTGGATACGAAAC
>Ga0137310_100359_pt1 | contig 30487 bp, 23 predicted proteins | sample NAcewiD2O_June_2_FD_97183 | JGI IMG/M metagenome (GOLD analysis project Ga0137310, IMG submission 97183) | Mouse cecal microbial communities from Vienna, Austria - N-Acetylglucosamine amended D2O_June | ecosystem: Host-associated > Mammals > Digestive system > Large intestine > Cecum | place...
TACTTTCAATTTCGGATAGGATATGACTGGAAATCATAATGGTTATGCCATATTCAGCGCAAAGAGTTTTCAACAATTCGCGGATTTGTTTCATTCCGGCGGGGTCAAGCCCGTTTGTAGGTTCGTCCAGTATGAGAAGCTCCGGCTTGCAGAGGATAGCGCGGGCAATCCCAAGCCGTTCTTTCATTCCCAAAGAGTACGCCTTTACCTTTTTTGCCGCAGCGTCCGTAAGTCCAAGCATATCAAGGGCGTTTTCAATGCTGCCATGATGATAATATCCCATGTACTCACAATGGAGCTTCAAGTTTTGATACCCGGTCATGTGGTCGTAAAAGGTAGGAAATTCAATGATACTTCCCATTCTCTTTAAGACCTCATAGGATTGCGGGGTAAGGATTTCCCCGAAAATTTCAGTGTGTCCGTCCGTAGGCTTCCAGAGATTAGTAATCATTTTCATTACGGTCGTTTTACCCGCTCCATTAGGGCCAAGGAAACCATAGATTTCCCCCTTTTTTATGTGAAAGTTTACATCACTCACAAGGGTTTTTCCGTCAATGATTTTAGTGAGGTGATTAGTTTGTAAAATATATGGCATTTTTGTTGCCCCCTTTTTGAATACTATTATAACGACACCGATTTTCAAAACTGTTGAATAAATCTTACAAATTTCTTTCATGCACTTAAAAAGACATTTTTTTGAGATTTACCGTGAAAACCGTTTTTTCGTATGGGGTACTGTCTAAGGTAATCTTTCCCCCAAGCTGCAAAGCTAAGTTTTTTGCGATTGTCAGTCCCAAACCGTTTCCCTGTATACTGCGGTTGCGGGAGTCCTCCATAGTGAAAAGCCTGTCAAATACACTGTCCGCAAAGGCTTTGTCAATCCCTTTCCCCTTATCGGTCACATCAATAAAAGCCGTTTTTTCATCTTCCCTCAAAGACAACCCTAAATATTTCCCGTCGGCTCCATAGCGGATTACATTAGAAATAAGATTGGATAAAATACGCTGCAAGGCTTGTCTTTCGCCTTGCACATAAACCGGGCGTTCCGGCACGTCAATCTCTACTTGAAAATCATTCTTTTGCAGAATATCGAAAAAATCCAGTACAGTTTCTCTGCATATTTCTGAAACATCAATTCTGGAAAGTTCAATATCCATATCGCCCGCTTCCAATTTCGCCAGAGTAAAAAACTGGTTGATAAGCTCCATGACCTCGATTGCCTTTTGTTCCGTTTTTTTCAGCATTTCCTCCGTGTCCGTTTTATTGATACGCATGATTTCCAAATATCCTAAAATGACCGTCATGGGCGTTTTAATGTCATGTGAGATATTGGAAAGCATTTTTTTGGAAGCAATTTCTGAACGGCGGTAATCCGCTTTTACTTTCTTATGATTTTCCAACAGGCGGTTTATCTGCGCCGCCAGTTCCATAAGTTCTTTGTTGTCGGTAAAAACCATGACGCTTTCGCCGCTGTCCATATCTATTGTTTCTTTTAGTTTCCCGCTGATTGTCCGCAGCTTTGACTGTATTCCGCTGTGAAAGGTGAATTGCTGATACAGGACAACCCCAACCAGAAGCGCAAGGCAAAGGGAAAGAAAAAATATAATTGTATGGTCGCTCATAACATATCTCCTAACTTGTAGCCTATTCCCCATACAGTAAGCACATAGCGGGGGTTGCGCGTGTCGTCCTCAATTCTGCTGCGTAGTCTGCTGATATGCACATTAACGGCGTTTTCATCTCCGTAATATGTGTCGTTCCAGACAAGGGAATAAATCTGCTCTTTGGTATAAACTTTTTTCGGGTTTTGCATAAGCAGTTTCAAAATATCAAATTCTTTTGCTTTTAGCTCAACAGGCGTTCCCTGTTTTGTAACAGTATAGTCGGATAGGTTCATCACCAAATCTCCGGCGGTCAGTATTATAGGGGCAGCAATGGGAGTATTATTGTCGTATTGGGTGGTTCTCCGTATATTTGCCTTTATCCGGGCTAAGACTTCAACCACTGAAAAGGGCTTTGTGATATAGTCGTCCGCACCCAATCCCAAGCCAAGGGTTTTGTCTGCTTCGGTATCTTTTGCGGAAATAATGATAACGGGAACTACGCTGCTTTTTCTAATGTGCTGCATAACCTCCATTCCGCTGATTTTGGGTATCATCAAATCCAACAGCACAATGCTGAACGTGCCGCTGTCAAATTGATTACAGGCTTCCTGCCCGTCTGCGACGCAAGCCACCTCGTAATTTTCCATTGACAGGTAATTTGCCAGCATTTCGCTGATTTCCGCGTCATCTTCGACTAACAGGATTTTATGTGTGTTCATTTTCTCTGCTCCTTTCTTCTTGCGTCTGCGGGCTTTTCTGCGTCCTTTGGTATCAGCCACATATACCCAAGTTTTGAAACGCCCGGTATACGGTTCTCGCTGCAAAGTATCTGTACCCGCCTTTCTGAAATGCCCCATTTTTCCGCTGCTTGCGGTGCAGACATATATTCCATAATTCCTCCGTCCTTTCTTCAAAATCTACCAGTATAATTATACGCGGACAGCCGAATAATAGCAAGTGTCTGATTGTGAATTATTTTGGCTAACTAATAGAACTGTGTAGACATATCCAAAAGGAAAGGTGAACAGCAAAATGTAATAGGGTGAATAACTATGGCAAAAAGACCAGTACCGAAATATGACTTCAAGGCTTTCGGGGCAGCGATAAAGGCAGCGCGTGAAGGACGTAAGGAGAGCCGCAAGAAAGTAGGCGACGAAATGTTTATCTCGCCGCGCTACCTTGCGAACATTGAGAACAAGGGGCAGCACCCAAGTTTACAGATATTCTTTGAGCTGATACAGCGTTACCATATATCCGTAGACCAATTCCTGTTAGACACGCCCGCCGCAAAGGACACAAAGCGGCGGCAGCTTGACGCGCTCCTTGACGGTATGAGCGATACAGGCATACGGATTGTGACCGCAACGGCAAAAGAGATTTCCGAAGTCGAAAAAGAGGGCGAATAGGAATGTCCGGCTTAAAACTGAACAGGACTTAGAGAGCGTTGTAATCTTTTTTTGAGATTGCAGCGTTTTTCTTTTGCGGAAGTTTGGCGAAATCGCTTTTTCTCCGTAGTAGAGGGTAAGAGCCTAAAAGATAAAAACATTCGTAGCAAGCATATGCATACGCCTTATAAGGGAGAAGATCCAGGACTGGAAGACCATAGAGGACACAGAGAAACGCCGTTTTTCCAACGCCTTTCTGGAAAGAATGAACCAAAAGGTCATGGACTCCGGCTCCTGGCCCCTGTGGACCTTTATCCTTCTGTGGCCCCTGGCTGGTCTCTGCCTCATGATTCTGGCCCTCTTCGGCCAGCGTCCCGACAATGTGATCCGGGCGTGGACAGAAACCAGCCAGTGGAATTTGTCCACCAAGATATCCCCGCCCAATCTCATTACCCCCGGCCATTATCTGTGTACGGTGGCGGCTACGGGACATAAATGTCTGGTAAAGCCTGAGCGAATTGGCATCCGCCGGGGACAGCAGGTGGTGGTCAACCGGCAGCTGTGTGTGGCCAATGCCTTTGAGCAGATTCTTGAGGAGCGTCTTCCCGGATTTCACCGGAAGGTTCGAAGCTTCTACGACGCTTATGGGCTCCCGGTATCCAGGTTGATCCGCTCTCCTTACGAGGCGGACGCGGTCTACCTGCTTATGAAGCCTCTGGAGTGGATTTTTCTGGCAGTGATCTACTTAAACGACGCCCGGCCCGAAGATCGGATCCGCGCCCAGTACACAGACGCCGCACTTCTGCCCCGCCTGGTCAGGCCAGAAAGGTGACCCAAAGCGGGCCAGGCAGACGATGACTGGAAGGCCTGAACCGCTTCCGGGCTGATACATTACATAAGGAGGAGCATTACAATGAGATTGGTTTATAAAACCAGATGTAGCTGTTGGTCATCCCGGTGACCAGCCGGTTTCTCCGCCAGCCCAGCCGGGCCCGGGATGTTGAGTTCGGCTTTGCCACAAAGCAATGCCGCATCCCTGTGCTGCCTCTGACGCAGGAGCCGGGGCTGGAAGCGGAGTTCAACCAAAAACGCGGCAACCTCCAGATTCTGGGCCGGGACAGCCTCCTCGACCAGGAAAAGGCTCTGGCAGGCCAGGTCCGAAGCTATCAGGAGAAGCTGGCCCAATACCTGTCCTCTGTTCTGGTTGGGGACCAGCTGGCCGCTAAGGTCCGGGCTGCCTTTGACGCCTACATTTTCTTAAGCTACCGCAAAAAGAACCGGAAATATGTCCAGGAGCTGATGCCGCTGATCCACAAAAATGACTTCTGCCGCGATATCGCTATCTGGTATGATGAATTTCTGGTTCCAGGGGAGAACTTTAATCAGGCCATCGCCGACGCCATGGAGCGCTGCCAGCTGTTCACCCTGGCCGTGACACCCAACCTTACGGAACCGGACAATTATGTCATGACTACCGAATACCCCAAGGCCAGGGAGACAGGCAAACCCATCCTGCCAATAGAGCTGGTTCCCACTGACCAGGAAGCCCTGCGAGGCTCCTTCCGGGACATCCCTCCCTGCACAGACGGCTACGACCAGAAAGCCCTGTCCGCCCTGCTCCTTGAGGCAGCGCAAAGGCTGGCTATCCGGGAAAATGACTGTGACCCTCAGCACAACTTTTTCATCGGCCTGGCCTATTTAGTGTCTGCTTTTTAAGTCTGTAAACCATTGATTTTACTGACTTTTCAGCATATTTATGATAAAATAACTACAGGGGTTCTGCATCCAGGCATCGATTTTCCTTGCAGTTTTACCCCAAATCCTACCACGGAATGGAGCAAAAAGCCATGTACAGACCAACCGACAGAACCCAGCATTCTTTCCTTGACTTCAACCAGCCCATGGGGCTGCATATGAACCCGGACAACCGATGGGTGAAGATGGCCGACAGCATCCCATGGGACGAGTTCGAGACCAAATACGCTGGCTTGTTCCCCAGCGGGACGGGGAATGTCGCGAAGCCCCTGCGCATGGCCCTGGGCGCACTCATCATCCAGACGAAGTTCCAGTACTCTGACAGGGAGCTGGTGGAACAGATTGCGGAGAACCCGTACCTGCAGTACTTCATAGGGCTGCCCGGCTACCAGGAGGAGGCGCCTTTCGATGCCAGCACGCTGGTGCTGTTCCGCAAGCGCATCACCATGGAGATGGTCATGGAGGCGAACGAATCCGTGCTTTCCCGGAAAGATGACCACAAAAGGCCGCCTTCATCAGGGTCTTCCACCGAAGGAGGGAGCCCGGAAAAGGAACCACAGAACAAGGGGACCCTGACCCTTGACGCGACCTGTGCGCCGGCCCATATCCGCTATCCCCAGGACATCTCCCTGCTCAACGAGGCAAGAGAATTCCTTGAGGGGATGATAGGGCGCTTCTGCCGGTACTACAGCCTGCCTCTGCCGAGGCGCTACAGGAGGCAGGCCAGAAAAGCATACCTGGCATTCGCGAAGTGCGGGAAGCATACGGCAAAGAAAGTGCGGGCAGCGATCCGTAAGCAGCTGGGATATGTACGCCGGGACATCGGATACCTGGAGCAGTTCATGTCGGAGGGCCTTGTCCCGGACAGGAAGGACATCCCGAAGTTCCTGACCATACTGAAGATGTACGGACAGCAGAAGTACATGTACGATCATAAGGTGCATTCCGTCCCTGACCGCATCGTGAGCATCAGCCAGCCATGGCTGCGCCCCATAGTCCGGGGCAAGGCCACGGCCCCGGTGGAGTTCGGTGCCAAATTCGACCTGAGCCTGGACACGGAAGGGTATGGACGAATCGAGAGGATATCCTTTGACCCTTATAACGAGGGGGCCACCCTGCAGGAGGCTGTGGAACGCTTCAAAAAGCGTACCGGGCACTATCCGGAGAGGGTCCTGGCAGACCAGATATACAGGACGCGCGACAACCGCAGGTACTGCAAAGGACATGGGATACGCCTGTCGGGTCCCCGCCTGGGGAGGCCGGCCGCCATAGTGTCCGCCACAACCAGGAAACAGGAATACCAGGACAATACAGACAGGATAGAGGTAGAACGGGTTTTCAGCCTGAGCAAACGGTGCTATGGCATGGGGCTTATCGTGACCAAGCTGGAAGAGACCCAGCTGACCACAATCGCATTGTCTGTATTCGTGACGAACCTCTTTAAGATTCAGAGGCGGATACATTCTGCCCTTTTACGGATGTGTCAATTTTTTGACAAAAAATATGCTGTATTAAGTTTTGCGTGGCTTAGCTGAACTTAATCAGCAGACACTATTTAAACGGCATTGACATGGAAGTGGATCGCAAAAGGGCCATAGACCTCATCACCAGGTCCGCCGAGGATGGTCTGCCCGAGGCCATGGAAAAGCTGGCGGACATGTACAGCAGCGGCACCACAGTGGAACGGGACTGCCGCGCCGCGGCCCACTGGCAGAGCAGGCTCACACAATTCCGGCAGACACGGTTCGCCAAGAGCCGGTCAGAACAGGACGGCATGGCCCTGATGACTGCTCTCTTTCGTCTGGGGCATTTTCAGCATATGTCAAACAATCCGTGTATGGTAAAAGCCGTGTCCGGCTTAAGTGAATATGACTTAAGCGTCACAGGCTGGAAGGATGCGGACCTGGCCGGGGCGGAGAAATCCTTCCCGCAGGTCATTGAGGTCAGCGGACAGCTGTATGATCTGTACAATATCCAAAAGGCCAGGGAATTCTCTCTTCTCAGCTTCCTTGAGCTGGGGGATATCTGCCAGCACGGCGGCAGACCGGACAGGGCCAGGGATTATTACCTTCAGGCGTGGAATCTGTGCCAGGAGCTGGAGGCGGCGGAAGAACATTACCAGGAAGCCTCAGACCTGTTCCGGCAGCTGTGGGAGGAAACAAAAGACCTGGAGGCGCTGAAAAACCTGGCTGTCTGTTATGAAAAGCTGGGTGACATTGTCCGGGATCAGGTGAAGCTCTTTGATTTTGAGTACTGGGATCCCTATGGGACAGAACACTACTACCAGGAGGCTGTTAACCTGTTTGAGCAGGTATGGGAAGCCGCCAAAACCCCGTAGACCAGAAGGGACTTAGACAACTGCCGCGGGAAGCTTGACAGGACCCTCCAAGGTCAGGACTGATGGTCGTTGTTCACACCATAACGAATCTCTCATGCCAAAAGGCGGTCCGCTTACTTGACAGGACCGCCCTTTGGTATTTTTTACATGCCTAATTTTGGATGATGATCTCTTTGCTCTCCATGTCCCTTCTATAGCGGGAAAAGAATTTCCATATATAGTCCGCTTCCGCCTTATAATTCCAATGAGGCTGATCCAGGATCGCGGCCAGTTCCATGACCACGCCTTTATCGTTGGACAAGGTTCCCGTATACATCTGCTTGGCTCCCAGTGTCACGCTCTTCCAGTCATCCAGGGCGATGCCGTAATAAGGGTTAGCCCCCATATCCGGTGTCTCTGTCACCGGAAGCCCCAGCGTCTTCTGATATGCCTGCAGACTTGAGAAAATCCTTACATTGGGATCTGACGCCCATACGCCCGGCATGCCGTTGGGGCTGCTGCCGTCCACCGGGATCATCTGGAAGAAGTCATAGTCCCCGCACATGTACAGAAGAGGCGTTCCATGGCCGCTGTAATGTTCCAGAGCCTCCCCGATCTCCGCGGCATAAGAATTCACGCCGGAAACCGGAGCCGTGGCGGCGAATATATCGCTGTGCTTAATCCCCATCATAAACGAGAAAGCTCCTCCCGCGGACAGGCCGCTGATATACACCCTTGAGGGATCAACCTGGGGATATTTTTTCATCAGATCCCCCACCAGGGCCACCACGCCATCCTCTCCAAGTCCGTCGCATCCGGTAAAGTTAATGTCAGATGGCTGCCACTCCGGAGAAACCACGATCAGGCCTTCCCTTGCCGCTGTCTCCGGCCAGCCGGTGGTATCTCCCTGGATGTGAGGGTCATTTCGGTTGCCGTGGCAGCTGATCACAAGGGGTACGGTCTTTTCTTCCATTTGGAGAACCCTCTCCGGCACGTACTCGAACCAGGTATAAGCGCCATCCATCCCGCTTACCGGCTGATCCTTACATGTTATATACCGGATCCCCAGCGCGTCAAAATCCACGATCTCGCTGAGTTCATAGGGAGTATTGTGGTCCATGATGTTGCTGGAATAAAACTCCGTGGTCCAGTCATAGATCCGGTAGGTCTTAGACAAAACCTTGTTCCAGGCATTATCAAAGGCTGTCTTGAGATCGGTTTCCATGCCTGTCTCCACCACCGCCAGCGCTTCAGCCTGGTTGGCTCTTGTGTAATAATCAACCGCTGTCGGGTTTTCACCTGATAAATATACCGGAACCGGAACCAGATAGTCCAGCCCTTCCTTCATCTCCCCGCCGCAAAGGAACATACCTGACACAAAATAACATTTCTGGGAAACATAGTTGTTGACAAAGGTGCCTCCTGACTCAATTCCCACAACCTTCACGTTCTTAGCCGGCCCCTGGCTGTTCACCAGCTCTAAAAAAGCCTCTAAGTCCTTTTCCCCGTACTCGCTGCCTTCCAGAGGATTTACCACAAAGATGGTTCCGGCCCATTTCTGTACCGTCCCGGTCATGTCAAGAGCCTGTACCAGCCGGTTGGCCTCTTCCTGGCTGAGCTTTCCGCAAAAAATGTAAAATGCCGGGGACATTATATCCGCGCGGTTGCTGTCAAAGCCATCCTCTTTGGAATCATAGGAAAAATATTCCAATTGTCCCCTGGAGGTTTCCATGGTGTTTCCCTTAAGAACCTCCCCTGTGTTCACCAGGGCCTGCCCCGGCCCGTCTCCCGGTGCCCCGGATGCTGTGCCAAATGCCGCCAGGGACAGGATGCCTGCCAGCAAAGCGCTTACCAGTGTTTTTTTCCTCTTCATTTTCCCTTATTCCTCCTCATAATGAATTCCTTTTTCCTTGACGATCCTTTCCATCACCTCTCGATTCGCCCTCACTGTCACCGAAAGCTCCTCCTGACCCTTCTTCTCCCACTCCACATACACCTTTCCTTTTGGAGTGATCCCTTCCCCTCTGGCCCAGTCCAGATATCCCGGCACAGGATGGACCCTGATCTTTTCAAATCCTGGAGCCGCCGGGCCAATTCCCAGCACCACTCCGGGAAGCTCATAGAGAGCCAAAGCTCCCCAGGCATGGCACTCGCTCCTGGGGTACTCATCCGACTCCGCCACAGTGGTCATATGGTTGTCCACCATTCTTCTCCAGATATCCCAGCACTCCCTTGTCTCCTCATACAGCCCTGTTATCTCCAGGGCTCGGAACAGATAAAGGGCCATGGACACGGTACACTGGGCATACTGTTCCCGGTTTCGCAAGGTTTCCAGAAGATTCTTTCGTCCCGTGTCCTTGTCGAGAACTCCCGACAGAACCCCGAACACCTGACAGTGCTGGCTGTACTCCGCGAATCCTGGTCCATCCATGATCCGGCCTTTCTCATCCACGCAGAACCGTCTCACGCTCTCTCTCACTTCCCCGGCTGTCTTCTGGTACTCCCGGACCTGCTCCTCCCTTCCCAGAAAAGCGGCCAGCCCGGCTGCTTTCTCAAGGCCTATGAGATAGAGAAGACTTTCCATAGTAATGGCTCCCTGTTTCGCGGCGTTGGGAACCCCCACCTTCCACCTGGGAACCCAGTCGATGAAGGACCAGAACTTTGCCTGACGGTAAAATCCTCCTGTTTCTCCCACATAGCCTTCCTCCGCGCGGCTTCTGTAAAAATAGGCCAGCACCTGTTCCACTGCTGGCATGTGGAACAGGATCAATTCCTTGTCCCCAAAGTACATCATGTGGTCATGGAGCATCCACACATAAAATATGGAAAAACCCGGTATGACGTTGGGCCGCGTGTTTGGGTAGGCGCTGCACAGCAGACCGTCATACCGCTGGGCCCTTTTAAAGTCATCCATACATTTTCTGGCCAGCCGGTCGTCCATGCTGACCTGGTAAGTAAACAGGATCTGTGCCCTGGAATCCATCACATACTGAAGCTGCTCATAAAAAGGGCAGTCCATGTATGTCTCATGCATACACCGTCTTAAGGTTCTGGCGCTGATATCCCACACCGCTTGTAAGGAGCTGTCCGACGTCTCCACATGAGTTTTGATGTCCAGGGGATAGCCGGTCTCTTCATAATAGAAATCCCGGATCCTTAAACGTTCCCTGCCGGTGACGATCTCAAGGCGGATAAAACGGAAGGTTCGAAACCAGAAGGTCTCATACTCCTCTGGAGCCGCCTTTGTCCCGTCTCCACAGGGATGGTACACATCCTCATACCCCTGAAGGATCCCTGACTCCGCATCCAGCCGGTCCGCCTTCAGAGGCTTCCCGTCCTTTGAAGTCCCGTCCTTCTGAACATAAGACTCTGACTGGAGGATCCTGATTCTGGCCCCTGTTCCGCCCTCCACTGCCAGGTGGAGGTATCCGCACAGTTCCTCCCCTCCGTGGATCTCCACGATCTCCTCCCTCTCTGGTCCGATCTCCACCATGCCTGTGCCCAAAAGCATCCGCTCCCACTGCTGCCGGGAACTAAGGGAGCTTCTGACTGCCATGATCTCCTTAAATCTTCCCCTGCTTCTTCTCATATAGGGGATGGGCCTGGGATTTAAGTTCCCCGGGCTGACCGCGTCCCGGATCATCCCTCGCTCATAAGGCCGCGCCTCCTCCCAGTCCCTGTCGTCAAATCCCTTCTCCTTCCATCTCCTCAGTTCCCTCTTGGGGGTCACATCCTCATAGAAATGAAGAGGCGCGAATCCCGGGGCCTCCTGGACAAAGGAAGTTCCATGGTCAATAACGCATTTCCAGCTTTGGTCCGCGGAAAGCTCCAGACACCTTCCTCCTTTTTCCAGAACCCTCCCCTCCAGAAACAGGCCCGGAATGTGGGTTCCCACCATGCTCTGATTCCCTTTAGAAGGCCCCAGGGGAAAGCGGAGCACTGCTGCCGCCAGCACATTTTCCCCCTTTTTCAGGTAAGATTTTATGGATACCTGATCATAAAACCAGATCTGTCCGTCTCCCTTGCAGGGGCCTGCTTCCACCAATATTCCATTTACATACAGCTTATACCTTGAATCCGCAGATATCCTTAAATCCGCCTTCTCCACTTCCCCGTCAATCTCTATTCTCTTGCGGAACAGCACCTGGGTAGGGACTTTGTCTTCTCTCTCTCCCCATCTCCCACTCCATATCCATGTTGAATACTCTGCCATAGCTTTGCTTTCTCCCTGACCTCTCATGTCGCCTGGGACTGACGCCCAGACACGCAGACCTTGTACAATTCGACCATCTCCATGCCCAGCACCCGGAAGGTCTCGGCGCACATCATCTGGTCCTCCCCATGGACCAGGATCAGGTTCAGTTCCCCGCCTTTACAGTCCAGCAGATCCCCGCAACCCGAGGCCAGAAAATCCGAATGGAGTTCATGAGCCCTTCCGAAACACTCATCTCCTTCCTCCATCAGCACGCGGGCCATCTCAAAATCCGATTTTTTAGCCGCCCTTACCGCTTCCAAATACTTTGCCCTGGCCAGACCCGCGGCGCTGATCATCTCCATCACTCTGGTCACATTTTCCTCATCCATAAACTTTTGTCGTCTGTCCTTTCTTTTATCTTCTCCGCTCCTCTTCGGGGCCCTGGATCCCTATTGCCGCTCTCCCTGCTCCACAGCCAGCAGCTTCTTGTCCGCCTTCCGGATAAACGGCAGCCAGATCATGGTGGCCACCACAAGCTGTACCAGCTGGAGAACCGCTCCCCATATGCTGTTGGTGATCAGGGCCCCGCTGATTAAAATAGGCGTGGTCCAGGGAAGCTGCACCAGGCCCGTGGCCAATGGCACCAGCTTTATGGAAAACGCCACATAGGCGATCACCGCTGAAACCGCGTTGGAAAACAGAAACGGGATAAGCAGGTCAAAATTCAGCATCATAGGGAACCCAAAAAGAGCTGGTTCTCCTACGCCAAAGATATACGGAACCGCCGCAATCCTGGATATCTCCTTATACTGACGGCTTCTTGCCGCGATTAAAGCCGCGATCACGCCTCCCACAACACCTACACAGGCAAAGTGTGAATAAAAGCTGCTGCTGATTATATTGGCCGGCAGCTGTCCCGCCATGGAAAGATTTCTGTTCTGATCTTCTAATACCTGGAATACCGGAGTCATAACACCGGATACAATAGAGCCGCCGTGTAGTCCAAAGAACCACAGAAGCTGTTCAAAAATCTTGGCTCCAGCCACTCCGAAGATGGACCCTCCGATCAAAAACAGAGGCATGCCTAAAGTCTTGTTGATCAGGGCCACCGCGTTGGTTCCCATGGCATCCATGATCAGGCGAACCACCCAGAACACGAAAATGGCGCAAAAAGACGGGATCAGGGACTCAAAGGGCGCGGATACTGCCGGGGGAACCGCCTCCGGCATCTTGATCTTGATGCCCTTGCTGTCAATAAACTGGTAGATCTTGGCCGTAAACAGGCCGGTGAGAATCGCGCAGAACATGGCCTCCGCGCTGACAGAATTCAGAGACACCGCCTTGCCGGAATCTGTCATCAGCATGGGAGTCAGGATCAGATAATTTACAAGAGCCGTGACCGTTACCTGGATCTCGTTGATCTTCATCTTCTCCGCCATGGAATGGGCCATGGTCAGAACTACCAGCAGTCCTCCGATGGCAAGGCTGGAGGCGTGAACATACATCAGCTTCCCCTGCCATATTGCTGCCTCACAGCCCAGGATGGAGGACACCAGATTGTTGAACCCCTCTACCGGAAAGCAGGCTAAAATTAAGAATATGGACGCGATAAATGTAAACGGCACGTAAGCCAGCATGGCGTCGCGGATGGCCGTCACATAGATATTGGCGCTCATGGCCGAGGCAAACTGCCCTAATTTCATTTGAAATGTTTGTGTAAATGTATTTTTATTATCCGACATTTTCTTTTCTCCTTTAGTCTCCAAGGACCTCTTTTACATGCTCCAAAACTTTCTTTCCATTCATTCTGCCGTAATCCGCCGCATTGATCGACTGGATTCTCTTATGGGGAAATTCTTCCCGAAGCCTTGGTATCTCATATTCGATCTGGGGCCCTACCAACAGGATATCTGCCGTCTCCACGATTTTTCCCGCCTTCTGCAGCGAACAGGCCCTGATCTCACACTCATACCCTTCTTCCCTGGCCGCCGCCTTCATCCGGCTGACCATCAGACTGGTGGACATTCCCATATTGCAAAGCAATACAATATTTCTCATAGCCTCCCTCCGTTCCCTCACGTTTCAGTCCTTATACCGCGAATTATAAAGAAAATGCCGGATAACTTCCACAACGCTTCTTACCGTTTTAACGCGGTAATTCTTTTCTCAAAATTTTCAAACACCGGCTCCTTGATGAGAGCCTCCACCGCCTCCTTATCAGACAAAAACGCTGCCGTCACCTCATAAAACTCCTGGGTCTCCTCATCATCCTCATCCTCGTTTAACGACGTCAGCACCACCAGCTGTACCATGTTGGATGACCAGAGAATGGGCCTTTCCAGAACCGCCACCGCTACCACGGTATCCCTTGTCATCATATACCTGGGATGAGGGATCGCGGCCAGATTGCCGAAATCCGTGGCCCCGTACCTCTCCCTCTCCAGAACCGATTTCTCAAACTCTTCCGGAAGCCGCGCCACCTTTCCCGTCCTCTCACAGATCTCATGGATAACCTCCTCCCGGGTTTCCCCCTGTACGTGGGAGAAAAACAGTTCCCTTCTGTAATATTTGTTCAAAAACCGCAGGCCCCCCGCCTGGAGGAAATGACGGATAGACATGATCTCCCCGCTTTCCAGGAAATCATGGATCTCCATGATGGGCGCGGGCACTTTTCTGTAAATAGGCACTGTGGTAAAAATAAAATCCACCTGCTCAAAATCCATCCGCTCCAGTTCATGGACGCCGCAGATCTCCAGAGAATCAATGTACTCCCCAAATTCCCTCTGGAACCGGTACTTTAAAAGGCGGGAGCTGGCCTTTCCGCTGACGCAGATCAGAAGAATGCGGTTTTTCTTTTTTCTCATGGTTTTGCGCTCCTCTAAAGCCATGGCAAAATAGAGGGCAACGCACAAAACCTCATCCTCCGGCATGTCTCTTTTATAATGCTCTGTCATCTGCCGGGCCGCAAGCTGGGCCATGGAGTAGGCAAGCATGTATTTCTCCCTCACCTGTCTGTCCGGCACATTTTCCACAGGGATATTGTACCGGACCCGGATCTCCATGGGAATCAGGTGCTGGATCAGCATGATCCTCAAATTCAGATCCTGCCGCAGCTCCACCCCATAGCTGATATAGATTTCCTCCAGGATCCGGGATACCAGGTTGTCCATCTCCTCCGTGGCCACCAGGTTATCCCCTCCGCTGTCCTTGTCCAGTTCCAGGATCCGCCGCCCCGCGATATAGACCGCTGTAAAATAGATTTCCGCCCATGGCATATGAATGTTATGGACCGCCTCCACATCAAGGCGCTCATACAGCTTCACCGCCAGCTCCGTCTCCCTTCTTACCCTCTTGTCCGGTATGGGGGACATGGACGCGCCGATGAAAAACCCTTTTTTCATCCTGGAGATACTGAGGCTGATATAGAGCACGGTATTTTGAAAAGCGATCTCCGTAAAACGCGTCCCATACTCTCTGGTCAGCTCAAGAAGAGCCCCGGCAATGGCCTCAGTCTCCTGCTCATGCCTTCCCCCGCTGATCCAGAAAGACTTTTTGGGAAGATAAAAATTCTGCAAAATACAGCACCTCTTGTCAAATTCCCTCCCCACTGCCCGCATCCCATAGTAGGGCTTCCGCTCCAGCCTCAGCTCAAAGCAGCTCAGTATATACTCCACCCTTTTCAGCTCATTGGTCAGGGTCTTGGAAGACACATAGAGAAAATCGCTTAGATCCTCCAGCTTCCTGTAATCCGAGCGGTTCAAAAACAGAGCCAGCATATAGTCCACCCGCTCTCCCGAATCCAGGGGAACGCGGCTGTCCTCCTGGTAGCGTTTTGCCAAAAACTCCTTCCACCGCTTTGGCTCCTCCACCAAAAGGCAATACCCATATCTTGGTTTTGAGCGGATCCGGGCACCGCTGCCCTCGATGGCCTCCTCCAGCTCCCGGATCCTTGTCCTGGCGGTCTTCTCGCTGACCCCTAGCTCCTCGCCCAGCTGTCTCGATGTCCTGTACTCCTCCGACAGCCTGTCCAGAAGCGTCCACAATCTGTTTTCCATAATTTTTTTCCTTCAATAAATACAAAGACGCGGCTGATTAAAGCCGCGCCTGTCCCTGCTTTAAGTCTTTTGGGCCTGCCGCCTATGCTCTTTCATAAGTTCTCTGAAAAACGTCGTCCCGGATAATATAGATATCCTGGCGGTCAGAGTCCCGGCTCACCAGCCAGTCTCCCGGCTCGCCCAGATGCCATTCCTTCCACATGGTAAGCACCTCCAGCCGGCAGTTCAGCTGCCCGGCCCAGATCAGAGCCCCATCTTTGGCAATACATTTCCTGGCATAAGGGGCCAGCAGCTTGATCTTCCTGTCAGCATAGCGGTATATCTTGGGCTGCCACGGACTTTCCTTATCCACAGAGAAGGGTTCCTCTGTCAGGACATAATTCTTTTCCAGGCTGTTCTCCTGGCTGTGATAAGTTTCCCCGTCCACGCCGACCATGATGTAGAGCGTTGGCGTCACCTTCTTTTTTGTATCCCCTTCCAGCATACGGATCAGGATCTCCTCCCCCTCCGCGAACACATCCGTGGCTTTCACATAGCCCACAGGCACCTTTTTCTTGCGGTAAAGAGAGGCCGGAAAGTCGCAAAACTCTGTTACCTTTTCAGGATCATACCGGCCTGTCTCAATCCTCTTTGGCGGAATCTCAAAATAATCTGTGAGAAGCCTGTAGATCAGCCTTCCCGCGGCACCGCTTAAATCATCCCAGTTGTCGCCGCTGCAGGCTTCTTCCAGAAACTTTTTCGGCACCCGCCCCGCTGCCTTGGTAGGAGCGCCGCCGCCGTCATCTCCCATGGTCCGCACCAGCCAGTGGATCAGCTCCTTCGCGCTGTGGCCCCTCCTGCGGCAGCGCACGGAAATCTTGGCCCCGGAGTCATCTGCCAGCATACAGTAGGCCACACTCACATCCACTCCCGCCACCTTCATCAGCTCATCACTGACAACCCCCAGGATATCGGGGTCGCAGGGCTCCACCTGGGCCACGGCAAAACGGTGTCTCGGGTTGATATGCAGGCTGTTATAAGCCCGTCCGATGATCCTCAGCTCCTGGGAAGACAGATTGACGCTTTGAAGCTCCGTTACAATGTCCATATCGTATCTCAGCTCGTCCAGCATGTTTTTGTCCATTTCCTGGGCGGTTTTCAGTTCCTGAGTATCCATATATAAACCATAATACAGAATCGTGGGAAGCTGGCCATCTTCCTCCACCGTGACCCCCGCCTCCTTCAGCATGGCCCACAAAACCGTGGCGCAGGAAGCGTAGCCATCCGCTTCCGTGCGGATCTCATGGAGCTTCGGCAGCGCCTCCTTCTCTTTCAGGGAATGATGGTCGATCACGGCCAGGTTTTTGCAGGGCAGCACCGACACATTGCCCTCGCTGGCCCGGCAGTCCACTGTGACCAAAAGCTCCGCTTCCTTCTCCGCCTCCGGCTGATACACCAGTGGGATCTCAAACCTTTTGATCATCTCATGGAGGCTGCCTCTGGTAACCCTCTGGGTACCAGAGTACACCAGCCTGGGAGATTTTCCGTTTTTTTCTAAATATTTCAGCAGAGCATAACCGCTGGCAATGGTATCAGCGTCTGGTTTGTCGTGACACTGGATCACGATATCATCATAGTTTAGCAGGTCTTGTAATTTCAACTAAATATACCTCCTTGACGGATTTTCTAAAATTCAATACCGGAGCTTCTCACATCCGCCCACCCCGGGTCTTTAAAGATCGCTCTCCCCACGCCGACCATATCGGCAAAGCCTTCCCGCAGAAGCTCCTCAGCCGCCTCCATGGTCTTCACGCCGCCTGTTACCAGCACCGGAATCTTCACCGCCTTTTTCACCGCGCCGGACATCTCCTTAAAATACCCTGGCTCCGTATGTCCCGGCCTGGTATACCCGAAAAGTCCGCCCGTAATATCCAGAAGATCCACTCCTTCCTTCTCAAAGATCCCACACGCCTCCGCGCAGTCCTCCACCGTGCTTCCACCTTCCCGGTAATCACAGCCTCCCAGGCGTATGGCCACAGGGTAATCAGGTCCCACCATGGCCCTCACGGCCCGGATCACCTCCACATGAAACCGGGTTCTGTTTTCCATGGTATCTGCCCCATACTCATCGCTTCGCTTGTTGGTCAGCGGGGAATAAAACTGATTTAACAAATATCCGTGGGCCGAATGAATCTCCACGCCGTCAAATCCCGCCTCCTTAGCCCGCCTTGCCGCCTGGGCAAAATCCTCTGTGATCCTCCTTATCCCCTCTCTCGTCAATTCCCTGGGCATCTCCGGCGTGTTTTTCGCTCCATTAGGGTGAAGGATCCCGCTGGGCCCTACTGGCTCACAGCCTGTATTGTCTGACGCGGCCCTGCTCCCGGCATGGTTGATCTGCGCCATAAGCTTTACATCGGTTTTATGGATGGTGTCCGTCAGTGTCCTCATGGTCTCCATTACGTTGTCTGAGGCCATGGAAAGCTGATGCTCCCCTGCCTTTCCCTGAATGTTGATGTAGCTGTGCTCTGTGATGATCAGTCCGACGCGGCTGTACAGAGCCCGTTCCCTATAGTAATCACACAGTTCCTGGTTTACCAGCCCTCCCGGGGCGCTCTTGGCGGTAGCCATAGGCGGCATTACCAGTCGGTTTTTTATGGTCAGGCAGTTCAGTTGTATAGGCTTTGTAATCATTTCCATATCTTCCTGTTCCTTTCTGAAAGTATCAAGCATTACCATTAATGTGATACTATCTTATCATAAAAAGGCAGCCATTACAATTTTTTCCGTTAAATTTCACTTTGTTGCCAGAACCCCGTTTTCATGTTAAGGTAATCAAAAAATCAAGAAAGGAAACTACAAGCCATGAAAAAATTAACAGCTCTTTTGATGACCGCGGTCCTGTGCCTCAGCTTCACCCTCACCGCCTTTGCCGATGAGACCATGACCTTGGAGGCAAGCTATGTAAGCGGCGACTATGGTTACAACTTAAACGGAGACGGCAGCGCCTCCATCGTCTGGTTCAACAAAAACCATACCTACGGGGGCGGGGACATCCTGTACATTCCCAATGTTCTGGACGGACACCCTGTGACCTCCCTGCTGGACCGCTCCTTCTCCTATGACATAGGCAACAAAATCACAGCCATCGTGGTTCCCGAGGGAGTGACCGCTATCGGCGAATGCGCTTTCCAGGGCGGACAGTACCATGCCGTCTATCTGCCCTCCACCCTGTCCTCTGTTGGGGTCAATGCCTTCAACCAGCCCAAAACCCAGATTCGGACCGTGGTGTGCGCTTCCGCTAATGTGACCCTGGCAGAAAACACTTTCCGCAACTGTACCGGAACCGCCTTCTACGGCCCCGCCGCCTCCACTCTCCAGACCTATGTGGCGGAAAACGGATTTCTTGAAAACTGCGGGTTCAGCGACATCGCGAACGCCACCGGGGTGGAGACCGAAGGAACCGCCTACCTCGTTGAGATCGACGTGATCGGTGCCACCGTCACCGCCACACCGGACCTGGCCAGGGCAGGAGAAACCGTGACCATCACCGTCAGCGCTGACGCCGGATATAACCCTAACGTTCTGGCAGTGGAAGCCGATGGCCGCGCCAGAGCAGAGGTCACCAGCTTAGGGAACGGGACATTCTCTTTTGTAATGCCTGCCTCCAATATGTTTGTGTATGTGTCGAAAGGGAATTAGAAAGTCAATGGACAACAAGGGGACGCCGATTCACGGCGTCCCCCGTCTTATCAGGTGGAGACAATGGGGCTGTCAGTTGATTTCCATACCTAATCCCCTTCCACTGCCCTTATTAAATCAAGATTCGCTATTTCATATGCGTTCAGAATGGATTCATCAAAATCCTTAGGGGCAATAACGCCGCTGTACCATGGTTTGCTGTTGAAATAGGCCTGTAAATCCTCAGAGTCAAACTTTCTTCCATGTCTCGCGTACACCTCATTTCTGGCAAGCCGCATCTCCTCCTCTGTTAAAGACAAGATCTCCGCCTCTGTTAAATAACGGCTTCCACTGTCCGGCAATATATAATCCTGGGATGACTGTACGGAGTCCTGTGGTTCCTGGGAGGGCTGTAAGGAGTCCTGTGGTTTCTGGCCTGACTCTGGGAGCGTAAAATAATCATTATGGGAACCCATGGAATCATCATATTCCGCGATGGCCTGGATCAAGGTTTTGTCTGAGACGGATTGGCAGTCTTCCCACCCGCTGTAATGATCCGGATCCCACACAGCGGCAAGCTGATCCTCATACTCCTGTTCGCCGCGAACCTGTTTATTAACCTGATAAGTTGCTGTGTTGTTAGGTAAATTCTGATCTATATACCCGTCAAAAATCAATTTATATTCCCCTGTGCCGCTGTCATATTGATAGATATGATCTATAACCACGCCCTGGATCCCGATACCCGCGGCGATCTTATCTGGTGTGTACCCGTAGGCGTCGCTGATATAACCAACTGTGCCGTCTCTTTTGATGTAGCATATCACTCCCTGATAATTATTAAAACTGCTGGTGGTAAATAATTCAGGAATGCCGTTTCCATTGATGTCTTTTAAACAATAATCCTCTGTGGCATCCAGTTGACCTGACTTGATCACATCCAGATACACCTTTTTCCAGTCACGGATCTCTGTTCCCTGATTCTCCGTTATATCCGCTTCCGCCTCCCTCTCATCCTCATTTGTGAGAACTCCGGTAAACGCCTCGCCTTCTTCTATAACATTCGCGATATCCGCGACAATGTTCTGGATTGCCCAGGTATCTTCGCCGCAATTTGCCAAAATCACACAGAGCTTAGGGCAGCTCATCACATCTTCTTCACTGTTATAAATACCATCGGAATCAGCAAAAACCGCCGGGTCTGCTCCCAAAACATAGGGTGCGTCAAATGGACTTCCGGCAAAATAGAAATTAAATTTTACTATGGCTCCGATCAAGGCATCTGTCCCTCCATAGTACCGGAAGCCGCCTTTTTCTTTAATATTAGCCTCTGTGACAGAGACGCCCACATGGTAATATATGGGTACCCGGTCTCCATAGTCCCCGCGAAGTTCACGTTGTGACGCAAGAAATATCTGCTGTGTATTTTCCAGACCTGTGAGCGCTTTGGCGTCATAATCCGCCACCACCTTATAGCGCTCATCTGTGGTAAACACACCCGCGTATTTCTCCATAAGGTCAATGGGCTCCAGTTCGTTTAACTCTTTATCGCTGGCTTTAAATACCGCGTTTGCCTGCATCCTCAGGAAGTCCGTCACAAGATGGTTGATATCATCCCTGGTAATTGTATAAAGCTCTTCCGCCGGAACCTGCTTTTCAGCAGAGGTCTCTTCCTTAGCTTCCAGAGACGCTGTGTCTTTTGTTTCTTTCACTTGTTCTTTTTCAGTCTCTTCCTGTTGATTGCCAGCGCTCGTCCCAGCCGCGGCCGTTTCCTTTGTGTCCGTCCCGCCGCAGGCTGTCAGGGTCAAAGCCATAACCACTGCCAGCCCAATGTTTATCCATCTTGCTTTTCTGATCTTTCTCATAATCTCTTATCCTGTTACCATTCACGGCGGCTTGCGAAAAGCGCTATGCGCCAGCAGCACATGTTCACCGCGGAACGGAGCACTGACCAGCCCGGCAACCCCTTCGTTTCGCTGGGGCAAACTCCGCAAGGACCTACCCGAACAGTAACCTTTTCCTCTCATTTTTGTAAAAGCCTTAAAAACAAATAGCATAATCTGCCTGTCAATGAGAGAGCCTTTAATACCGGCTCTAATGCTTCCATTCTCCAGTATAATATCACATATAATTCAGGGATCGGCATATCTACTTTCTTACTGCCGTTTCTATTATACAAAAAACGCGCCCATTATACAAGATTGAAGCGTTTCATTTTCATTGAAGGTAATCCTGACGCGACTGGGCTTGTTCGCGATTTATTTATTCACGGGTTTGGCGCGGCAAAAGAAAAAGAGCCACTCCCTCCAGTGGCTCCCCAATGCTTACTCTTCCTCCCTGCTGCAGATAGCCAGCCGGTGCTGATACTTCTCCCGGGTAGCCAGGCCTCCCCTGATGTGGCGCTCTGATTTGTTCACATCCAGCACCACTCTGGCCCGGGCGGCCAGGGAGGGATTGATGTTCTCCAGTCTTTCTGTCACATCCTTGTGCACCGTACTTTTGCTGATTCCAAACTTCTTCGCAGTCTGCCGCACCGTGGCATTGTGGTCTATGATATAATTGGCTATGGCCACCGCACGCTCCTCGATATACTCCTTCAAGGTCTTCCCCCTGAAAATGTTTTTTACATCTTATGCAGGGGTCAAGCTTAATATGTTAACTCCCTTTTCGGAAAAGTTCTCCTGCCGCTGTCTGCCCGGCCCCTCGCCGATGTTCATCACAAAAGAACGTCACCTCATGGTTCTCCGCATCCGGCCGGACAGACAAGTTGCCCTATATGTTTTTCAAATTCTATCGCGCCTAGACAAAGCCTGCTCACCTGATCCCAATTCAAACAAACTTTTTTAACAAACCGCTCATATACTCGTGTTCTTTTCTTATCTCCTGAAATTTTGTACCCTAATCCGCTCATTGGACCGCAAAATAAAAGAACCATCCCCAGAACTTATTATATTCTAAGAGATGGTTCTATATCTATACCTCAATCTCCGCCCTGCTTCCCCCGCTCTTCTCCTTCACCACCACAATCTTCTTATCGATCTTATTCTTCAGTTCGCCCACATGGGAAATGATTCCCACCAGGCGGCTGCCGTCGGTCTGGCTCACCAGGGCGTTGTAGGCCTGGCCCAGCGCGTTTTCGTCCAAGCTCCCGAAGCCTTCATCCACAAACATGGTGTCCATCTGGATCCCTCCGGCGCTGGACTGGATCTCCTCCGACAATCCCAGGGCCAGGGACAATGAGGCGATAAAGGACTCGCCGCCGGACAGGGTCTTGACACTGCGCTCCGTGCCGTTATAGTGGTCCACCACATTTAAATCCAGGCCGCTCTGGCTTCTCAAGTCCCTTGTCCCCACCAGGCGTTTGAACTCATACTGTCCGCCGGACATGATCATCAGTCTCAAATTGGCCCGGCGGATGACACGGTCAAGATAAGCCATCTGAATATACGTCTCCAGCATGATCCTCTCTTTGCTCTTCAGATCGCCGTTCATGGTCTCTGACAGGTTGGCAAGCCAGCCATACCGCTCCTCCAGAGCAGCCAGGTCTTTTGACCTTTTTTGGATATTGTCCAGAAGCTTCCTGTTGGTTTCCCGTCTGAAACCCACTGTACTTTCTTTTTCTTTGACCGCTTTTTTCCGGTTTGTGAACTGGCCCTTCTTTTCCAGCTCCTCTGATTCCCGGATCAATTCCGCCTGTTTCAGCCGCTCCGTGAGAGACTTGGCCTGGCCTTCCAGTTCCGCTTTCTTTTTGACGCACAGCTGATAAGCCTGGTCCGCGGCCTCATATGCTTCCTCAAGGGCTTTCAGCTCTTCCAGCAAAAGCCCCCTGGCCTTCTGGGCCTGAGCTTTGTCTTCATAGCGGAGCTTATCTCTCAGAGCCTGTTTCTGGTCTTCCAACGATTTTTTCTGGGTTTCGGCTGATATGATCCTTTCTTTTAATATACTGGCTTCCTTTTCCAGCTGTTCCACGGTCTCTTCCATCTCAGGAATCCTTTTATCCAGCTCTCTTTTGCGTTCCAAGTTCTCCTGTTCCCTGCGGATCTGCTGGTCCAAGCGGACCAGTTCCTCCTTTAAAACAGATATCCGCTCCCCGGTTTCCTCCACATACTTAGGGTCATCCAGCTGGTGTTCCAGGGAACTGATCTGAATTTCCAGCGCCTCCCTCTCCTTTTGGCAGGCGCTGTGTGCCCTTTGGGCCCTGTCATAAGCCTCCTCCAGGACTTTCAGCTCTTCCCTCTGCTGATCCAGTATCTCCTCAGCCTCTTTTCTTCCTTTATATTTCAGCTTTCTCCTGATGGTTTCCACCTGTCCGGACAGGTTCTCTCTCTTTCTTTGGGCCTGAGCCGCTTCTTCTCTGAACCCTTCCACCTCCCCATTTACTTTTTCGGCTCTCTGTTCCTCTGCCGGTATCAGCTGATCCAGCTCTTCTTTCCGTCTGATCTTTTTCTCTTCTTCAGTCTGCTGCCTTTTCAGCTGGCTGATTTCTCTTTTTAATTCTGGCAGAAGCTCTTTCGTCTTCTCAAAATACTCTGTTCCTGCCAGCTGGTGTTCCTTATAAAATTGAATCTGGTTTTCCAGTTCTGTCTTCTGGCGGTTCCATTCCTCATAAGCCTTTTGTGCCTTATCATACCGCTCCTTTAGACATTCAAGTTCCTCCTCCAAGTCCTTCTGCCTTCTCTCGGCTTCTTTCTTGCTCCCGCAGTACAATTCTCCGGCGTCAGCCTCCGCCTGGTCTGACAAAGTCCTTTTCCGGGCCTGTTCTCCGGCAATCTCATCCCTTAATTTCCCGATCTCCTGTTCCAATGCCTCTGCCTGTTTCTCTTTCTCCCCGATCCTTTGATCCAGAACGCTTTTTTCCTCTATCCGCTCCTCTTCCCTCCGGATCCGCTCCTCTAATTCCTCCAGCTTCTTCTTTGAGACAGAGATCTGCTCCTCCGCCTGCCCGGCGGCTCTGGAAATATCCTTATGCCCCAGCAGTGTCTCCAGCTGCTCCATTAACCGTTCCTGCTGCTCAGAAGCCTTTCCGCCTATCTTCCCCGCCTCTGTGCTGGCCTTTTTCGCGTCTTCGGCTGCCCCGTCATAATCTCTCCTGGCCTTCTCCAGCTCTTCCTCCCCAGGCACCTCCTCCGGAACCTGGGCCAGCTGCTCATGATGCGTGGAACCGCACACCGGGCAGGCCTGGCCTTCTTTAAGCCCTCTGGCCAATATCCCCGCCTGTCCATCTAAAAACGCCCGGTTCAGCCTGGAATAGATCTTCTCCAACGCCTCCGCCCGTTCCTGGGCTTTCTGGTACAAATCCTGGCTTGTTTTCAGCTCCGCCTGGAAAGCCTCATAGACCCCCGTGTCTTCCCTCAGCTTCTCTAAGTCCCGGAGACGACCTTCTTCCTGGGTCCTCTGTCCAAGCAGACTTTCCCTTCTCTCCCCGGCACCGGCCAGGGCAGCCTGCCTTTCTCTCATCCCCTCCAAATCTTTCTTCAGTTCCTCGCTGATCCGGCTTTTCTCCGCTGCCTGATCCTCATTACTCTTAAGGCTTTTTTCCAGCCGGGCCAGTTCATTTCTTATATTATCTAACCGGTCGTATTTTGGAAGCTCCTGTTCCAAACGGGCAAGAATCTTCCCAATCTCCTCCCTCCTTGCCGTATTTTGCTCCTCTGCCTCAAATGCCTTTTTGGCCTGCTCCAGACCCGCCGCCGCCTCACGCTCCTGTTCCCGGACTCTTTCCAGGCTTTCGCAGCTCTCTTCATACTTCTCGGCCCGCTCCCTCAGACGGACCACTCTTTCCTTCTCCTCTCCCGCATGGGACAAGGCGGTCTGTTCTTTCCGGCAGTCCTCCAGGCGCTGGAGGATTTCTATCAATTCCCTGCTTTTTGTCTCTCCTTCTTTTTGAAGCGTCTCCAGCTGTCCTTCCAGAATTCTGGTATCTTTTTCAAATTCCTCCAGCCTGTCATACTCCGGCAGGTCCTGTTCCAGGAGCGTACTTTGCCCCTTCAACTCCTCCCGTCTCTCCTTTTGATCCTCCTGAATCCGCAGATCCTCACAGGCTTTCTCCAGGCGAATCTCCGCTTCCCGCCGCTGCCTCCTGGCCTCTTCCAGATCCTGACAAATTTTCTGCCGCTCCTGGGCCTTCTCTTTTTGGCGGCTCAGCCTTTCTTTCTGTTCTCCCGCGCCGGACAGACCGGCCTGTTCTTTTTTCAGCCCTTCCAGCCGCTGCCTCAGCTCCTCTGCCACCTTTTGGTCTTCCCCGGCCTTCTTTTCACTGATTTCCAGCTCCCCGGCCAATGTTCCTATATCCTCCGCCAACTGGCTGTGCCTGTCATACTCCGGCAGCTCCTGTTCTATCAAAGCGGACTCTTTTTTGATCTCCTCCTGCCTGCCTTTTTTCTTCTCTTCCCTGTGAAATGCCTCTTCCCGCTCCTTCAGCAGCCCGTTGTTGGCCTGTTCATCCTGCCGGATCTGCTCCAGATTCTTCCTGTCCCTCTCCTGCTCTTCCGCTTTTACGATCCGGGCGTTCACCTCTGCCAGCTTCTCCTCCAGAAGCCTCAGCTCCCCGCCCAGGGCTTCCTCCTCCTGAGTATCCTGCCTGACCAGCTCTTCCAGCAGCTCCATGGTGTCCCTTATGGGGAGATCGCCTTCTCTGGCCTTCTCAACCTGGGGAAAATACGGGTTTTCCTCATCACAGTCAATGGCCTGGACATACTGGCGGACGCTCTTTTTCGCATCCTCACATTCCCCGGAAGCCCTGGCTGCCTGCTCCTTCAGCTTTTTCTGAAAGGTTTGATAATACTGTGTCTGGAACACCTTCCGGAAAATATCCTGCCGCTCCCTGGTTTCCGCCAGAAGGAGCTTCCGGAAATCTCCCTGGGCCAGCATGACGATCTGGGAAAACTGATTCCGGTCAATGCCCAGAATCTCCACCACAGCCCCGTCCGCCTCCTTAATCTTTGTCAGCGGAGGCCTGTCAGGACAGATCAATTCCACGCCAGCTCCAACCTCCGTCATCCCTCCGCCCCGTTTTGCCGGACGCATATATCTAGGATTCCTCTTTATCTTATATTCCTTGCCCCCATGGGAAAATGTCAGCTCCACCTCCGTAGGGATACCTGGCTGGGCGTAATTTGACCGGAGCATAGATACTGCCCTGTTATCACCGCTGGCCTCCCCGTACAGCGCAAAGGTAATGGCGTCAAAAATGGTGGTCTTCCCCGCCCCGGTGTCCCCGGTGATCAGATACAGCCCGCTTTTTCCCAGCTTTTCAAGATCCAGCTCCGTCCGCCCCGCATAAGGGCCAAATGCCGAAATCACAAGTTTTAACGGTCTCATAGCGCCTCCTCCCAAACCTTCTCCATCAGTTCTGACACCAATGCCTTCTGCTTCTCATTCATAGGCTGATTGTTCTGCTTCTCATAAAAATCCATAATCAGCTCCAGGGGCGTCCTGGACTCCTCCGTCTCCCCGCCTGTCAGCTCCCGGTTCTCCCTGGTCCGCCTGTTGTCGTAATCCAGTTTCATCAGATTGGGGTAAATGACCCGCAGCTTTCCCATGGCATCCACGATATCCTCCTCGTCGGTGAGAGTGATGTGAAGATAGTCATCCACCCTGGTCCCCTCATAATTTTTCCGGTTGGTCAGCTCTTCATAGGTGCCTTTCAATTCCCTCATGTCACGAAGAGGGGACAGCTCCACCGCTCGGATCACCAAATTCCCTTTTTCCTTCAATTCCAGAATTGTTACTGACTTGTGATGATTTGCCTCGGAAAAAGAATATTTTAAAGGCGTGCCGCAGTACCGCGCGCTCTCTCTGCCCGCGCTCTGGGGGCCGTGGATATGCCCCAGGGCCACATAGTCAAAACCGTCAAACACGGAAACATCCACATTGTCAGAGCCGCCTACACAGATGTCCTCCGAGTCAGACCGCTGGGCCCCTGTGACAAACTGGTGGGTCACCAGGATATTCCTCTCTGACTCCTGAATATCCATGTGGGAAATTGCCGCGCGAACCGCATCCGTATAAGATTCCACCGGCTCCTCAGGAAAAACATTCCGCACATGAACCGGCTTGATAAAAGGAAGCATGTAGATATGTACGGCTCCATAATTGTCTTTCAAAGAAATGGGCTCCACCCTCCCGCTGTAAGTCGGAGAGATGTGGATACCGCTTAACTTGATCAATTCTGCCCCAAAAGCAAGGCGTTCCGGGGAATCATGATTTCCGCTGATGATAAACACCGGAACCTTTTGTCCGGCAAGGCGCTTCAGGAAATCATCAAAAAGCCCCACCGCCTCCACCGAAGGAATCGACTTGTCATAGATATCCCCGGCAATCAAAACACCGTCTGGTTCCTCATCTCTGATAATGCCCAATATTTTCTTTAAAATATAGGCCTGGTCTTCGATCATGGAAAATTCATTGACACGCTTTCCCAAGTGAAGATCTGATAAATGGATAAATTTCATTGGTATGCTCCTTTTTATCTATATGTCACTTTGATCCCGGTTCCCAATCAATACCTGTTTTCCCCGAAACCCGAACCCGTACATCCTTATTCTCTCTTTCGGGATCCCTCTCATCATAAGCGCTGCCCGGTATTCTTTCTCTTCAATCCGCTTCAGCGCGGCTTCCACTGTATCCTCCAGACACGTTTCTTTCCTCGGCTGGAACACCTTAAATTCCATAATGATTCCGGCATCCTTTTCCGGGTCCAGCGGCTCCAGCATAACATCATACCGGCCAAATCCGCTTTCCCTGTTAGAGGTAAGGATATACCGGTTAGACAATTCCACCATCAGTCCCAATACAAATCCATGGTAAAAGCGTTCCGGTTCTTCCTGTGAAGAATCCTTCCCTGTATCAGCCCCTGAAACGTCCACTGGAAGTTTCAGGGACACACTTGGGTGGAAATAGCTGAACACAGTCATTGTCACCCTGTTCATATACTCGTTCATCGCATCCATATCATCTAAAAGCATTGCCTTAATGAAATCATTATATGTCCCTTCTGTCTCTGAAAACCAGTCCCGCACCATAGCCTCAAACATGACTTTCACTTCTTTATTGGTCAATTGCAATTCATAATAAGTACGTCCTTCCTGTTCCGTGAATTCCACGTTCACTGCTTTCAAATACCCACTGGCTAGAAGCAGGCTCCAGACAGCATTTCGTTTTGTTTTCAATTGGTCATAAACGATCTGCTCGTCGATTTCCATTACAATGGTTTTGTCGGACAGAAGATCCTCCATAAGCTGTTTCATCTCTTTGCTCCCCTCACGGATCAGTTCTCCCGCCAGCCTGTTAGAACTGGAATTCGCCCAGTAGGATCCCAATTTCCCTGTGCTTAAATAATTGATGATTGACCAGGGATTATAAATATCTGTACAGCTTCCAAATATAAAGCCGTCATACCAGCGTTTTACCTCCTGTTTTCTGTCACTGAAGCCGAATTCATCCAGTGCCGCGAACACCTCTTCCTCTGTAAAGCCAAAACAATCCATGTACTTTTCAGACGTTGTGGTAACCACCTTTAAGTTATTCAGATCCGAAAATATGGACTCCTTAGTCACCCTGGTGATCCCTGTCATAATCGCCCGCTCCAGATAAGGATTTGTCTTAAACGAGGAATTGAACATGCTCCTGGTAAATGAGACCAGCTCATCCCAATAGCCGTTCACATAAGCTTCCCGCATAGGTGTGTCATATTCATCTAGCAGAATAATCACCTTTTTTCCATAATACCGGGACAGATAAGAAGATAATTGATGAATTGCCATAGTCGCTGTCGATTCATCCATATCTACATCTACCGAGTCAAAAAAACGCCGTTCCCTGTTATCCAAGCCCCCGTCACCCGCAAGAAATCTATACACAGAATACAGATTTGTTAATATCTGATTAATCCTTCTGATCGTGGCAGCATAGCTTTTTTCTTTCACATTGGCAAAAGATAAGCTGATTACAGGGTAACTTCCCTGAAGCTTCCTGTATTCCTCAGATTCCCATACAGCCAACCCCTGGAACAAATCCTCCCGCCCCTCATACTGAACAGAAAAGAATTTTTCCACCATGCTCAGATTCAATGTCTTGCCGAAACGCCTGGGACGGGCAATCAGCGTCACTTCATCCTTTCCCTCCCACCATTCCCTAATAAAATTTGTTTTATCCACATAAAAAACAGCTCTCTCCCTGATCCTCGCGAAATCCTGATAACCCACCCCTACTGTTCTCGCCATGCGCCACATCCTTTCTTTTATTCTGGATCTGTTCTTCTAAATAAATCTCCCATTAGTTCCAGAGAGACCCGGGAAATTCATGATAGCAGCCGCCTTTGCCGCCATACCGGCGGCTTCCAGATCCTCCAGGCTGTACAGATTTCCCTCCTCGTGGGAAGCAGCCTCCGGGAGACCGCCTTTTTCCCGCTGATTGAATCCCCACACCTCCAGAACCAACTGTCTGTGGACATAATCAGCGCCGGCTCCGCTTTTAAAAGAATTCATTGTCTTCGCTGTTTCTGGTTTTCTGCCTTGCTTCTGGTTTGTAAGCGTTGGAAACCGTCTGACAAGGGCGTAAAACAGACGTCATTCTTATGTTCATAAAGTTCTCCTTTCATTTATCGTAAATTCTGTCCGCTCCCCTATCTTTTCATAGGTCAATTCAAATAAATTCTCCTTGGCCGCAAAAAGGTTCTTCGGGTTTCTTCCAATTTGCGTCTTTCTGTATATTCAGATAATAGCATAGAACAAAAAGAATGGCAATTAAGTTCGCTATATTCCTGCCTTCATTCAAATGGAAAGCAGCGCAAAAAATGTCCGCGACTTAAAAATGAAGATATTTTACAAGACACGGTATAAAATAAGGGGTAAAATGGCTGTGACAAGGAGGTAATCCACATGAAGAAAGAGACAAGGACCGTGGTATATGATGACGCGCTAAGACTTGAGGCATACCGTTTTAAGGGGATTGTACAGCCCTTTCCCAGCCATTTTCATGAGTATTATGTCATAGGGTTTGTGGAGAAGGGTGTGCGGGACCTTTCCTGCAGGGACAGGGAATATACCATAGAGGAAGGCAGTATTGTGCTTTTCAATCCAGGCGACAGCCACGCCTGCGCGCAGTGTGACGGAGGAACATTTGATTACCGGGGCTTTAGCATTTCAAAAGAAATCATGATTGACCTAGCGGAGGAAGTCACAGGGAAACGTCAGCTTCCGGGGTTCTCGAAAAATCTTATCTGTGATCAGGAGGCAGCCTGCCATCTGCGCCAGCTGCACCACATGGTAATGAAAGGCACAGGGGAGTTGGGGAAGGAGGAAACCCTGCTGTTTCTGCTTTCCTATCTTATCCAGAATTACGGGCAGCCTTTTGAAAGCTGTATCCCGGAGTGCAGGCAAGAGATTGAAAAAGCCTGTGAATACATGGAGAAACATTTTACGGAGCGGATTTATTTAGACCAGATCTGCCGCCGCGCGGGGCTCAGCAAGTCAACGCTGCTGCGGGCCTTTACGCGGGAAAAAGGAGTCACGCCCTAC
>Ga0137310_100369_pt1 | contig 30220 bp, 27 predicted proteins | sample NAcewiD2O_June_2_FD_97183 | JGI IMG/M metagenome (GOLD analysis project Ga0137310, IMG submission 97183) | Mouse cecal microbial communities from Vienna, Austria - N-Acetylglucosamine amended D2O_June | ecosystem: Host-associated > Mammals > Digestive system > Large intestine > Cecum | place...
ATTTTAGCGACCATGAGAGCAATTGACAACAAATCTTTTGTGATGAAGGAATTTTAGCCGCGGTTGAGTTAAATTATGGGTTATATATGCTATACTTTCGTTAAAAGGAAACAAAGAGTGAAACTTTTGAAGCGTTTGAAAGGAGGCCTGAGTCAATGGTAAAAGTGGCAGTGGTCACCATACGTCTGTATGCTCCCTGGGTTCATTCCCTCAAGGAGAAGCGTATGGTGGTAAAAAGTATTTTGGCGAAAGTCAGGAACAAGTTCCAGGTGTCAGCGGCGGAGACGGAGGAGCAGGATATTCACCAGTCCATCGTCATCGCCGCGGCTTCCATCGCTGCTCACAGCGCTCAGGCGGACAGTATCATGGACGAGATCGTCAGATTTGTGGAACAGAATACAGAGGCGGAGATTGTGGGGGAGGAGAGGGAGATACGATGAAAAACAGCGATTTAAAGAACATACCTGGCATAGGTCCTGACATGGAGCGCCATCTTCAGGATATCGGGATTCAATGTATAGCTGATCTCAGAGGCAGAGACCCAGAGGAATTGTATCAGCTGGACTGCCTGAAAAAAGGATTTCAGGACGATCGCTGTGTCCTGTATGTGTTTCGCCGCGCGGTGTATTTCGCGGACCATGATTGCCATGAACCGGAAAAATTAAAATGGTGGTATTGGAAAGACAAGGAGTATCCTGAAAACCGACGGTCTGCTCTATGCCCCTCAAAAGCTGCCCATTCCGGCCAGTAGAGGAAAGGTCCCTGCTCCATTACGGGGGAACAGGTTGTTTTTCAGAGATTGGCGTTCAAGTGTATTTTAACAAACTATGCGTAGCCGCGTTAGGGCACAGGTGTTTCATTTCCTTTGGCGCTTCGAAACGCGGCGGAAAGGTATGGCTATAATCATAAAACATAAAACTGCTTTGGCGCGGTTGTCCGCTTTCCTGCTGGCCGCGGCTTTGTTGTCAACTTCCTGCGGAGGCGGGACAACTGCCGCCACCATGCATCTGAGAAAGACCGAGGGGAGTGTGGAGGTGTCAGACGGCCAGGACAAGAACATTACCCTGATGGATAATCTGGGTCTGTACAGCGGCTATCAGGTAGGAACCCAGGCGAAGAGCTACGCCTGGATTGATCTGGACAGCGCGAAATTGACCAAGATGGATTCCGATACCCAGGTGGAAATTCTCAAGGATGGCAAAAAGCTGGAGATCAACGCGATATCCGGCAGTCTGTTCTTCAACGTCACCGAGCCGCTGGAGGACGATGAGGCCATGGATATCCGCGCCTCCACTATGGTGGTTGGTATCCGCGGCACCTGTGGATGGGTAGAGGAGACAGCAGGACAAGAGGCAAAGGTGTATATTCTGGAAGGGGCGGTTGAATGTAGTATCGTGGATACCGCGGGCAATCGGGGCGTGACGGAGATTGTCTCCGGAGGAGAGAGGGCGCGGGTCTTTTCGGAAGGACAGGGAAGCATTTCGGTGGATCGCTTTACGGAGTTTGAAATTCCCCCGTTTGTAAAAGAAGAACTGGTGCCGGATAAAGAGCTCCGCGAAAATATATACGAAAGATCAAGGCTGGATCTGTCCATGGACACAGAAGAATCGAATCCGGTTTTAAATGATAATTTATCGGGGTATCTGGGTCTGTACGATTTGGTTAAGGAGTCAGAGAACACTTACCAGCCAGGAGAGCAGCGGATAACAGCTGCCAAGATATCGAATAACGGATACCTTTTCAGGAGCGAGGATATCCAAAAGGTATTTGAAGACGGAGAGTATATCTCTTTTATCAGCAGACTGCCAGATGGAGTGGAGATTTATTCTTTTTCGCAAGATGATTCCGATGAAATGGCGGATAGTGTAAACAGTGGAATAGAGGGAACCGTAGCTTTTCATGTTTCGACGGATAAAGATTTATATATTAAGATTAGATGACGGGATCGGAAGCGGTTGGCAAAGCGTGTTGCCTGAACAGCAGCAGGAACGGCGAAAAAGCATAGGCCAGTTAAAACGCGGACTTGAAAAATAGAAAACACAATGCTATAATGATTGGGACAAAATAAACAGGGGAGCTTGTGTGACAGGCTGAGAGGAAGGTAGACCTTCGACCCTTGAACCTGATGCGGATAATGCCGCCGGAGGAAGTAACGGAAACCTGTACTTTTTAGGGGGCATCATATCCGGATGCCTCCTTGTTTTTATGTACACGGGGGCGGGCCCCCGAAAGGAGTATTGCCGCCTGTCGGCGGCACGGAGGCCGTTTTTTCTCAACAGAAAGGAGTAACCTATTATGTTTGAACAGATTTTTGAGAATGTTCGTCAGAAGTCCCCCTTGGTCCACAATATTACCAACTATGTCACGGTCAACGACTGTGCCAACATGCTGCTGGCCTGCGGAGGATCACCGATTATGGCAGATGACCCGGAGGATGCTGTGGAGATCACATCCATCTGCGGTGGTCTGAACATCAACATCGGTACCTTGAATCAACGCTCTATCCCAACCATGTTTGCTGCCGGGAAACGGGCTAATCAGCTGGGTCACCCGGTAGTGCTGGACCCGGTGGGAGCGGGAGCTTCCAAGCTGCGGACGGACACGGCCCTCGGACTGTTGGAACAGGTGAAGTTTGCTGTTATCCGAGGCAATATCTCAGAGATTAAGACCCTGGCCCAGGGCAGCGGCACCACCAAAGGCGTGGATGCCGATGTGGCGGACCAGGTGACAGAGGATAATCTGGATGAAGCGGTGTTGTTCGCGAGAGAACTGGCCCGGCGGTTAGGGACCGTCATCGCCATAACCGGAGCCATTGATATTGTAACCGATGGAGAGAGGGCCTTTTGCATCCGCAACGGACATTCGATGATGGCCTCCATCACGGGAACCGGCTGTCAGCTTTCCGCTCTCACGGCGGCTTTTGTCACCGCCAACCCGGATCATCCCCTGGAGGCCGCTGCCGCTGCCGTGTGCGCCATGGGACTGTGCGGGGAGATTGCCCACAGACGGTTGACGGATCTGGATGGCAATGCCTCCTATCGAAACTACATCATTGACGCTATGTACCGTCTGACCCCGGCAAAACTGGAGGAGGGAGCCAACTATGAAGAGCGATAAAAAGCATATGCTGCTCTATGCTGTCACGGACCGGGCATGGACAGGAAAACAGACTCTGTACCAGCAGGTGGAAGCGGCGCTGAGGGGCGGCGTGACCTGTGTGCAGCTGAGGGAAAAGGACCTGGATGAAGCCTTGTTTCTCCAGGAAGCCAGAGAGCTTCGGGGCTTGTGCTGCCAGTATAAAGTCCCGTTCATTGTAAATGATAACGTAGATATTGCCATCGCCTGCAAAGCCGATGGAGTTCATGTGGGGCAGGAGGATCTGGCGGCAGGAGAAGTCCGCCGCCGGATAGGAGATGAGATGATCCTGGGTGTCTCTGTCCACACGGTGGAAGAGGCCCGTCAGGCTGTCCGGGACGGAGCGGACTATCTGGGTCTTGGCGCGGTGTTTCCCACCAGCACCAAACCCGACGCGGACCCGATGTCTAGGGAGATTCTGCGGGCAATCTGTGACGCGGTGGATGTCCCTGTTGTGGCTATCGGAGGTATCAACCGGGATAACCTTCTAAGGCTGGCCGGCAGCGGTGTGGACGGTGTGGCCTTGGTATCCGCTATTTTTTCCGCTGAGGATGTTGAGGGGGCGTGCCGTGACCTGCGGGCGCTGTCGGAGGAGATGGTGAGCCTATGAGAATCCGCGGTGCTGTTTTTGATGTGGATGGCACGCTTCTGGATTCCATGCGCGTCTGGGATACTATTGGCGAAGACTATCTGCGTTCTATTGGCTATGAGCCAAAAGAGAACTTAAAGGAAGTGTTTAAGAATATGAGCCTGAGCCAGGCGGCCCTCTACTATCAGACCAAGTATGGCGTGACCCTGAGCGTTGACGAGATCATGGCTGGAGTCAACGCCATGCTGGAACATTTTTACCGTTTTGAGGCTTTGCTGAAACCAGGAGCGAAAGGCTTGCTGACCCGGCTTTGGGAGAGTGGCGCGAAATTGTGCGTCGCCACCGCTACGGACCGGCATCTGGTGGAGGCTGCCCTGCTACGGACCGGAGTCTGGTCTTTCTTTGGTGAGATATTCACCTGCGATGAGGTGGGACACGGAAAGGACGAACCACATATTTTTGAGACAGCGCTGCGTTTTTTGGGAACAGCAAAATCAGAAACCGTCGTGTTTGATGACGCGCTCCATGCCGTCCGGACAGCGAAAAAGGCCGGTTTTTTGGTGGCGGGGGTCTATGACAGCCACGAAAAGGCACAGGATGAAATCCGCGGGCTGGCAGATATATACCTGGAAGATTTAACACGGTTAGATAAGCTTAGGAAGTATCTTTCGGTTTAAAAGGCCGGAGGCTTCAAGCGGCCGACCGGGGGCACCACTCTCTGCCGCTCAATAAAAATAACGCGAAGGAGATATGACAATGAAAACAGCATTATCAATCGCTGGGACAGACCCCAGCGGAGGCGCCGGAATTCAAGCTGATCTGAAAACCATGACCATGAACGGTGTTTTCGCCATGAGCGCCATCACGGCGCTGGTGGCTCAAAATACCACTGGTGTGAGGGAGATTGTTGAAATGACACCTGAATTTCTCGGACAGCAGATCGATGTGGTATTTGAGGATATTCCGCCTGACGCGGTAAAGATCGGCATGGTATCTTCCAGGGGGCTGATTGAGGTTATCGCGGAGCGTCTGCGTTTCTACCAGGCGAAAAATATCGTGGTGGACCCGGTGATGGTGGCAACCAGCGGCGACCGGCTGATCTGTGAGGAAGCGGTAGACACTCTGAAAGCCCGCCTGCTTCCCCTGGCGGCTGTGGTCACTCCCAATATACCGGAGGCGGAAATTCTCTCCGGAATAGCGATTCACGGGAAAGAGGATATTGAGGCCGCGGCAAAGCGTATCGGCGACGCTTATAACTGCGCTGTTTTACTCAAGGGTGGACATAATGTGAACGATGCCAATGATTTTCTCTACGCTGGCGGGGAGGGGCAGTGGTTTTATGGAACCCGCGTCCATAACCCTAACACCCATGGCACCGGATGTACTCTGTCCAGCGCCATTGCCTCCAATTTAGCCAAGGGCTTTGACCTGCCTGAATCTATCCGGCGGGCAAAGGCTTATCTTACCGGCGCTCTGGGGGCCATGCTGGACCTGGGCAAAGGCCGGGGGCCCATGCGGCACAATTTTAACCTGTCTGGTGAATTTGGGGAGGAGGCAAAGTGATGAAAACCACAGAGCGGCTTTTATTCGCGTCAAAGAATATTTGGGAAGCCTATTTTCCAAATATGTGACCCCGCCAGATCAAATCTCCAGCAAAGACCGAATCTCCTCCGTCATCTGCTGTTTTTGGTCGTAAAGCAGAAACTCCTGATTATTTCCCCGATTACCTTAATAATGAGAGGAGTGTCATTATATTTTCAATAAAATCCCAGGCAACATGGGAGTTTAAAGGCCCTTTTTGGCGGACCAATGTTACAGAGTCCGGCATGGGGCAGAGAACCAATCTGGCAAAGATGGTAGCCGAGATCATGAAAGTTCCCTTTGACCGTGTGGAAATGACACCTCCTGAGACAAAGATCAATCCCACAGGTTTCGGATTATGCGGAAGCCGGGGAACGATTCCCAGATTATGATACCTGCGTTATGGAGTCACAGTTTGACACCTTCCAGTTTAAAGCCACAGGTGTAGGCGAGATCGCGGGCGCGGCGGCGGCAAGCGCCACCATGCAGGCAATCTCCAATGCCATTGGAGTTCATGTTCGCAAGTCCCCGAAAGGAGTACATAACATTATCTTTGTTATGGGTCTTGATAAATGGCGGTCGTTGTGATAGGATAATAAAGATAAAAAGCTATAAAAACAGAATGTTGATAAAGGAGGAATCATTATGGGAGCTATCTTGGGAAGCGTTATTAGTAATCTGATCGAAGTGGCGGCTTTTGCCGTGATCGCGTGGGCAGGTATTGTGTCTGGAAAGAAGTTGGCCTCATATAAAGCGGCCAAAACCAATAGTGCTAAATAAACTCGGAGGAACAGATGTGAAGAAGTACGGCGTTAACGAACTGAGAAAGATGTTTTTGGAATTTTTCGAAAGCAAAGGCCATCTGGCCATGAAAAGTTTTTCTTTGGTTCCCCACAATGACAACAGCCTCCTGCTGATCAATTCCGGCATGGCGCCTTTGAAGCCATATTTTACAGGACAGGAGATCCCCCCCAGAAAGAGGGTCACCACATGCCAGAAGTGTATCCGCACAGGAGATATTGAGAACATTGGAAAGACGGCCCGTCACGGCACCTTTTTTGAGATGCTGGGCAATTTTTCTTTTGGAGACTATTTTAAGACAGAAGCCATCCACTGGTCATGGGAATTCCTCACAGAGGTTGTGGGGCTGGATCCCCACCGGCTGTACCCCTCTGTGTACTTAGAAGACGATGAGGCATACGATATCTGGAACAAGGAGATGGGGATCCCGAAGGAGAGGATTTTCCGCTTCGGCAAGGAGGACAACTTCTGGGAGCACGGGGCAGGTCCCTGCGGCCCCTGTTCGGAGATCTACTATGACAGGGGGGAGAAGTACGGCTGCGGGAAGCCGGGCTGTACCGTGGGCTGTGAGTGCGACCGGTATATCGAGGTCTGGAACAATGTGTTCACCCAGTTTGAGAATGACGGCCATGGCAATTACACGGAATTAAAGCAGAAGAACATTGACACCGGCATGGGCTTAGAGCGTCTGGCCGTGGTGGTTCAGGATGTGGACTCCCTGTTTACCGTGGACACCAACAAGGCTCTCTTAGATAAGGTCTGCGCCCTGGCGAAGACCCAGTACCAGTCAGACGAGAAAAAGGATGTTTCCCTGCGGATCATCGCTGACCACATAAAGTCCTGCACCTTTATGATCTCCGACGGGATCATGCCTTCCAATGAGGGCAGGGGATATGTGCTGCGGCGGCTTCTGCGCCGGGCGGCCCGCCATGGAAGGATTCTGGGCATAGAAGGAAAGTTCATGGCAGGATTAAGCGAGACGGTCATCGCCTTGTCCAAAGACGGATATCCGGAGCTGGAGGAGAAGAAGGCCATGATCTTAAAGGTCCTCAGCGAGGAGGAGGACAAGTTTGACAAGACCATTAACCAGGGTCTGGCCATCTTAAGTGACATGGAACAGGCCATGACAGCCAGAGGCCAGTCTGTACTCTCCGGCGACGATGCCTTTAAGCTGTACGATACTTATGGATTCCCCCTGGATCTGACGGTTGAGATCCTGGGAGAGAAGGATTTTAAGGTGGATGAAGAGGGCTTTAAGGCTGCCATGAAGAAGCAGAGGGAGAAGGCCCAGGCTGCCCGCAAGACCACCAACTACATGGGTGCCGATGTGACGGTGTACCAGTCCATCCCAGCCAGCGTCACCTCTGCTTTTGTAGGGTATGACAGGCTTGTCCACGACTCCGTGGTCTCGGTACTGACCACAGAGGAGGAGCTGGTGGAGGCCTTAACAGACGGCCAGAGAGGCACTGTGATCGTGGATGAGACTCCCTTCTACGGGACCATGGGCGGACAGCAGGCGGACATTGGTGAGATTGTCTGTGACAACGGCAGATTCAAGGTGGAGGACACCATCCATCTCATGGGCGGCAAGATCGGCCATGTGGGGATCATAACAGAGGGCATGCTTAAGACCGGGGATAAGGTGACTCTCCGGGTTTGTGAGAAAAACCGTCTGTCCACGGGCAGGAATCACAGCGCCACCCATCTTCTTCAGAAAGCCCTCCGGACTGTGCTGGGAGACCATGTGGAGCAGGCTGGTTCCTATGTGGACGGGGCAAGGCTGCGCTTTGACTTTACCCATTTCTCCGCCATGACCCCTGAGGAGCTTAAGAAGGTGGAGGACTTAGTCAACGAAAAGATCCGGGAAGACCTGGCGGTGGTGACAGAGGAGATGTCCTTAGAGGAGGCCAAGAAATCCGGTGCCATGGCCCTTTTCGGCGAAAAGTACGGCGACAAGGTGCGGGTAGTGCGCATGGGCGGCTTTTCCGTGGAGCTGTGCGGCGGAACCCATGTGAACAATACGGGAACCATCACGGCCTTCAAGATCCTTTCAGAGACCGGCATTGCCGCCGGGGTGCGGAGGATCGAGGCCCTGACAGGATCGGGGCTGATGGCATACTATGAGGATGTGGAGAAGCAGCTTCACCAGGCAGTGAAGGCAGCCAAGACCACTCCCGGGGAGCTGACCCACAGGATCGAGGGCCTCCTGGCTGAGATCAAGGCCTTAAGCTCTGAGAATGAAAAGCTGAAGAGCAAGCTGGCCAACAACGCCATGGGTGATGTGATGGACCAGGTGGTGGAAGTGGAAGGCGTGAAGGTTCTGGCGGCCAGGGTGGCTGACGTGGACATGAACGGCCTTAGAAATTTAGGCGACCAGCTGAAGGAGAAGCTGGGAGAGGGCGTTGTGGTCATCGCGTCAGCCCTGGACGGCAAGGTGAGCCTCATGGCCATGGCCACTGACGGAGCCCAGAAGAGAGGAGCCCACGCGGGAAACCTGATCAAGGCCATAGCGGGCCTGGTAGGCGGAGGCGGAGGAGGACGCCCAGGCATGGCCCAGGCAGGAGGCAAGAACCCCGCGGGCATTGAGGCCGCTCTCGCGAAAGTGCCGGAAGTGGTAAAAGAGCAGATCCGCGCTTAAGAAAATCAGGAATTGCCAAAAAATTGTAAATCCTTAAAAAAAGCTGTTGACGAATGGGGATTTTATGCTATAATCATAGCAGTGCTATAAAATACCCAAACAGTTGTATTATGCACAAGTACACAACTGGAGGGAGGTTAGGTGTGAGCTATGTCAAACGTCATTGTTAAAGATAATGAATCGTTGGACAGCGCTTTACGCAGATTCAAAAGAAACTGCGCGAAGGCTGGTATTCAGCAGGAGATTCGCAAGAGAGAGCATTACGAGAAGCCCAGTGTAAGACGTAAGAAGAAGTCTGAAGCCGCGAGAAAACGTAAGTTCAATTAGTGTGCGGGAATCAAAAGTCCTCAGTCGTGAGATTGAGGACTTTTTTCTGTCTTTTACACATAGATTAGTAGTGACCATATGGCGCGAAGAGGATGTGGCTGATGCGAGTATTATCCCAGGCGGCCTCATTTCTGGGCATACCCCAGGATGTGATACCAGGGGAACCGGTGATAACGGTTACAGGGCGGCGGAACGTGTATATTGAAAATTATAACCGGATCATCAGCTTTGTAGACAATGAGATCAAGATTCAGGCAAAAACCTGCCGGGTCATTGTCAGGGGCAAAAGGCTGGGGATCGAATACTATACAGGGGACGACATTTTGATCACCGGGGTGATCGGCGCTGTCCTGACGGAGGGCTGAGGCTGTCTTATGACGGCAGATTTCATCGGCCGTGAGTATAATAGCAGGTGCCGCTTTAGGGGCCTGTCTGTGAACCCAAGACGGAAGGGGTGGTAGGTTTGCGCGGAGGGATCTTCCGGTGGTCCCAGGGATACATCCATGTCCGGGTTGCCGGGTACTCTGGAGAACGGTTTTTTAATTTGTGCAAAAGCGCGGGGCTGGCTTACTGGAGGGTCAGAAGGCAGGGTGATGGATACTGTTTTTACATATCGCGGAAGGATTTTTTCAGGCTCCGTCCCATCCTTCGGAAATCCCATATGTCTATGAGGATCCTGTCCCGGGAGGGGCTGCCTTTCGCGCTGCGGCGGAATCGAAAGAGAAAGGCCCTGGCGGGAGCTGTCCTTTCTTTTTTTGTTCTTCTCTACGCAATGTCCCTGTTTATCTGGGATGTGTCCTTTGACGGAAATTATTATTATACCAGGGAAGTGCTTTTGGATTACCTGGAGGAACAGGGGATTCGGTACGGGATGATGAAACACAAGATTTCCTGCGATGATTTGGAGGAGGGGATCCGAAGCCGTTTTCCGGAGATCACCTGGGTGTCTGCCCGTGTATCAGGAACCCGACTTCTGGTAAAGCTAAAAGAAAATCAGGTTCTGTCTTCCATCCCCGAGGCGGACAGCCAGCCCTGCCATATTACCGCCTCAACTTCCGGGACCATTACCCGGATGATCATAAGGCAGGGGAAGGCCAAGGTCCGGGTGGGAGACCCGGTGGAAGCGGGGCAGCAGCTGGTGGCAGGGCAGCTGTCCGTGACAAATGACGCGGGGGAAGTGATCCGCACGGCATGGGTTCACGCGGACGCTGACATCTATGCCAGGACCGTTTATGGATATGATATGGAATTTCCCAGGTATCACAGGGTTGATGTGAAGACAGGCAAAAACAGGTATGGCTTTGTCCTGGCCGCGGGGCCCTGGAGGTTCACCTTACTGGCCCCGGATTTTGAGCGGAATTCCTGGAATTACAGGACCAATATCACACAGCTCCACCTGTTTGAGGATTTCTATCTGCCGGTTTACATGGGGCGGATTCGGGGGGAGGCCTATGTTTCCTATGAGCGCCCTTACACGGATCAGGAAAAAGAACAGCTGTCGGAAAAGGTTCGCCAGGATCAGATTGAAAATTTAATGGAAAAAGGGGTTCAAATTATCGAAAATAATGTTAAAATACAAGAGTATGGTGTTTCCTGGAAAGTGGAGGGAACCATTGTGGCGGAGGAGCAGATTGGTGTGAAGCGCTATATTACAGAGTATGAGGAGACGAGAGAGACGGATGAGCGTAATTGAGACCATCATTGACATTCCCGCGGAGCACGAGAGAAACGTGTGCGGACAATTTGACCAGTATATCAAAAAGATTGAGAGGACCCTCCATGTGACCATGGTGGCCAGGGATGGGGATTTAAAGATCATAGGCCCTGAGGAGATGGTGAGGAAAGCAAAGAGCGTGTTTGGCAATCTCATAGAGCTGTCCATGCGGGGCAACAGTATCACCCAGCAGAACGTGGACTATGCCCTGGCCCTTTCCTTCAGTGAGAATGACCGCCAGATCCTGGAGATCGACAAGGACATTATCTGCCGGACCATAAACGGAAAGCCGGTGAAGCCAAAGACCCTGGGGCAGAAGCAGTATGTGGATTCTATCAGGGAGAAGATGATCGTCTTCGGCATAGGTCCGGCGGGAACGGGAAAGACCTATCTTGCCATGGCCATGGCGATCCAGGCTTTTAAGGATGGTCAGGTGGGGCGGATCATCCTGACCCGGCCTGCCATTGAGGCAGGGGAGAAGCTGGGATTCCTTCCCGGAGATTTGCAGAGCAAGATCGACCCCTATTTAAGGCCCCTCTATGACGCGCTGTACCAGATCATGGGGGCGGAGAGTTATCTCCACAACTCGGAGAAGGGGCTTATTGAGGTTGCCCCCCTGGCCTACATGAGAGGGCGGACCCTGGACAATGCCTATATTATCCTGGACGAGGCCCAGAACACCACCCCGGCCCAGATGAAGATGTTTTTAACCCGCATTGGATTTGGCTCCAAGGTGGTGGTCACAGGGGACCAGACCCAGAAGGATCTGCCCGGGACAAGCGTATCAGGCCTTGACATGGCCATAAAGGTGCTTAAGAAGGTGGAAGATATCGGATTCTGTTATCTCACCAGCAGCGATGTGGTCCGCCATCCCCTGGTGCAGAAGATCGTCCAGGCTTATGACGATTACGAGTCCAGGAACAAGCCAAAGACAGAGAGGCATCAGAAAAGAAGGTACCAGTAAAGGGGAGATACCAATGACGATCAATATAGAATACGAGGCAGAAAAGAAGCTGGGGCTTCCCTGGCAGGAGATCATAGAGGAGATCGTGGAAGCCGCGCTGGATTATGAGAACTGTCCCTACGAGGCAGAGGTGAATGTGGTGCTGACGGACAACCAGTGTGTCCGGGAAATCAACAGGGAGTACCGGGGGATCGACAGCCCCACGGATGTGCTGTCATTTCCCATGGTGGAGTACGAGACCCCATCGGATTTCCGGCATGTGGAGGAGATGTTCGCGGACTGTTTTAACCCGGAGACAGGGGAGCTTATGCTGGGGGATATCATGATTTCCGTGGACAAGGCAGAGGAGCAGGCGGATCTATACGGCCATTCCCTGGAAAGGGAGCTGGCTTTTCTGACAGCCCACAGCATGCTCCACCTCTTTGGCTATGACCACATGGATGAGGCGGAGAGGGCTGTCATGGAACGAAAGCAGGAGGAGATTCTGGAAAACAGGGGGTACACAAGATGAAGAAGGCACTGATGGTCGCCGCGGCGGCCCTGGCGCTGCTCGCGGGATGCGGGAAAAGGGCCCAGGAGTCCTATGTGTCCGTGGCTTCCACAGAGGAGGAGACCACCACGGTGATGGAGGTCACCACGGCTCCGGAGCCGGAGACAGAGACGGAGGAAGAGACCTTGGAGACCAAGGAGGAAGAACCGGAAGAGAGGGTGGAGGTAGACGGAAAGATCAAGAGCTACCTGACAGGGGAGATGGTGGATGTGGAGAAAGCCAACAGGAGACCGCTGGCCATCATGATGAGCAATGACAAGGAATCCCTGCCGCAGTACGGGATCAACAGGGCAGGCGTGGTGTACGAGGCCCCTGTGGAGGGTTCCATGAACCGGTACATGGCCATTATCGAGGATTACGACGACTTGGACCGCATTGGTTCTGTCAGAAGCTGCCGCACCTACTATACCTTTTTTGCCAGGGAGTTTGACGCGATCTATGCCCACTTCGGTCAGAGTACCTTCGCGAAACCCTACCTTTCCAATGTGGACAACATTAACGGCATTGAGGGGGCGGGCAGCGGCGCCTTTTACCGCAGCAGCGACAGGAAGGCTCCTCACAACGCCTACGCCAGTTTTGACAAGATCCAGGAGGCCATCGAAAAGCTGGGGTACTCCCAGGATTATGACCCGGATTATAAAGGCCACTATCAGTTTGCCCGGAACGGGGAGGAGATCGTTTTAGAAAACTCTTTAGAGGCGTGGAGGGTTGATCCCGGCTATATCATGAACAAGCCATATTTTGAGTACAATGAGGAGGACGGGCTTTATTACCGGTATCAGTACGGCGGCCCGCACAAGGGGAATGAAGGACCGATCGCGGTAAAAAATATTATCTTCCAGTACTGCGCCGCCGGCACTTATGCCACCACGCAGTATCTAAACATTGACGTCCATTCTCCCCAATATGGATATTACATAACTGGCGGCAGGGCTATCCCTCTGTCTTGGGAAAAAGACGGCCAGTTTGGTGTAACCCATTATTATAATACGGAGAAAGAGGAGATCACGTTGAATCAGGGAAAGACCTGGGTCTGTATTATCCCTACCCGTGATTTCGATAAGACGGAGATCCATGGAAAAGACGAGTAGATCAGGGCAGGAAGGCCGGGTGCCCAGACAAACCCGGCGGGCGATGGAGGCGGAGAAGGAGAGGGCCAGGAACAGCCAGACCATACCCGGGCAGCGCCAGACCGCCAGGGCTGTGGGAGCTGCCCGTGAGGCGGTGGGAGGCGGCTGGCAGGAGAGGCCGGGACAGTCAAACCGGACAGGGCAGACTCCGGGACGGTCCTCCGGGACGGCCAGGGGCGGCCAGAGGCCAAGGTCCCCGGGGGCATCCGCGAGGCCCACAAAGACAGACAGGCAGCCCCCCCGGCCGGCACAGGCTGTCCGCCAGGGCAGTGGGAGTTCCGCGCCCAAAAAAGGCAGTTCTGGTTCTAATTTTCTGGTTCAGGGGAGCATTCTGGCGGCCGCGGGGATCGTGGTCCGCCTTATTGGCATGGTCTATCGGATCCCCCTTGCCCGAAAGATCGGGGATGTGGGAAACGGCTATTATAATGCCGCCTACTCCATCTACTCCCTCCTGCTGATCATGTCCTCCTACAGCCTTCCGGTGGCAGTGTCCAAGATGATCTCCGCCAGGCTGGCCAGAGGGCAGTACCGCAACTCTTCCAGGATTTTTAAGGCCGCTCTGTTCTATGCCACCCTGGCAGGGCTGGCAGGCTTTCTGGCCCTGTGGTTTGGCGCGGAATATTTTGCCGCGGCCATCTCCATGCCTTACAGCGTGTACGCCATAAAGGCCCTCGCGCCCACCATCTGGGTCATGGCCTATCTGGGGGTCCTGCGAGGGTATTTCCAGGGACATTCCACCATGATCCCCACAGCCCTGTCTCAGATCTTTGAGCAGGTGGTCAACGCGGTGGTCAGCATCGTGGCGGCCTCGGTACTGTTTGACATGGGCCTTAAGTCCAATCTGGTGTTTGGGGACACCGAGTACTCCTATGCCTTCGGGGCGGCAGGCGGCGCTGTGGGAACAGGAGCCGGAGCCCTCACGGCCTTTTTGCTGTTTTTGTTTCTGCTGGTGGTTTACCGTCCCATCATGAGGAGAAAGGCCCGTCGGGATAAAAGCGGTTACAGGGAAAGCTACGGTGAGATCTCCAGACTCCTGTTCTTTACCATCCTTCCCATTATTGTCAGCAGCGCTGTGTACAATATCAGCAATGTGATCGACAACGGCATTTTCGGAAATGTGATGAAGCAGCTGGAGGTCAGCGACCAGGAGATCGCCTCCCACTGGGGAGTCTACATGGGGAGGTACCACCTTCTGTTTAACATACCAGTGGCCATAGCCAATTCCCTGTCCTCCTCCCTGATCCCCTCCCTGTCAAAGGCGGTGGCGGAGAAAAACAAGCGGCAGGTTCTGGCCAGGATCTCCAGCGCCATCCGATTTTCCATGATCATCGCCATCCCGTCGGCAGTGGGACTCGCGGTGCTGGCAGGACCTGTCAGCAATCTGCTTTTTTCAGGCATGGACAATGCCATGCTGATCACCATGATGCTCGCGGGCTCCTCCGCTGTGGTGGTTTTCTCCCTGTCCACTGTGACCAACGCGGTGCTTCAGGGACTCAACCACATGGCGGCTCCCATTGTTAACTCCGCGGTGTCCCTGGTGATCCACACAGGGATCCTCTATGTGATGCTTAGGGTGTTCCGCGTTGGGATCTACAGTGTGGTCTATGCCAATATTTTGTTCGCGGCCCTTGTGTGCGTTCTCAACGGCATATCCATAGCCAGGGCCGTAAGGTACCGCCAGGAGGTTATCAAGACATTTCTCATACCAGGCGTGTGCTCCGGCGTTATGGGGGCCGCGGCCTGGGGGATGTACAGGCTGTGCTCAAAAGCGGCGGGCAACGGGATCAGCACGGCAGCGGCTATTTTGGCCGCGGTGGCGGTGTATTTTGTGCTCTTGATCAAATTAAAGGGCGTGGACGAGAAAGAACTGAAAGGAATGCCTGGAGGGACCAGGCTTTTTAGGCTGGCCAGGAGATTTCATCTCATGTGACCTTCCTGTATAGAAAAAGCAACCTCAGAACATTGCTGCCTTTTGCGGGGCCTGTTCTGAGGTTTTCTGGTTTTGCGGGGAAGAAATGTTTAAAATGACAGAAATATGCAGATACTATGCCAAAGCATGATGAACCCGGAAAACCCCAGGTCAGGAGGAATGTGTTCCCCCTGCCTGACAGGTGTCGGGCGCGAGGAGGAATACCCATGAAAAAATACAGTATCTGCACAGCGTTGGTCCTGGTCACGGCTGTGGTGTGCTTTTTTGCCGGTTATCTGACAACGAGTCCTGATAAGGAGCCGGAGAGCACATCAGCTCCAGAGACAATTCTGGAGACAGAGACCGCCTCAGAGCCTCAGCTTGTGGTAAACCAGAAGGAGGTGGAGCCGGTGGCGGCCAGCCCGGAGGAGGAATTCTATCTGGTGTCGGAAACAGGATATCTGCTGGTCTTTGCCCAGGATCAGTCCACCATCTGCCTGCACACCCACATTCCCATTTCGGAATTTCCGGAGAAGGAGCAGGAAAAGCTGAGGGCAGGGATCTGGTTTTCTTCCATGATGGAGATCTTCCACTACCTGGAATCCTATACAAGCTGACCGGTCCCCTTTAAAATGTAAATATGACTTGAAATAATAGCGCAAACCGACTAAAATTGATTCTGAAAATCAATGTGGAGGAACACATGATGAGACAGATCTTGATCGCGGGTGCCGGGGCGTCGGGGATGATGGCAGCTATCCACGCCGCCAGGGCAGGGGCCCGGGTTACTTTGCTGGAGCGAAAGGACCGCCCTGGGAAGAAGCTTTTGTCCACAGGCAACGGCAGGTGCAATCTGACCAACATGGATCAAAGAGAGGAATATTACCGGTGTGACCAGGCCGGTTTTCCGTCCCAGGTGCTGGGACGGTTTCCGGTAATGGATACCCTGGAATTTTTTGAAGGGCTGGGGATCCTGGCTAAAAGCAGAAACGGATATATATACCCCAACTCGGATCAGGCCCTGTCGGTGCTGGAGGCCCTTTTGGGGGAGCTTAAGGTTCTGGATGTCAAAATCATCTGCCAGACGCCTGTCACCAGGGCCGGGAAGAAGGGGGATACCTTTTTCGTGTATTCCGGGGACAGAAAGTTTCAGGGACAGGCCCTGATCCTGGCCGCCGGGTCAAGGGCGGCCCCGGTCACCGGCTCTGACGGCAGCGGATATGAGCTGGCGTCAGGGTTCGGCCACCGGCTGATCACACCCCTTCCCGCCCTTGTGCAGCTTCGGTGCGGGGAAAAGCATTATAAGCGCCTGGCGGGAGTCCGCACGGAGGCCAGGGTGAGCCTTTACGGTAATGGGAAATTTTTAGCCTCCGACCAGGGGGAGCTGCAGCTGACGGATTACGGCATCTCCGGGATCCCCACATTCCAGGTCAGCCGCTATGCCTCTGTGGCGCTACATAGAAAACAGGAAGTCAAGGCGAGGATCCATTTCCTGCCTCAGATGGATGAGGGGCAGGTCAGGGATATGCTTGACCGCCGCCGTCGGCACATGAAGGCTGGGAACTGCCTTCAGTTTATGAACGGCCTGCTCAACAGCAAGCTTTCCGCTGTGCTTTTAAACCTGGCGGGGATCCGGGAGGATCAGCCCGTAACCTCTGTGACAAAGGCGGGGTGGGACCAGCTGTTTACACAGCTTACCAATTATGAGACCCAGATTACGGCTGCCAATTCTTTTGACCACGCCCAGGTGTGCCGGGGCGGGGTGGACACCAGACAGGTGAGAGAAAATACACTGGAATCCAGGCTGGTGCCGGGGCTGTATTTTTGCGGGGAGCTTCTGGATGTGGATGGTATCTGCGGGGGCTACAATCTTCAGTGGGCGTGGTCCAGCGGGGCTGTGGCAGGACAAAACGCGGCGAAAGGAGACAGGCCATGATACGGATCTCTCAGTTAAAGCTGCCTGTGGACCACAGGGAGGAAGACATAAGAAACAAGGCGGCAAAGCTGCTGCGGATAGAACCTGCCGCCATTAAGTCCTTAAAGCTGGTCCGGCAGTCCATAGATGCCAGGAAGAAGGATGACATTTTCTACATCTATACCGTGGATGTGGAGACGGACAGGGAGGCCCAGGTCATAAAGAGGGGCAGAAACAGCCAGGTCAGCCTGGCAGAGGAACCGAAATACCGTTTTCCTGACAGCGGAGGAAAAAAACCAGCCCACAGCCCTGTCATCGTGGGAAGCGGTCCGGCGGGGCTGTTCTGCGGCCTTATGCTGGCACAGGCCGGGTATGAGCCCCTGATTTTAGAGCGGGGGGATGATGTGGATACCCGGAGGGAGAAGGTGGAGCGGTTCTGGAAGGAAGGGATTCTTGATGAGAACTCCAATGTACAGTTTGGGGAAGGTGGAGCGGGGACATTTTCCGACGGAAAGCTGAATACCCTGGTGAAGGATCCGGGGAAGAGGAACCAGAAGGTTTTGGAGATTTTCGCGGACCACGGGGCAGACCCGGAGATCCTTTACCAGCAGAGGCCTCACATTGGAACCGATGTATTGACAAGGGTGGTGAAAAATATCCGCCGCCATATTATAGAACTGGGAGGCCAGGTCCGGTTTAACGCCAGGGTGACGGACCTGATCACAGAGAACGGCCATGTCCGGGGCGTGGTGGTCAACGGGGAGGAGACCATTGCCGCGGACCATGTGGTCCTGGCCGTAGGACACAGCGCCAGGGACATCTTTTCCATGATCAGGGAAAAAGGGATCCCCCTGGAGGCGAAATCCTTTGCCGTGGGGCTTCGGATCCAGCATCCTCAGGCCATGATCAATGAATCCCAGTACGGAATAAAATATAAAGACCTTTTAGGGCCAGCGCCCTACAAGGTCACCTGGCAGTCCTCCCAGGGCAGAGGGGTTTACTCCTTCTGCATGTGTCCCGGGGGCTACGTGGTGGACGCCTCCTCGGAGCCGGGACATCTGGCGGTCAACGGCATGAGCTACCATGACAGAGGCGGGAAAAATGCCAACAGCGCCCTGATCGTTACGGTGACGCCAGAGGATTTCCCGGGACAGGGGCCATTGGCGGGAGTGGAGTTTCAGCGGCATCTGGAAAAAGCCGCTTTTGACCATGGGGGAGGAAAGATCCCCATACAGCTTTACGGCGATTTTAAGGAAGGCAGGGTGTCCGGGGATTTTGGAGATGTGGAGCCTCAGATCCGGGGAGGTTTTCGGTTTGCTGATCTGCGGAGGATACTTCCGAACCACTTATGCCTGCCCCTTATAGAGGCCGTGGAGCGGTTCGGCTGCCGGATCCGGGGGTTTTCCAGGTACGACAGCATCCTGGCAGGGATTGAGAGCCGTACCTCATCTCCTGTGAGGATCCCCAGGGACGGTTGTCTGCAGAGCAGCCTTTTGGGGCTGTATCCCTGCGGAGAGGGAGCCGGCTACGCGGGGGGGATCACCTCGGCGGCCATGGATGGCCTCCGGGTGGCGGAGGAGATCGCGAAGGGCGGAAAATGACAGATTGGAGATTGCTTTTATGAAACACTCAGAAAGATATCAGTTAAAAGACAAAAAGAGGATCGTCATCAAGATCGGTTCCTCCTCATTGACCCATACCCAGTCCGGGGACTTGAACCTTTTGAAAATAGAGCGGCTGGTGAGGATCATCAGCGACTTAAAGGGACAGGGAAAACAGGTGGTTCTGGTCTCTTCCGGGGCGATCGCCACAGGGCGGCAGGCTCTTCACCACCCAAAGAAGCCGGAAAGCCTGGCCCAGAGGCAGGCCTTCGCGGCAGTGGGGCAGGCCAGGCTGATGATGGTGTACCAGAAATTGTTCGCGGAATACAACCAGGTGGCGGCTCAGATCCTTCTGACAAAGGATACCATGGTCAACGACAGCTCCCGGTACAATGCCCAGAACACCTTTGAAGAGCTTCTGCTTCTGGGCGCGGTCCCTATTGTCAATGAAAATGACACCGTGTCCACGTCCGAGATCCCCTTCCTGGACAGCTTCGGGGACAATGACCGGCTTTCCGCCGTTGTGGCGGCCCTGATCGGAGCGGACCTTCTGATCCTTTTGTCTGACATTGACGGGCTGTATTCCGATGATCCCAGAACCAACCAGCAGGCCCGGTTTATAGGCCTCGTGCCGGAGATCACCCCGGAGCTTATGGCCATGGGGAAGAATACCTCTGGCAGCGACGTGGGCACCGGCGGCATGGCGGCCAAGCTGGCCGCGGCCAGGATCGCCACGGACAGCGGTTCCGATATGGTGATCGCGAACGGCGACCAGGTGGAGGTGATCCATGAGATCATCGGGGGACAAGAGCGGGGGACCCTGTTTTTGGCCCATGAGAACCTGGATTTTGACCTGATGCATTATCTCAACAACGAATATTAGGAGGCATGATATGATCACACAGGAGATGATAGACCGGATCAATGAGCTGTACCATAAATCCCAGGACCAAGGTCTTACAGAGGATGAGAAAAGGGAGCAGCAGGAGCTGCGGAAAAAATATATTCAGGCCATCCGGGTGAACATGCGGGCCAATTTAAACAACATCTCCATCCAGGAGAAGGACGGCAGCATCACGGATCTGGGGAAAAAATTCGGGGGAGTGAAGGAGGTTTAGGGAGATGTCTGATCTGGAATTAATGGGAAAGAAAGCCCGGGCCGCGTCCAGAATCTTGGGGACCATGGGCATGGCTGAAAAAGAAAGAGGACTGAGGCTGGGGGCCAAGGCCCTTTTGGACGGAAAAGAAGAGATCCTTGAGGCAAACCGGGCAGATGTGGCATGTGCCAGGGAAAAGGGGATGAATCCCGGACTGATTGACCGGCTGATGCTTAACGAGGAGCGGATCCAGGCCATGGCTGACGGGCTGTTGGAGGTGGCGGCCCTGGAGGATCCCATCGGTGAGGTCCTGTCCATGAAGCCCAGGCCCAACGGGCTGCTGATCGGGGAAAAACGGGTTCCTTTGGGAGTGGTGGGCATGATCTATGAGGCCAGGCCCAACGTGACGGCAGACGCCTTCGGCCTGTGTTTTAAGACCGGCAACAGTGTGATCCTTAAGGGAGGCAGCGATGCCCTTGGTTCCAACAGAGCCATTGTCCATTGTCTGAGAAAAGGACTGAAGGAGGCAGGGGCGGTGGCTGACGCTCTTCAGATCATTGAGGATACGGACCGGGAGACCACCAAAAAGCTGATGACCATGAACCAGTATCTGGATGTGCTGATCCCAAGGGGAGGAGAGGGACTGATCAGGACCGTGGTGGAGAACAGCACGGTGCCGGTGATCGAGACAGGGACGGGAAACTGCCACATTTTCGTGGATGAGTCGGCGGACCTTGACATGGCCCTGGATATTATCTACAATGCCAAGACTCAGAGGATCGGTGTGTGCAATGCCTGCGAGTCCCTGGTGGTTCACAAAAAGATCGGAGAGGAATTTCTGCCGAGGCTTAAAAAGGTTCTGGATAAGAAAAATGTGGAGATTCGGGCAGACGAGGAGGCCAGAAAGGTGGTGCCGGAGTTTGCCAGGGCCACAGAGGAGGACTGGGGAAAAGAGTATCTGGACTATGTGGTGTCCTTAAAGCTGGTGGATTCTGTGGACCAGGCCATTGAACACATCAACCATTACAATACAAAACATTCGGAAGCCATCATCACATCCAATTACGCCAATGCCCAAAGGTTTTTGGATCACATCGACGCGGCGGCCGTCTATGTCAACGCTTCCACCAGGTTTACAGATGGTTTTGAGTTCGGGTTTGGGGCGGAGATCGGCATCAGCACCCAGAAGCTTCACGCCAGAGGCCCCATGGGCCTTAAGGCCCTGACCACCACAAAATACGTGATCTATGGAAACGGCCAGGTAAGGCCGTAGGTGAGGGAAGGGGGGATCCGGCATGGGCCGGGAAACGCGAGACATGGAACAACCCTGTGCTTCCTGCGGCGGACAGCTGACAAGGGTCAGTCCTAACGAGTACCAGTGCTCTTCCTGCGGCAGGAAATATTACATATCCGCCAACCGGCTTCACAGGATATCGGTTCAGATGTCAGCGGGAAGGACCATCCTGCTGTGCGCGGTGATCGCCATTGCCCTGGGGGCCGTGGCTGTGGCCGGATACCAGTATTACACCGGGCGAATGGTGGCCTCAGCCAGCCGGTTCAGCGTGGTTTTTCGGGATTTTCTCATGGAGGTCTATGAAAAGCCCGCGCCCAATATCAGCCAGGCGGATCTTGAGAAGATGAAATATCTGAAGATCGAGAAGGATCATGAGGACTACATATTTACCTACAGTTTCCAGGACATCTACGACTACCAGGACATGGATGCCTATGAGAAAACCCTTCAGACCCTGCGGGTGGAGGGGAGGAGAGAGGATTTTTCCCCCACCAATGTCCAGTATTTCACGGGCCTTACCCGTCTGGAGCTGTACACGGAGGCGTGGCAGAATTATACCCTTCCCCGGGAAAACGCCATCCGCTACCTTGCCTGCGTTGACGGGCTGTCCAAATACGGGACACCGGAGTTTTTCACCCGGGTCAACAAGAACACCTTGGAGGAGGTGCTTATATTGGAGGCCGGAAAGCTTGAGGATTTTTCTTTTATGGAGGATCTAAAAGGGGTGAAGGGCTTTCTCATCGAGGATGCCGCCTTAAGGGACGTGGATATGTTTCAGGGCTTTGACCACTTAGAGCAGCTGGTGCTCTACCATGTGGACATGGCTGAGGAGGAGACTTACGAGCAGGTCAAAAGGCTTCTTTCTCTTCCCAGCCTTAAGCGGTTTGCCATCTCGGGAAAAACGGCGTGGTACATCACGGATGAGCAATGGGAAGAGCTGTCTGAGCTTTACGGGGACCGGGTGGCCATGATCCGGGAATAGGGGAAATAGAGGAAGTCAGGCAGTGACAGAACAGAAAAAGAGAGGGAGGATATGAGCGACACCAAAGGAAAGGGACAAAAGGATGACGCCTACACCATCCGGACTTCGGTTTACAACGAAAGGCCGGAGCTTATGGGCATGGAATGCAAAAACTGCGGCGGCGTCCTGGAACTGAAAGACAGGACCCACGCGGTCTGCCCCTACTGCGGCCAGAAATATCTTATCGATGAGGCAAAGGGCACGTCGGTCAACATTCATGTGGATTACAGCGGGAGCAATGAGATGCGGCGGGCAGTGAACCGGGCCAGAAATGCCCTGCTGATCTTTCTGGCCGTGGCGGCGGTTCTGGTGGTGATCATCCTGGGATTTAATATTGCCGCGAAGAAGTCCGTATTTTCCACATCGGATTCGGATATCCCGGTGGGCGGAGACGGACAGCTTCTTGCGATCTTTTTGGAGGACATTTTCGGAAAAGAGTACAAGGACATCACAGCGGAGGAACTTGGCAGCATCCGATATATTAAGTGTTTTTATGAGCGGGAGGGCAGCGAGACCTTCAATGCCATCGCCTACAGCTTCGCGGATTACAAGGACTTAGGCAGCGAGGCGGAGTTTCAGGACACCGTGAAAAAGTGGACCTACCGCATGAAGAGGGTCAGCTGGCCTTCGGATTTTTCCATGCTCACTGGACTTACCAGGTTTGACAACAGGGATGGGGTGTGGATGTCCCTCCAGTCCTTTGCCCCGGACAATCAGATCACCTGTGTGGACACCGACGACAGGCTGGACACCGTGGCTTCCCTTCTGGACCCGGAGAAGATTCAGGTCCTGCGGGTGGGAACCATGGGAAACAATCTGGATGGTATTGGCCAGTTTAAAAACTTGGAGGAGCTTGAGGTGGACACCAACATCTCCAGCCGGACCGGGGATCTCTCCGGCCTTAGGGAGTGTCAAAACCTTAGGCGTCTGAAGCTGCGGTGCGCGGACGATTACAGCGGTGTGGAGAGCATAGGAGAGCTGTCAAAGCTGGAAAGCCTGTTCATCAGTCAGGTGGAGCTGGGAGACTGCGGATTTTTGGAGAAGCTGACAGAGCTTAGGGAGCTTTCCATCTCCACAGGGGGGGAGCCAAAGCTTCAGCTTCTGGAGAAGCTTCCCAAGCTTAAGAGGGTGGATTTCCTTGACGGGGAATATATTCCGGCAGGGGAGATCCCAAGCCTGAATGGAGTGGAAGAACTGACAATAGCTGTCAATGATATGGAGGCTGTGAAGGCCATCGGGGACCTTCATGGCCTGCGGGTTTTAGATCTGCACATGGCAGTGAAAGAGTACGGCGTTCCCGCGGATGTCTCCTGCCTTGGACAGCTGACCGCTTTAGAAGAGATTTATCTGGACAATTTCTGGTCCTCTGATGTGTGTGGGCTGGAAGAGGTCCTGAACCTTTCAGGCCTTAAGACCTTCCGCTATGGAAAGAAAATGTCCACAGAGACCAGCCTTCTTCTGGACCCGGAGCTTCTGACCGATAATCCGGGCCTGGAGGAGGCGGGATTTTTAAACTGCTTTCCAAAACACAGGGATACAGGGGAGGAACTGGATTTCGGTTTCCTGACCCATTACCCCGGCGTGAAGCGTCTGTACCTGGATGGCTGTGACTTGACAGATATCTCCTTTGTGTCCGGGATGGAGGATCTGCGGCAGTGCAGTTTTCAGGACAACCATATCGAAGATTTGTCCCCCTTAACCAGCTGCCGGAAGCTGGAGCTGGTCAGCGCGGACTTGGAGAGCGCCGGGAGAGTCCGGTTCCCCGGGGACGTGACCGTAAACACAGACCCTTTTGAGGCCATCTATGACTGAGAAAGTGATTTACAGCAGGTTATAATTTTACTATAATAGTAGAAGAGGAAAACGGACTCTCACAGGTCCGGGACAGTATAAACAGTGCAGGAGGGGTGTATGGCTAGACCACAAGTAAAGAAGAAACCGGTTTCCAGACAGGAGAAGGTTCCGGCTCAGACAAAGATTCCCATGAGGGAGCAGGCAAATGACGTCGTGCTGGCCATGGATATCGGGACCAGGAGCATTATCGGCATGGTAGGCGTGGTGGAGGACGGAAAGGTGAAGATCATCGCCGTGGAGCGGGAGGAACACGCCCAGCGGGCCATGATAGACGGACAGATCGAAAACATCGAGAAGGTGTCAACCCTGGCGGGAAAGGTAAAAAAGAGGCTGGAGGAGAAGACCCGCATAAAGCTCACAAGGGTGTGCGTGGCCGCCGCGGGGCGGGCCCTGCGGACCAAGAGGGCGGACTATGAGCTGGAGCTGCCGGGAACCCAGCTGATCGACGACGAGATCATCAGCCGCCTGGAGGCAGGGGCGATCACCAGGGCCGAGGAGGCTTTTGACGCGGAAAATGAGTCAACCGAGGATGCCAGGCGTTTCTATCTGGTTGGATACACAGTGTGCCAGTACTTTCTGGACAAGTACATGATCTCCAACTTAAAGGACCACAGAGGGCGTCAGATCAAGGTGGATCTGATCGCCACATTCCTTCCCAGCGAGGTAGTGGAGAGCCTCTACACCACCATGAACAAGATCGGCCTTGAGGTGGCCAGCCTGACCCTGGAGCCCATCGCTGCCATCAACGCGGCCATTCCGGAAAATATCCGGCTGCTGAATCTGGTTCTGGTGGACATCGGAGCGGGGACATCGGATATCGCCGCGTGTACCAGCGGAAGCGTCACCGGCTACACCATGGCCACCATGGCGGGAGATGAGATCACGGAGGCGATTATGAAACACTATCTGGTGGATTTTCCCACAGCCGAGGCCATAAAGGTTCAGCTGGACAAGGAGGATGACATCCGGTTCGCCAATATCCTTGGGCTGGAACAGACCCTGAAGAAGACGGAGGTCCTAAAATGCGTTCAGGGAACTTTGGAGGCCCTCTCCAAGGAAATCGCGGACAAGGTGGTGGAGATCAACGGGACAGCCCCGTCTGCCCTGTTTTTGGCAGGAGGCGGGAGCAAGCTGGCCGGGCTGAAGGACGGCATCACTGAGGCCCTGGGCATGGAGGCTAACCGTGTGGCTGTCGCGGGAAATTATTTCCAGACCACCGCTTTCTCCGATGAGTACGATTTAAATAATCCGGAGTACGCCACCCCCCTGGGAATCGCGGTTTCTTCCGGACTGAATATGATCAATGACAGTTTCCGGGTCACATTAAACGGGCGCCCGGCAAAGCTGTTCCGCAGCGGCACCTTTACGGCCCTGAACCTTCTGATGATGAACGGTTACAATTTCCGGGACATTATGGGCCGGGCCGGGATGAACCTGACGGTAACGGTCAACGGGAGACGGAAGGTATTCTACGGCACTGCCTCTGACCCGGCTTCTCTTATGATCAATCAGAAGGAAGGAAAGCTCTCAGATGTGATCCATGCCGGAGATTTTATTGACTTTATCCCAGCCATCCCGGGAACGGACGCGACGGCCCGCCTGGGGGACGTGGAGGGAGTGTCCATAAACGCTGAGGTGACCCTCAACGGGATGCAGGCTTCCCTGAAGACCATGCTGAAAAACGGCGACGTGATTACCGTAAAAGCGCCCGTAAGCAGGGATACGGATTCCACGGACAACGGCAGGGGCCGGGAGGACGGAGAATTTGTGGACAGGGAGCCCATTTCCCGGGATACCAGAGGTTCTGTGGACAGAGAGCCCGCCGCCCGTGATACCGGTGACGACGCGGACAGAGAGCCCGCTGCCCGGAATAACGGAGGCTATGGGGACAGAGAGCCCACCTCTCGGAACACGGAAGGTTCCGTGGACAGAGAGCCCGCCGCCCGGAATACGGCAGGTTATATGGACAGAGAACCCGGCTCCTGGAATAACGAAGACCCCGGGGACAGGGAGTCCGCTTCCCGGGATATCAGTACGGATTCCCCGGGGGAGAGGCGGCCGGAGTCTCCGGTGACAAGAGAACCGAAAGCCGAAATCCACATGACAATGACGGGAAATGAAAGGCCGCGGGACGGAGAGGTTTCTTCCGGGGAGAAGAGCGCCGCGGACGGACAGACCGTGGCCGGGGAGCCGAAGGAGGCCGAGGCCCCCGGGTCTGGCGCGGAGGTGCCAGAAGAGGCCCCCGGGCCTGCACAGGCAGGGGCCTTGGGGCAGACGGAGGCTCCAGGGCAGGAGTCCCCGGGTGAAACCAGGGCAGAGGAGCCGGTTTTGGAAAGACCCATGGTCGTGTTCCAGCTCAACGGGTCCCCTCTCCGGCTTCCTAAAAAAGAAGACGGACGCCCCTATTATCTCATGGACCTGATCCAGTATTCCGGAATTGATTTAGACCATCCCAAGGGAACGGTGACGCTGAAGGTAAACGGGGAGACCGGGAGATTCCAGCAGGTACTGAGGCAGGGAGACATGATAGACATTTGGGAAGAGGAACGGCCATGAGAATACTGGTTGTCAATGACGACGGGATCGGTTCTGCCGGAATCCACTGCCTGGCCTCCCTGGCAACGGGGCTGGGGGAGGTCTGGGTAGCCGCGCCGGACAGCCAGTGCAGCGCCATGTCCCACCGAATTTCCGTATACGGCACCATAGATGTAAAAATAGAGAAGGATTTTCCTGTAGAAAGAGTGAAAGCGTACCGGATCAAAGGCACACCCGCGGACTGTGTGAAGGTAGCCCTGGACTGTCTCATGCCCGAGAAGCCGGATCTTGTGTTTTCCGGCATCAATCATGGATATAATGTGGGGGTGGATATTTTGTACTCCGGCACAGTGGGCGCTGCCATGGAGGCATTGGTCAACGGCATACCGGCTATGGCCTTCTCCAGTGACGACAACACGGACTGGAGGGTGCCGGAGCGTTATCTGATTCCTGTGGTGAATGACCTGCTGTCCCAGGAGATTTCGGGAAACCAGATCTGGAACATAAATTTTCCCTCCGGAGATCCGGATGCCGTGAAGGGGATCCTGAAGAACCGGCGGATCTGTCCCAAGTCATCCTATGAGACCGTTTATACTCTCCAGGAAAGGCAGGGGGAGACGGTAAGGCTGTCTATTTCCAGCATCCTGAGTCCCAATGCCCCAAAGGGCACCGATATGGCGGCGGTCTTTGGGGGATACATCTCTGTGGGAAAGGTGGACAGCGGGGTGTTGACCGGAGGTTAGTTCATGCGTCCCATGTGAACGATAACCCGGGGAGCGGCTTATTTGATAATATTTTCCGATAAGTATTGACTTTGTCCGACTTGAATGTGCCGCACTTCTGACACATCAGGATGTTTGTGTCCAGCCAAAGGGGATTAAGCCTTTTTGACCGGACCTGGCATAAAACAGGATATGGGTCAATAGCAAGGCGTGTTCTTTTTTTGCGCCAAGTTGGTGTCGTCCGGTATCGCGCGGGATAGAATGTCCTCGTAATGCCGGACTTTCCGCTCCATATATTCTACGGTTTCCTGAACCTCTCTCAGACGCTGGTACGCCAGCTCTCTCTGATCCAATATGAATTGATACCGGTCTGAAAGCCGGGAATCCCCCTCATAGCACAGATTGCAGTAAGCGCGGATATCATCAATGGAGATGCCGCACCGCCGCAGGCACTGGATGCCCTCAAGCCAGTTTACCGACTCTTCATCAAAAACCCTGTGGTTGTTCTTGTCCCTTTTGCAGGGCAGCAGGCCCTGGTCCGTATAATAGCGCACCGTGTGCTGGGTCACACCCATTTTTTCCGCGAGCTCTTTTACCGTGTATGTCATAGGTATCTTCTCCTCCCTGGCAATATAAACTTTTTTTATTATACCTCAAACCGGGAATTTTGGCAAATTATCAGATGCTGATTCGTCATGGGCCAATAGGGAGCGATTTTCATAGTATTGTAAGAAAAAATATACCGTATTTTTGCCGGGAATATGATATACTTTAGTAAAATTGTTGCCGAGGAGGAAATATTTATGAGATGGAGATCAGCAGTTCTTTTGCTGTCCGCTTTTGTGACGTTGTCCGCGTGTGGTGGTCCTTCTCCTGAGATGGGGGAGGAAGCCTCCAAAACAGAGACCGCGGCTGAAAGCGAGACCATGAACACGGGAGCGGCGTTGGAGACCACAGAACCTCATAAGACGGAGGACAGAGAAACAGGGGAGACAGAAACCAGTGTTTCCGTTGGGGAGCCCAGCGCTGTCAGCGGGGAGTTTGAGGTGAAAACCCTTACCAGGGAGAAGGTGCTGGAGCTGGCGGGACGGGAGGATCTTTCCTGGAAGGATTTTGAGGATTATTCCTCCAGGGACATTGGCTCCGGCCTGCGGATTCTGGCTTATCCCATAGACCGGGACTTTTCTCTGCTTATTGGCGGCGGAGGGACAGACCAGGAACCCATGTATATACGGCTGGAGGCTGGAGACGACTACATGGAGCTTCGGGAAAATTCTGCCCGGGATGTTGAGGGCTTCTTTGAAAAACATGCCGGCAGAGAGGAGTATGTGGGGATCCGGGCACATATTAAGGAGGTCAGAGGAGACCGGGCTCTGGTCAGCTCTGACACGGACCAGTTTCCCGGAACCTTCTGGGTCACAGGCGTCGCGGAGCTTGCCGCGGGGGAAGAGTTAAAAGGAGGCGCCTCGGTGTTTGTCCTCATGGAGGACACAGGGGAAAAGGAGGCGGACCAAATCCGGATATTCGTTGGAAAACAGCTTGTGGCCCTTTCACAAGAGGCGGACCGGCCACAGGAGGATATCCTTCTGACCTCAGCCCCCTTGATGACCCTGACCGATGTGCTGTCCAGCCGGTATGATCCCATTGAGGTGTTGCCTGAAAATTATACCTGGGGAATAGACGAGGGCGGGGAGGTCAGGGAAGTGGTGGCCTGCGGGTCAGCTCCCCTGGACAACGGGTTCCTTGGGGACAAAGCCCTGAAGCTGCCAAGCTACAACAACATGGACAAGGTTTTTTATTCTTTTTCCACGGTCTTTACACCAGACCAGATGGTGGTACGCCAGTGGAACCTATCCGACACGGGCAGCCAGGAGGCCAAGGAGGAGAGGGTTATGACCCTCTATTACGTCATACCCGTGGTGGGTCTGGAGAAAGATAAGGTCTACGAGTTTGAGGCAGAGTGGGAGAAGGAGAATCTGGAGAAGCGGGGCTTTTGGGGAAGAGCCAGTTATGTCCTGGCCACTAAATAGACAACATAAGAAGGAGGAGATTTTTATGGAGGCAGGACAGGGAGAGTCAACCCCGGCTATCCTGGTGGTAAGCTTTGGCACAAGCTACAATGAAAGCCGCAAGCTTACCATAGAAGCGGTGGAAAGGGACGTTGCCCTGGCGTTTCCTGAGTGTCAGGTGAGCCGCGCGTTTACATCCCCCACCATTATAAAGCTTTTGAGGGACAGGGATGGGATTGTGGTTGACAATGTGGCCCAGGCCCTTGACAGGGCGGCTGCCGCCGGGATCCGGAATCTGGTGGTGCAGCCCACCCATCTTATGGACGGATTTGAGTATCACGGCGTTGTCCGGCAGGTGGAAGAACACAGGGAGCTTTTTGACCAGATCACTGTGGGCCGGCCTCTTTTGTCCGGCAAAGAGGATTTCACGGCCGTTGCCCGGGCGGTGATTGACGACACAAGGAAGTACTCGGACGGACAAAGCGCCATGGTGTTCATGGGACATGGGACAGAGGCCCGGTCCAACCAGGTCTATGAGAAACTGCAAAAGACCTTTGGGGAGGAAGGCTCTAGACATTGCTACATCGGCACAGTGGAGGCCAAGCCCAGCATCGAGGATGTGGCGGCGGCTCTTAAGAAGAAAGGGATTTACAGGAAAGTGGTTTTAAGCCCCCTTATGCTGGTGGCAGGAGATCACGCCAACAACGATATGGCGGGAGACGGGAAGGATTCCTGGAAAACGGTTCTTGTCCGGGAAGGCTATGAGACAGAGTGCCGGATCCGTGGGCTGGGAGAACTGAAGGCGGTCCGGAAGATCTATGTGGACCACGCGGG
>Ga0137310_100371_pt1 | contig 30096 bp, 22 predicted proteins | sample NAcewiD2O_June_2_FD_97183 | JGI IMG/M metagenome (GOLD analysis project Ga0137310, IMG submission 97183) | Mouse cecal microbial communities from Vienna, Austria - N-Acetylglucosamine amended D2O_June | ecosystem: Host-associated > Mammals > Digestive system > Large intestine > Cecum | place...
TGTGAATCTGTAAGCAGCATCACCAGCCGGTCAATCCCATACCCGATTCCCCCTGTAGGCGGCATGCCGATCTCCAGGGCATTGAGGAAATCTTCGTCCGTGTGGTTGGCTTCTTCGTCACCGGCGGCGAAAGCCGCCTCCTGGGCTGCGAAGCGCTCTCTCTGGTCGATGGGGTCATTAAGCTCGGAGTAGGCATTGCACATCTCCCGGCCATAGATAAACAGCTCAAACCGCTCCACAAGCTCCGGCTTGGAAGGCTTCTTCTTTGTCAGGGGCGAGATCTCAATGGGATGGTCCATGACAAAGGTAGGCTGAACCATATGCTCCTCACAGAATTCTTCAAAGAAAAGGCTGATGATATCCCCCTTCTTGTGGCGCTCCTCGAACTCCACATGGTGCTCCTTAGCCAGGGCTTTGGCCTCTTCATCGGACTTCACCTGCGCAAAGTCCACGCCTGCATACTTCTTCACTGCATCGATCATGGTGATCCGCTCAAATGGCTTCGCCATATCAATGACCACACCGTTGTAGCTGATGACGGCGCTGCCGCAGACCTTCTCCGCCAGATAGCGGAACATGCTCTCGGTCAGCTCCATCATACCTTCATAATCGGTGTAAGCCTGGTACAGCTCCATCAGGGTGAACTCCGGATTGTGGCGGGTATCCACTCCTTCGTTGCGGAACACCCGGCCGATCTCATACACACGCTCCAGACCACCTACAATCAGCCTCTTCAGATACAGCTCCAGGGATATACGGAGCTTTACATCCTCATCCAGTGCGTTGTAGTGGGTCTCGAAAGGTCTGGCAGCCGCACCGCCGGCATTGGATACCAGCATGGGAGTCTCTACCTCCATAAAGCCTCTCCCATCCAGGAAATTGCGGATCTCCTTGATAATCTGGGAACGCTTGATGAAGGTATCCTTTACCTCCGGATTCATGATCAGATCCACATAGCGCTGGCGGTAACGCATATCGGTGTTGGTCAGACCGTGGTATTTCTCAGGAAGGATCTGCAGACTCTTGGAAAGCAGGACCATGGATTTTGCATGGACGGAGATCTCACCCATCTTGGTGGTGAACACGATCCCCTGGATACCGACTATATCTCCGATATCCATCTTCTTGAAGCCCTTGTATGCATCCTCGCCCAGGTCATCCCTTGCCACATAGCATTGGATGTTGCCCTTTAAATCCTGGATATTGCAAAAGGATGCCTTGCCCATGACACGCTTAGACATCATACGTCCCGCGATGGAGACCTCTTTGCCCTCCCACTCGCTGTAATGTTCCTTCACATCCATACTGTGTACTGTCACATCGTATTTCGTGATCTGGAACGGATCGCTGCCAGCCTGCTGAAGCTCAGCCAGCTTCTCACGGCGGACCTTCAAAAGCTGGTTCAAATCCGGCTCCTGGTTCTGCTTCTTCTGATTCTGCTGATTTTCCATCTTCCTGCTCCTTTGTTCTTAAAATAGAAGTTACAGTTCACGGGGCGGGGAAAGCTGGGCAAAAACAGACGTCAAGCTCGCTTGTAAGACTGTTTTTGTCCAGTTTTCCACATCAGGCGGATGCCCGGTACTTCTTGTCTGGCGTAGTCAGACAAAAAGATGCATCCCCTGAACAGTAAAAATAGAATCCTGCCTGAAAGACTTTTTATTCTACCACACGGACATGACTATAGAATAAAAACCGTAACAGTTCAGACACACTCTAAAATCCATCCTATGATACTCTCTGAATCTCCAGAACCTTGTACTGGATCATACCGGCCTGGGTCTCCACCTCCACTACATCGCCGACACATCTGCCGATCAGGGCCTGACCTACCGGAGACTCATTGGAAATCTTGTTCTGGAGGCTGTTGGCCTCAGTAGAGCCAACCAGACGGAATTCCATCTCCTCGTCAAACTCTACATCATACACCTTAACCTTACATCCGATATTGATCTTATCCAGGTCAATCTCATCCTCATCGATGACTTCCGCATTCTTCAGAAGCTTCTCCAGCTCCTCGATCCGCAGTTCAATATCCCGCTGCTCATCTTTCGCTGCATCGTACTCGGCATTCTCGGACAAATCTCCCTGCTCCCTTGCTTCCTTGATCTTCTGGGCGATCTCCCTTCTGCGGTTCACCTTAAGATCCTGGAGCTCATCCTCATACTGTTTCAGCCCTGCGTAGGTTAAAATGTTTTTCTTTTCTGCCATGTTGCTTATTCCCTTCCTTTTTCCCATCTGGACGATGGGCTATTTTCGCAGCGGCCCGGATATCCAGACAGCTGCTATTCTTCCCCATAAAACAAATCCATAACGGTAACAGTACAGACCATATAAGAGAAACTATGAACCAGATGAAACATCCATCCAGAGACCTGAATAAATGCCCATAACGCTCAAAATACCAGTATGGTTACACCATGCTGGCTCTCCTCCTTACCATTCACTGGCTGGTCAGCAAAGCAAATAGTAACTCTTTCCCGCTACGGAGGGCCCGGAATCCTCCAGGCCCTTTCTCTTTGTGTGCAAAGTATTATATCCCAAACTTATGGAGTTGTCAAGAACATATGTTCTTGTCTGATATGACATCGGGCTGACACCGTATAACAGTCCAGAGACCCCTGGACTCTTACGACATCCGCCCATGAAAATCGCTGCGCGATGGAGCAGATCCCCTCTGACCACTACGTTTTCGTACGGTCAGCGCAGCTACAGCGCACATTCCGAAATCAGTCTATGTGAAACTACGGTATTCGGCTATAATTACTGCTGATTTCACAAAAAATTTCGTTGTAAAAAGCAGGTATCATGTCATAAGTTCGCTGTATACTAATGCGCAGACCTATCTGAACTGTTACAGTGTTACACCACACTGTAACAAGTGCTGCTCCAATAACAGCTCCAGCCCCTCCAGACTCTCCACCTGGTTGCTCTCCCGGCGCAGGGCGGCGGAATGAGGAAGTCCTGCTGTGTACCAGGCGATATGCTTGCGCATCTCCTTCATGCCCGGATTCTCCCCCTTAAGCTCTGTCTGCAGTCTGGCATGACGCATGAGCATCCGGCATACCTCCTGTACATCCGGTTCCGGAAGCAGTGTTCCTGTATCCAGATAATGCGCGGTCCTGCAAAGCAGCCAGGGATTCCCCCTGGCCCCTCTGGCCACCATCACTCCGTCACAGCCGGTCTCCTCCACCATGCGCTTCGCGTCCTGGGGGGTGAAGATATCCCCGTTGCCAATGACCGGTATCTTCACCGCTTCCTTCACCTGGCGGATGATATCCCAGTCAGCCTGACCGGAGTAGAACTGTTCCCGCGTCCGCCCATGGACCGCCACTGCCGCCACTCCGCAGCTTTCCGCTATCCTGGCGATCTCCACCGCATTGACGCTTGATTCGTCAAAGCCCTTGCGGAATTTTACGGTCACCGGCTTTTTCACATTCTTTACCAGAGCGGAGAGAATGGCCTCCACCTGCCGGGGCTGGCGCATCAGCGCGGAGCCCTCTCCGTTTCCCACTACCTTGGGCACTGGACAACCCATATTGATGTCAATCAAGTCGAAATCATCCTGGATCTGGCAGGCCATGTTGCTGATGATCTCCGGATCCGAGCCGAAGAGCTGGACAGCCACCGGCCGCTCCTCCTGACGGATGGCCAGAAGCTCCCTGGTATTCCGGTTCTTGTAAAGGATAGCCTTGGCACTGACCATCTCCGTGCAGAGGAGACCGCAGCCCTGCTCCTTGCAGAGCAGGCGGAATGGCATATCTGTCACACCCGCCATAGGTGCCAGGATCACGTTGTTCTCAAGCTCCAGATTTCCTATACGAAGTTTCATCCTTTATTACTCCCGCCTATATACCCGTTCCAGGTAAAAATATTGTTGATGCGTAACGGTTCAATGATTGTCTGAACTGTTACGTTGATGCAGAGCAGCACCGCCCTCTCTCAAAGCCGCATAATACAGCTCCAGCCCTGCCAGCAGCTCTCGCCGCTCCTGCCGGTACTGCTTGATCTTAAGATCAGCGCCGATCTCATCTGAAAATCCATCGTACTCAGATACCGTATACCTGAATTCCAGTGTCCCGTCCTCTTCAAATTCCATGGTCAGGATCCCGCCACATTCCTCCGTGAACCAGACACACATCACCTGAAGCTCCTTCTTTACTGCCTCCGGAAGACGGTCAAAGGCTTCATTAAAATAATATTTCTTATCATAGCTGTTAGAACCACACAGCACCATATTCCATTTCCCCGATCTTCTATATAAATCCTTCCCTTATGCAAACTATCTGCCGCAAATACGCCCGGCTATCCGCTCACGGCTGCCGGGCGTATCTTGTATGTCCCAGGATACAAACCAGACGCCAGTAGCCCTTTGCCTGTATCCATTTGTCTGCATCCATTTATCTGGAAAGCATCTTGCTGATCTCGAACTGGTCCTCCGGAATATCCTTCTTCATCTGCAGGGCTTCCTGGATGTCAAAGTCCACATATTCCCCGTTCTTGTAAGCTACGATCCGGTTGCTCTTGCCCTCATAGAGAAGCTCCGCGGCCTTGGCACCCATGATAGATGCGTAGACACGGTCCTTGCAGGTAGGCATACCGCCACGCTGCATGTAACCCAGGATGGTTGCACGGGTCTCCACACCGGTGGCGGCCTCGATCCGTCTGGCCATAGAGGTGGAATGTCCAATGCCCTCGGCATTGATGATGATATTGTGCTTCTTGCCCCGTTTCCGGTTGTCAATGATCCGGTTGATCAGCTGCTGCTCATCCCCGTCATAGCGCTCCGGAAGCAGGATATCCTCCGCTCCGTTGGCAATGCCACACCACAAAGCGATGTAACCGGCATTCCGCCCCATAACTTCGATGATGCTGCACCGCTCATGGGAGGTGGAAGTATCGCGTACCTTATCAATGGCCTCCATAGCCGTATTCACTGCCGTATCAAACCCGATGGAATAATCCGTGCATGCAATATCCAGATCAATGGTACCGGGCACACCGATGGTATTGATCCCCAGGGCTGCCAGCTTGCCTGCACCCCTGAAGGAACCGTCACCGCCGATGACTATCAGACCGTTGATGCCATGCTTGCTGCAGATCTCCGCCCCCTTCTTCTGGCCCTCCGGTGTCACAAACTCCATACTTCTGGCCGTGTACAAGATCGTACCGCCCCGGTGAATGATATCCGACACGCTTCTGGAATTCATATCAATGATCTCTTCCTGAAGAAGTCCTGCGTAGCCACGCATAATTCCCTTAACGTTTAGTCCTTTCTGAATCGCTGTACGTACTACCGCGCGGATTGCCGCATTCATACCTGGCGCGTCTCCGCCACTTGTCAGAACACCTATCGTCTTCACTTGCTTTGCCATCGTTGTCTCCTCCTAAATTTATATGATGTACTCCCGGAGTCTCCCCGAACCTGCCTTTGTGGCTGATTTTCCGGCGGCAGACTGTCACATGGTAACAGTTCGTACAAGAGGAACTGCTGCACTGTACACGCCCCAGGGAACCTTTTGCCAGCAATGTCCATGCCCGTGACCGGGCACTGGCAGACAATCGCAGATTCCCATACAGCCCCACATCGTCTTACCTATTCTATAGCATTTTTTTCATCTTTTCAATCCCTTTTCCACGGCTTTGACATTTTTTTCACCAAGAAGCTCATAGAGCCTGTCCAGAACCGGCCCCCGGGCCGATACCCGCCAGTTAGCCGGAAGAACCTTCTTGGCCCGCTCCTTCTCCAGATAAATGATCACCGTGTCATTGCCCTCTGCTTCATGCAGGACCTCCATGACCTTATTCTGCTTCTCATCGTAGGCTTTCTTGTCCGGGAATTTAAGCCACAGATCCCTGGGTACCTGGTCAAAGGGAACCAGCTGCTCGCAGATCAGCTTCCCCACCGGTTCCTCCCCCAGGGACACACGGCCCCGGACGAATACCCTGGCTTCGTCCACCAGTTCATTGCGGCACAGCTCAAAGTCCCTGGGGAAGAACAACACCTCCACCGCCCCCACCATATCCTCTATGGTGACAAAAGCCATCATTTTCCCGGTCCGTGTAGTCTTGATGACCTTTCCGGCGATCATACCGCCGATAGTAACCCGGTCATTGTCCTTCACAATAGCCTCCCCGCTCTCTTCATCCACAAGAAAATCCGAGGTCTTCGCGGTAATACTGCTTTTCCAGGTCTCCAGATACTCCTCCAGGGGATGGCCGCTGACATATACCCCCAGCAGCTCCTTTTCAAAGGCTAAAAGCTCCTCCCTGGGATACTCCGGCACGTCCGGCATGGTGATCTGATACTGCTTCCGGTCATCCTCCCCCGCAAAATCAAACAAGGTCATCTGGCCCTCCAGGGCATTCTTCTTGTCCCGGATCTTCCTGTCAAGAATCTCCGGAGCTACCATGACCTTCTGTCTGCGGTTACCCGGCATGCTGTCCAGGGCCCCGGACTTGATGAAATTCTCCACAGTCCTGCGGTTGACCTCCTTGCTGCCCATACGGTCCACAAAGTCCTCCAGGGAAGTGTAGAGACCATTGGATTCCCGGTCTTTGATGATGGCGTCCACCACATTTCTCCCCACACTCTTAATGGCACACAGACCATACCGGATGGAGTCCCCGGACACGGAAAAACCGCTCTGGCCTTCGTTGATATCCGGGGGCAGGATCTGGATCCCCATCTGGCGGCAGGAAAGGATATACTCGGAAACCTTGGCATTGTTGTCTATGACAGAGGTCATCAGAGCTGCCATGAATTCCTTTGGATAATAATACTTCAGAAATGCCGTCTCCATGGCCACCACCGCATAGCAGGCCGCGTGGGACTTGTTGAATGCATACTTGGCAAAATCAATCATCTCGTCATATATCTGGTTGGCCACCTTCTCCGGGATCCCATTGTTCACACAGCCGGTAACCTGTTCTGCCAGATTGCCGTAGACAAAATTCTGGCGCTCCTTCTCCATGACAGAGGTCTTTTTCTTGGACATGGCACGGCGTACCAGGTCGCTGCGGCCCATGGTGTAGCCGGCCAGATCCCGCACAATCTGCATCACCTGCTCCTGGTATACGATGCAGCCGTAGGTGGGGCTTAAGATCGGCTCCAGCTGGGGACAGTCGTAAGTAATCTGGCTCTGGTCGTTTTTCCCCTTTAAATATTTGGGGATGAAATCCATGGGGCCCGGACGGTACAGGGATATCCCGGCGATAATATCTTCCAGGTTCCGGGGCTTAAGCTCCTTCATGAAGCTCTTCATCCCGGAACTTTCCAGCTGGAAGATCCCGTCACACTTGCCTGTGCCGATAGAAGCCAGCACCTCCGGATCATTGTAGTCAATGGAAGACATATCCAGATGGAGGCCATGACTGCGCTCCACCTCCTTGACCGCGTTCTGGATCACAGTCAGGGTCCTGAGACCCAGAAAATCCATTTTCAGAAGTCCCAGTTCCTCCAGAGTCGTCATAGTAAACTGGGTGGTGATGGTCCCGTCCTGGGCACGGGAAAGGGGTACGAATTCATCCATGGCCCTCTGGCCTATAACTACACCTGCCGCGTGCATGGATGTATGGCGGGGCAGTCCCTCCAGACGCTTTGCCATATCGATCAGATATTTAACCTCCCCATCCTCCTGATAGGCCTGACGCAGGTCTGCCCTTGCCTTTAATGCCTTGTCCAGGGTCATACCCAGATCATTGGGGATCATCTTGGCAATGGCATCACAGCGGGCATAAGGCATGTCCAGCACCCGCCCCACATCCCGGACCACACCCTTGGCGGCCAGGGTACCGAAGGTCACGATCTGGACTACCTGTTCCTTGCCGTACTTCTCCACCACATAGTCTATGACCTCCTGCCTGCGTTCAAAACAGAAATCAATATCAATATCCGGCATGGATACCCTCTCCGGATTCAGAAAACGCTCAAACAGCAGACTATAGCGAATCGGATCAATGTCCGTGATCTCCAGACAATAGGCCACGATACTTCCCGCCGCGGATCCCCGTCCGGGTCCCACCATAATATCATGGGATCTGGCAAAATGGATGAAATCCCACACGATCAGGAAATAATCCACATAGCCCATGTTGCGGATAACCCCCAGCTCATACTCCAGCCGTTCCTTTAAGGCGTCATCCGCCTCCGGGTACCTGCGCTCCAGGCCCTCCTGGCACAGCCTGGTTAGATACCCCCAGGAGTCATACCCCTCCGGCACGTCGAACCTGGGCAGCTTCGTGACCCCGAACTCGATCTCCACATTGCACCGCTCCGCGATCCTGTGGGTATTCTCCAGGGCCTCGGGTGCATAGGGGAAAAGCTCTGCCATCTGCTCCTGGGACTTGCAGTAGTACTGGCCTCCCTCATAGCGCATCCGGTTTTCGTCAGACACCTTCTTCCCGGTCTGAATGCATAAGAGGATATCATGGGGCACCTCATCCTCTGCAAAGGTATAATGGATATCATTGGTTGCCACCAGAGGGATCCCCATTTCCCGGCTCATGCGTATCAGCCCCTGGTTCACCGTCTTCTGGGCCGGTATCCCGTGATCCTGCAGCTCCAGGAAAAAGTTTCCGTCACCGAAAATATCCCTGTATTTTCCGGCTGCCTTCTTCGCCTCCTCGTACATCCCCCGCTCTAAGTACCGGGGCACCTCGCCGGCCAGACAGGCGCTGAGGCAGATGAGCCCCTCATGGTAGGTCTCCAGCACCTCATAATCCACCCGCGGCTTGTAGTAAAATCCGTCCACAAAGCCCTTGGACACGATCTTCATCAGATTGTGATAGCCCTGGTCGTTCTCCGCCAGCAGTACAAGATGGTAATACCGGTCCTCCCCGCTGACCGTCTCCCGGTCGAACCGGGAGCCCGGAGCCACATACACCTCACAGCCGATGATCGGCTTTACTCCCACCTCTCTGGCCGCCCGGTAGAAGTCGATGACCCCGTACATGACTCCATGGTCTGTGATAGCCATACTGTCCATACCAAGCTCCTTTGCCCGGGCCACCAGCTCCCTGATCTTGCAGGAACCGTCCAGAAGACTGTATTCCGTATGGACATGCAAATGTGTAAATGCCACTGTGTTTCCCCCTTATCATATTTTCCTGCGCCACGACGGGCATCTTCCTGCCCCCCGAAATGCGCCGGGGACAGGAAGCCTCGGGCGGCCGCCCGATATCAGCTTATGTAAGAAACTGCTTATGCAAACAAGAACACGTTTGCAACACTGTTTCTTACATAAGCTGCTGCACCTGCGGGCATCTTCCTGCCCCCGAAATGCGCCGGGGACAGGAAGCCTCGGGCGGCCGCCCGATATCAGCTTATGTAAGAAACTGCTTATGCAAACAAGAACACGTTTGCAACACTGTTTCTTACATAAGCTGCTGCCCGTCTGAACTGTTATCCTTTATAAAAGAGGCAGGCACCGCCAGGTACCTGCCCAGAATCTATTATGTCAACAAGATATAAGTCAGCCTCTCAGATATTTCTCGATTTCACTCATAGCCACTGCCTCGTCTGCACCATCAGCAGAAACCGTGATCTCCTCACCTGCACCCATGCCAAGGGTCATCATCCCCATAATGCTCTTCGCATTGACGCGTGCATTCTGGGTCTCCACATAAATCATACTTTCATACTGACTGGCAATCTGTACCAGCATAGCTACCGGCCTTGCCTCAAGACCAGATACAAGTCCAATCGTGACTGTCTTCTTCAACATAATTATCCTCCTCATTGCTGCGGACGCGATGCTACGTCCGTGACTGCGGACTGTCGTCCCGTAGTCTTTCTGCGATATCGCCAAGTTTCCTCAACCGGTGGTTCACACCGGATTTACCTACTGGCGGATCAAGAGCTTCCCCGAGCTCCTTAAGCGTGGCCTCCGGCCTTTCCAGACGAAGTCTGGCTATCTCCTGAAGATTCTCCGGCAGTCCGCCAAATCCAACCCTGTCCCGAATATAAGTGATATCCTCAATCTGTTTCACTGCCGCCGACACTGTCTTGTTGATGTTGGCGGTCTCGCAGTTCACCTTACGGTTCACACTGCCGCGCATTTCTTTCAATATCCGGATATTCTCCAGCTCCATCAGCGACAAGGGTGCTTCCATCACATTCAGGGCATCCACGATCTGGCTTCCTTCCTTGATATAGACCACGAAGTACTTCTTACGCTGTACGATCCGCGCGTCCAGACCAAAGGAAAGGATCAGCTCCTTAAGCTGTATCGCCTTGGCTTGTGCCACACATGCGATTTCAAAATGATAGAACCTTTCAGGATCACTGATAGAACCTGCCGCCAGGAAGGCACCTCTGATAAATGCGCGCCTGCAGCAGCTCTGCTGGATGACTACATTCTGCGTCAGGGACAGATTCTCCTGTATCTCCCCATCCGGCGTCATCAGCTTGGCAGCCTTAAGGACCCGGACTGCATCCTCATGGCGGCTGACACCCACCGCATAGCTGTGATTCTGGTGACTCCCCATACCCTGACGGATCGAGACATCAATTCTTATATTAAATGTTTTTTTCAATAATGTAAAGTACTTTCTTGCAACTGCAACGTTTTCGGTATGGATTTTCAGTTTATAATGATCCATCTCCGAGATCTGGATCCGTCCGCACAAGCTGATGATGGCGGCGATCTCAGCGATCTGGCAGTGTCTGGCAGCTGTAAGCTGCCGGGACAATTCTTCTTTTACACTGGATGAAAATGACATGCTCCCCGACCTCTTCCCGGCTGATTATTCCGACAAATCCAGGGGGTATCCTGCCTGAGTTTCCCCATTTGCCAGAAGGCATCCTGGCATCTGCCGGTCATTATCCTCCGGACCGGACCCGGTCCTTATGGATATCCCTGTGTTCGATCTTCAGACCAAATTCCTCATGACGCTCCAGATACTGGTACAGCTCCCTGGCTACGGTCACGGACCGGTGCTTGCCGCCGGTACAGCCCACAGCCACTACCAGCTGGTTCTTCCCCTCCAGAATATAATTGGGAATCAGAAATTCCAGCATGTCCGACAGCTTGTTGATAAACTCCCTGGCTGTCCCGCCCTGGTGGACATATGCCTGAACCTGGGGCTCCTCCCCTGTATGGTGGCGCAGCTGCTCCACATAGTAGGGATTGGGCAGGAACCGCACATCAAATACCAGATCCGCATCTGCCGGAATCCCGTATTTGAATCCGAAGGACAGGACTGTGATGAACAGATTCTGGTACTTCTGATCCTCCTGGAAGATCTTTTCCAGCTCCTGCCGCAGTTCCCTGGTAAGAAGCTGGCTGGTATCAATGATAAAATCCGCCTTCTGTTTCAGAAACGCCAGCCTTTCCCGTTCCAGACGGATCCCGGTATCCACCCGTCCCTTGCCCGCCAGGGGGTGGGAACGCCGTGTCTCCTTGTAGCGTTTCACCAGAGTCTCATCACCGGCATCCAGAAACAAGATCTGGCAGGACATTCCGTCTTCCTTCCATTCTTCCAGCACATGCTGCAGCCGGGGAAGCTCCTCCCCGCTGCGGATATCAATCCCCAGCGCCATCCGCTCATGGGCAGAAGGCTTCTCCATAGCCAGCTGGGTAAAGGGCTCCATCAAAGGAATCGGCATGTTGTCAACACAATAAAAACCCAGATCCTCCAGCATCTTCAATGCGATCGTTTTTCCTGCTCCGGACATCCCGGTCACAATCACCAGCTTCACGTTTTATCCTCCAAAAATCCCGTATTCCAGTTGTCAAAAAATTCTGAAAAAGCCCCTTAAAAATCTCCTAAAACCTTCACTTCCATCTCAAGCTCCACACCATACTGATCCCTTACTCTGGTCTGGATGATCCGGCACAGTTCCATAATATCGGATGCCAGTGCTCCGCCTCTGTTGATCACAAAGCCGCAATGCTTTTCTGAGACCTGGGCGCCCCCTACGGCAAATCCCCCCAGACCGGCATCCTGAATCAGCTTCCCGGCGAAATACCCCTCCGGACGCTTGAAGGTGCTGCCAGCGCTTGGATACTCCAGAGGCTGTCTGGACCGGCGCTTCATTGAAAGCTCATTCATATAAGCCTGGATCCGCTCCGGATCTCCAGGCACCAGCTTAAACTCTGCATCCAGAACCACATACTCCCGTTCCGGAATGCAGCTTCTTCTGTAGCCCAGCTCCAGCTCTCCAGCCCCAAGGACAAGGAACTGCCCGTCCGGTGCCAGCACCGTGACCCGGGTCAGGACCCCGGACATCTCGGAGCCGTAAGCCCCCGCATTCATCACCACAGCCCCTCCGACGGTTCCTGGTATCCCTGCGGCGAATTCCAGCCCGGTCAGGCCATTCTTCTGGGCCTCTCTGGCCACCGCCGAAAGGACCGCGCCTGCCCCGGCCCGGATGTAACATCCTTCCACAAGGATCCGGGACCAGGCCCGTCCCATGGAGACCATCACCCCCCGGTAGCCCTTATCCCCCACCAGGAGATTGCTTCCATTTCCAAGGATATAGAAGGGCACGCCCTGTTCCCGGCAGAGAGCCAGCACGGCGGCAAGCTGCTCCCGGTTCTCAGGTTCCACATAATAGTCCGCAGGCCCTCCGGTCCGGAATGTGGTGTGGGTATCCATGAGCTCCTTCTCACGGAGTCTTTCCTCTGGCAGAATTGTCTCCAGCTTCTCCAAAAACATATGCTAAGCCCCCCTGACCTTATAAGATATGGTTCCCGCACGGTTTTTCACAGTATCACCGGCAGCTCCTCCCGCTGCATGCACCGGCCGTCTGATGCTCTCACGGCATCACACAATATGCACCGGCAGGCAGACACTGCCGCAGCATCACACAGCGTCAGAGCTCGGAATTGCCCAGGTTCGCCTGGACACGGTTGTACAGCTCCTTGGCTGCGTTGTAGCCCATCTTTTTCTGGCGGTAGTTGACTGCGGCCGACTCCACAATGATAGCCAGGTTCCGGCCCGGACGGATAGGAATATTGTGGCAGACCACCTTATTCCCCAGAAATTCGGTGTACTGGTCCTCCAGACCCAGGCGGTCATACTCCTTATCCTTATTCCAGTCCTCCAGCTTGATCACCATGTCGATGGACTGGACATCCTTCACACTCTCAACGCCAAACAAAGATTTGACATCAATAATCCCTATGCCGCGCAGCTCAATAAAATGCTTGGTAATATCCGGCGCGCTCCCAATGAGGCTCTCGTCGCTGATCTTGCGGATCACTACCACATCATCGGTCACCAGGCGGTGGCCCCGCTTGATCAGCTCCAGGGCTGCCTCGCTCTTGCCGATGCCGCTCTCGCCCATGATCAGGACACCCTCACCGAATACATCCACAAGAACCCCGTGGATGCTGATGCTGGGAGCCAGCCGCTCGTTAAGCCAGCGTATGATCTTGGCCATCAGCCCACAAGTCGTCTGCTCGGATGTAAAGCAGGGCACCTGGTAACGGCGGCAGAAATCCAGTATATCCGCATCCGGGGTCAGCCCACGGCTGTATACCAGACAAGGGATCTCGCTGGAAAGCAGCTTCTCATAGATCTGGATCTTCTGCTCCCTGGTCAGGGTCTTGACGTACTCCTGCTCCACAAAGCCGATGATCTGAACCCGTTCATTGTCAAAATGATCGAAAAATCCCGCCAGCTGCAGGGCAGGACGGTTCACATCCGGATGAGACAGAACAATCTTGTCCGTATCAATCTCCGGGGTCACGCTGGTCAGATTCATCTTGTTCATTAATTCCGTAATGGTCACTCCAAACATAACTGCACCTCTTCTTTACGTTTCTACTTAAAGGTAAACCTATAGTAGCACAAAAGCGCCCACTTGTCATCCTGGGATTTGCCTCCTGCTGCCGGAATCCTGTCATCCACCGGTCTTTGACAGGCAGAAGCCGCACTTCAGCCATCTGCCACGGGCTGTCATTTTGGCTGCCGGAATATTTTCTCCTACGATGATTTTTCAGGATCCGGTGCCTGTGAAACGGGCTCTGTATGAAAAAATGTATATACACTCTCCGCTGCCCGACTGTTCATCCCCGGAACCCCGGACAGTTCCTTCGGAGTAGCCTCCCGGATAGCTTCCAGAGACTTAAACTGACGCATCAGCGCCTTGCGTCTGGTATTTCCAATACCTGGTATATCATCCAGCACCGAATGTACCTGGTCCTTCCCCCTGAGGCTCCGGTGATACTCTATAGCAAACCGGTGGGCCTCGTCCTGGATCCGGGTGATCAGGCGGAAGCCATCAGAGTGCCGGTCTATGGGGATCTCCACATTCTGGTAATACAGCCCCCTGGTCCTATGGTTGTCATCCTTGACCATACCGCACACCGGGATATCCAGCTTCAGCTCCTTAAGAACCTCCAGGGCAATGTTCACCTGTCCCCGTCCTCCGTCCATCATCAGAAGATCCGGAAACCGGGTGAAGCTTCCAAAGTCCGTCTCCCCGCCCTGCTGCCGGATCTGCTCCCATTCACTGATCCCATGGGTGAACCGTCTGGTCAGCACCTCCCGCATGGAGGCGTAATCATTGGGCCCAACCACAGTCCGGATCCGGAACTTCCGGTAATCACTGCGTCTGGGCCTGCCGTTCTCGTAGACGATCATGGAACCTACGGACTCGTATCCAGAGATATTGGAGATATCGAAGGCCTCGATCCGTTTCACCCCCGCAAGCCCCAGCCATCCGGCCACCTGGTTCATAGCGCCGATGGTCCGCAGCTCCTCCTGCTTGATCTTCTCCTTGTCCTGGGATAGAACCATCTGGGCGTTCTTCTGGGCCAGCTCCACCAGCTTCTCCTTCTGGCCGATCCTGGGCACCGTGATCCGTACCTTCTGGCCCTTCCTGGCGCTGAGCCACTGGGCGATTACCTGGCTGTCCTCCAGCTCCTCCTGGATCCACAGCTCCTTGGGCAGGAAGGGCGTACCTGCATAGAACTGCTTCACAAAGCTGGTCAGGATCTGAGACTGGTTCTCCGCCGTAGCCACCGTTACATGGAAATGATCCCGTCCGATGAGTCTTCCCTCCCGCACGAAAAACACCTGCACCACCGCGTCCTCTTCGTCCCTGGCCATGGCGATGATATCCCTGTCCTCCATACTGCTGCTGGTGATCTTCTGCTTCTGGGCCACTTTTTTCACATTCTCCAAAAGATCCCGGTATTCGATGGCCTTCTCGAAATCCATAGCCTCCGATGCCTGCATCATCTTCCCCTCAAGCAGCTCCAGAACACGCTCATACCTGCCATTTAAAAATTCAAGCGCCTGGGCAATATGTTCTCCGTAAGCCTCCCTGGTGACCTCTCCCTGGCATGGGGCATCACACTGGTGGATATGGTAGTTCAGGCAGGGACGCTCCTTTCCCGCATCCCTGGGAAGGTTCCGGCTGCAGGTGCGGATCCGGTAGATCTTGTGGAGCAGATCAATGGTGTCCTTCACCGCCCCGGCACTGGTGTAAGGGCCGAAGTACTTATTCTTATCCTTTTTCATGGTTCTGGCCAGAAGCACCCGTGGAAATGCCTCAGACACCGTCACCTTAATATATGGATAAGCCTTGTCGTCCTTCAGCATGGTGTTGTAGCGGGGCCGGTGTTCCTTGATCAGGTTACACTCCAGAACCAGGGCCTCCATCTCCGAGTCCGTGACGATATACTCGAACCTGGCAATCCGTGAGACCATCTGCTCGATCTTGGCCGTCTTGTTCCGGCTGCTCTGGAAATACTGGCGAACGCGGTTTTTCAGGCTGATAGCCTTCCCTACATAGATGATCTCGTCCCTGGCATCGTGCATGATATAGACACCAGGCTGGGACGGCAGCCTCTTCAACTCTTCTTCAATATTAAACACCTGTAAACCTCCTGCTGGAAAACATAACCATCCGGACAGTCCCCGGGCGGCCGTGGCTATTCACGGCAGTCCGCACGTTCCGGGCGGCTGTTGGCTGCAGCAGCTCCTCACGGCAGTCCGCACGTTCCAGCTGCTGTTGGCTGCGGCTGTCATCAGCGCAAATGCCCTCCGTCAAAATGATGCTGCATTTTGAGAAAGCCTGCGATTCCCCGCAGCTGCTCTGAGATACTTCCCTCCACGGGCTTCATGTCAAGAACAATATAAATGCTGTCAAGCTCCTTCTGAGTGGCTGTGGCCCGCATCCGTTTCAGGCTGGTGATCTGGGCCTCGTAGCTGTCACTGTCCAGAAAATCCATAAGCGCAGATGTAGCGTCACCGGCTTTCTCACCGGCATCCTCACCGGGAGACTTTTCCGGGTCCATGGCTGACTGGCTGCACAGCGGCTCCTCCTCCGTCCCAGAACAGAACTGTTCCTGATCCGTCCCTGCTTCCGGCGTCTGAATATCCGGTACTGTCCCAGCCACGGACTTTTCCGTATCATAGGGTGCACAAAAGCCCCTGCCAGGTTCCATAGGATCCACCCGCTCAAACCGGTACTTCTGCTTCACATCAGGATACTTCTCATGATCCACCTGACTGGTGAACATGTCATAGGGCCGCGCGTAGACCTGGTAATCCCCATACAGCGCCTGGTACACCACCAGCCGCTCCCCCGTCTCCGAATGGACAGCCACTGTTACAATCTGGTACAGCTTATTCTTGAAATGACGGTAAAATTCTCCTGGCCTGATCATTTTCTCCATGAATTTTCCTCCTGGCTGTTCTTATTAATCCAGAATCCGCACCTCAACCTCCGTATTCCCGGCAGGAACTGCTGACGGGTCCTGGGGCTCTTCTGGCTGGACGATGATGACCTGACCGTTCTCCTGTTCTGCCTGGGCAGATGGCAAAACCTGACCGGCCTCAGGCCCCTGGATCCCGGAAGCCTGTCCCTGGCTGTTCTCTGGCGCCGGGGCAGGCCCTGAAGCTGCTGTCAGCGGTTCACGGCCGCTCTCCTCTGGCGCCACAGTCAGCAGCTCCCGGCTGCTCTCCTCCTCCGGTGCCACGGTCAGCAGTTCACGGCTCTCCTCCTCCGGTGCCACGGTCAGCAGTTCACGGCTCTCCTCCTCCGGCGCCACAGTCAGCAGCTCTCGGCTCTCCTCCTCTGGTGCCACAGTCAGCAGCTCATGACCGCCCTCCCCCGTCACCTGCTGTTCCTGGCCGGTCTCCGGCTCCACGGTCAGCAGGGCCCGTGTACTCTCCTGGGCATAGGTAGTCTCTGGCAGTGCCGCCCTGGACTGAATGATCTGCTCCTGCTCCCTGGCCGCTTCCTCCGGAGTCAGAAGTCCTTCCCAGTCATAATTGCAGGAGGCATCCCACAGAAGCCACTCGTCGTAGCCTGCATCATAGGTGGCCTGGATCTGGGCACGGACCTGCTCCGGCCCATACTCGATATAATGCTGCAGCCAGGACGCCGTAAAGTCCTGGAGCCACGGACGCACCTGGGCGATATGCCCTCCGTCCTGACTGGCAAAATACAGCTCCTTCCTGGAATCCTGCAAAGCTGCCGTGACGGTATCATAGGGACGGGTATCCGGATAGTCAATCCCATAGTTTCCGTCTCCATAGTGGGAGGGATAGATCATGGGGCTGATATAGTCCACATGCTTTGCCAGCTCCCCATAGATCTGTCCGACAGCCTGGGCATTGACCTGGCTGTTGATGATGGCGCCATACACATCAGCCGAGACAAAGAGACCCTTTTCCTTAAGCCTGGGATAGATATACTCCATACACTGGCAGATAATGTCCGTGCGGGAGCGGCCATTCATATCTGCCTCGCTGATCACCACCTTCTGCATCCCTGCTTCTGTACAGAAACGCAGATAGTCGAACTGGACCTCCTTAAAGCCCAGCTCCTTTGCCCCCAGACTGATCTCCACCAGATAGTCCCAGGCCTCCTGCTTGTAGGGATTCACCCAGACATGGTTGTTGCGGTCCCGAAACAGGGTCCCGTCTCCATTCTTCAGGCACCATTCCGGCCTCACGTCTCCCAGCCATTCATCCCGGAAGGCCGGGATCCTGGCGATGGTATAGATGCCGTGATCCTCCAGCCTCTTAAGCAGCCCTTTCATATCCCGGACATAGATCTGCACCGATCCCAGCTCCTTTACCAGGGGAGAATCCATCTCACACACAACACGTCCATAATCATCTTTTAAGTCGATCACCAGGGTATTCGCCTCCGTCCGGTCAAATGACTCCAGAAGCCTATCCACAATGGCCGGGGTTCCTGCCACATTTGCGGAGATATAGATGCCCTTGGCCTTGACCGGGGTCCGCTCCGGAGTATTGTCGAATACCAGCTCCTCTGTTTGTAGTTCCTGGGGGAGATTTTCCTCCTCCCGGGTCTCTTCCTCTGTCTCCTGGTCACGTTCCACCACCACCGGTGCCGGGGTTGTCACGGTATCATTCATGTCCGCCAGCTTCCCGCAGCCGGTCAGGACCATGAGTACCAGGAAAAAGCAGAGAAAGAAAATTTTCACTTTAATTTTCATAATCAATTTCCTGCCCTTTTCGTCTTTCGTTCCGGATTATTCCATGGGTCAGCCGCACAGCCCGGTTCCGCTACGCCCCGTCTGCCATGCAGTCCTTCACGCCAGTCTCTTGCTAAGTGTTCATATTATACCATACCCACTAACCTCATGCTTCGCCTCTGGCTCGCATTTGCTAAGTGGCCAGGCATATATTCACACTAAGCTCGAAAATACCTCGCTAAGTGTTCATATTATACCACATATTCTTTAAATAAGCAAAGTTGTCGATTTTTGATGCATTTTTCCAGATTATGTGTTACAATCCAGAAGTACTTTTTGTTGCTACCACGTCTATGGTGTAATTACCGGGAGGGAGACTCAGGAGAATGAAAACAGGCTTTGATAACCAGAAATACCTAACTACGCAGTCCGAACATATCCGCAGGCGGATCAGCCAGTTCGGCGACAAACTGTACCTGGAGTTTGGAGGGAAGCTCTTTGATGACTACCATGCTTCCAGGGTTCTTCCGGGGTTTGCCCCGGACAGTAAGCTGCAGATGCTTCTCCAGCTCGCAGACCAGGCAGAGATCGTTGTCGTAATCAATGCGGCTGATATCGAGAAGAATAAGGTCCGCCACGATCTTGGCATCACCTACGATCTGGATGTGCTGCGGCTGATCCAGGAGTTCCGCGATAAGGGTCTTTATGTCGGAAGTGTAGTGATCACCCGCTATTCCGGGCAGACCGCCGCAGATATCTTCAAGGCAAAGCTGGAGAATCTGGGTATCCGGGTATACCGCCATTATCCCATCGACGGGTATCCCAACAACATATCCCACATTGTCAGTGATGAAGGATATGGGAAAAACGACTATATAGAGACCACCAAGCCTCTGGTAATCATCACCGCGCCCGGCCCGGGAAGCGGCAAGATGGCCACCTGCCTCTCCCAGCTCTATCATGAGAATAAGCGGGGGATCAAGGCCGGCTATGCCAAGTTCGAGACCTTCCCTATCTGGAATATCCCGCTGAAGCACCCGGTCAATCTGGCCTATGAGGCGGCAACTGCCGACTTAAATGATGTCAATATGATCGACCCCTTCCATCTGGAGGCATACGGCATCACTACGGTAAATTATAACCGGGATGTGGAGATTTATCCGGTTCTTACGGCCATGTTCGAAGGAATCTACGGATACTGTCCCTACAAATCCCCTACAGATATGGGTGTCAACATGGCAGGCAACTGCATCGTGGATGATGAAGCCTGTCAGGAAGCATCCCGCCAGGAGATCATCCGGCGCTACTTCCAGGCTCTGAACCGCCTTGCCCAGGACACCGGCAATAAGGACGAACTCTACAAGATCGAGCTTTTGATGAAGCAGGCCAAGATCACCACGGCCCTGCGCCCTGTAGTCGCCGCGGCCAATGAGCTGGCAGAGAAGAATCACTCCCCGGCCGCTGCCCTGGAGCTTCCCGGCGGACAGATCGTCACCGGCAAGACCAGCGCCCTCTTAGGGGCCTCCGCTGCTGCTCTCCTTAACGCAGTGAAGGTCTTAGGCGGGATCGCTGACGAAGTCCATCTGATCTCTCCGGCCTTCATCGAACCCATCCAGGGACTCAAGACCCGGTACCTGGGCAGCCGGAATCCCCGTCTCCACACGGACGAGGTACTGATCGCCCTTTCCATGTGCGCTGCCACAGACCAGAACGCACGGATCGCCCTGGACCAGCTTCCCAAGCTCCGCGGCTGTCAGGTCCATACCTCGGTCATGCTCTCCAGCGTGGATATCAATGTCTTCAAGAAGCTGGGGCTGGAGCTGACCTCCGATCCTCTGTATGAGATCAAGAAACTCTACCACTAAAGGATCCCCTGTGACATATACCACAGATACAGTATCCGGGTTGTCACGTCTGTACAACAAGGAAAAACCCTTCAGGGGGTATCTGAACTGTAGCCAGCAAGGCGCCTCTGGCGCCTTATTTGTATCCTGTGCTTTTCTGCCGCTTCCTCCTGATCTTTCCTGATACTAGTACTCCGTACTGAAAACCCTTGTGTAAATATTTCGGTCTATTTTCCCGATTGCACAAGTCCAGAATACTCAGCGTAGCCCACTACGCCTCCGTTTCTGAACTTGCACACTCGAAAAAATATCCTCGAAAATTTACACAGGAACTTCAAGTACGGAGTACTAGAGCGTGTCTGAAAATAGCTTTCTGGCAGATGTGCGTCACAGTTTGTGGGACACCGTAGGCGCCCCTTGCGGGGATTTGGGCCAAATGAAGGGCGCATAGTGGGCTATGTAACCTGAATTTGGCCCAAATATACCGCGAAGTGGGGTGTGCACACCGAAGGCGTCCCTTGTGGAGATGCCGGGAATGAATTTTCAGACACACTCTAGGCCAGCCACTGGGGATGCTCCTCAAAATACTTAACCGCGTACTCCCTATCCGCCTCAATCTGGCGTCCCAGCTCTTCCAGATCCGCGAACTTCCTTTCCGGACGTTCAAAATCCAGCAGCTGAACCTCTATGTCCTTTCCATAGAGATCCCCGTCCAGCCCCAGGATGAAGGTCTCTACCCCCACCGGATTGTCTCCCTCTATGGTAGGCTTCTGCCCGATGTTGCTGACACCGCCGTAGACATTTCCCTCTACCAGCACCCGGGATACATAGACCCCATAAGGTGGGAGATATTTCTCCCTGGGAGGCAGGATATTGGCAGTAGGGAATCCCAGCCTGGTGCCTCCGATATGCCTGCCGTGAACCACGGTCCCGTGGATCCCGTAAGGCTCTCCCAGAAGCTCGTTGGCCTTGGCGATATTTCCAGCCTTCAGCTCTTCCCGCACATAAGTGCTGCTGATATCCCTGTGATCATCCTGCTCCTTCTCAATGATAACTGCCTCATAGTCCAGCTCTGAAGCCAGCCTCTCAAGAAGCTTCGCATCCCCCGCCCGCTGGTAGCCGAATCCGCAGTCCGTCCCGACTACCACAGCTCTGGCATGCATCTGTCCCACCAGAATCACCCGGACAAACTCCTCGGGAGACATATGGGAAACCTCCTGGTTAAAGGGATATTCCACCAGATAGTCAATCCCCATCCGCTCCATGTTGCCGCGCCGCTCCTGATTGGTAGTTATCAGTCTGGCAGCCTTTCCATTCACCACCCCGCCAGGGGCCATATCAAAGGTAAATACTGCCGTCCGGTATCCATACTCCCTCTGGATTTCCTGCATCCTGCGCAGCAGCTTCTGGTGCCCCTTATGGCGTCCGTCGAACTTGCCGATCGTTACTACCGTGGGCTCTTGGATCTGAAAATCTCTTGTTCCGCTAATGATGCGCATCCTCTAACTGCCTCCTGGAAATATTTTAAAGGGGTGGTAGCATCCCTTATCCTCTCTGTATTCATAGACACCGATAAATCTATTTCTGCTGTCGTAGACGCGGACTCTGGGAGAGCTTTTGATAAATTCCCCTGTGATCTCCTTCTCCTCCTGGCAGACTCTGTACTGTTCCCGGGCAGGCTGCTCCCAACCGTCTATGCTTTTGTCTCCGGCAGAAGTTTCTCCTGCCTCTACCTTGCTGCCGGCTGCCGGCTGCTCCCATATACGGGCCATTTCTGGATAAAAAGGATTCCCGTTGTGCACCAGCTTATCTCCCTGGCCTTCTGCCTCCATCCTGAGAGCCAAAAGCCCAGAAAAGGCCTGATCCACCGGGTAAAGCACCTCCCCCAGCCTACCCTCATCCCGCAGCTGTTCCAGCTGTGACAGGGTTACGCTGTCCTCCAGACAGAACCTTTCCACCCGTGTTCTGACCAGACTTTCCATACATCCCCCACAGCCCAGCTTTCTTCCTATGTCATGGCACAGCGTCCGGATATAGGTTCCCTTGGAGCAGGTCACCAGCATGGTCACACGGGGCAGGGACACCTGCTCCACCGTAAGCTCCAGGATCTCCACCGGCCTTGCCTGACGCTCCACCTCCTTCCCGGCCCTGGCCAGCTCGTAGAGCTTTTTTCCATGGAACTTGAGAGCCGAGTACATAGGCGGGATCTGCATATAGGTCCCTAAAAATGACCGGGCCGCCTGATGCACCTCCTCCTCTGTCACCTGAACCGGATACTCTGCCAGCACCTGCCCGGTGGTATCCTGGGTATCCGTCTCCTGACCCAAAAGGAGTACCGCCCGGTAAGTCTTGGTCCGGTCTGCCAGCATGTCGCACAGCTTCGTGCCTGCCCCCAGACAGACCGGCAGTACCCCTTCTGCCTGGGGATCCAGGGTGCCGGTATGCCCGATCTTCTTCATTCGTAAAATACCTCTCATTTTCGCAACCACGTCATGAGAGGTATAACCTTTTTCCTTATAAATATTGATAATGCCATCCATTATCCTTCATGCTCCTGGATTTGCTTTTCAATGTGTTTAGACAGATTGTTCACCACATCATACATACTGCCGTTCATGGTACAGCCTGCGGCCCGGACGTGTCCTCCTCCGCCGAAAAATGCTGCCACCCTGCTGACATCCACATACTGGTTGGAGCGCATGCTCACCTTATATACATGATTCTCAATCTCATGGAGGAATATGGCACACTCCACGCCCCCAGTTACCCGCAGCTGGTCCACGATCCCGTCCAGATCCGCACTGGTCACATTGTAGAAATCCATATCCTTCATGCGGACTGCACTGAAAATACATTTTCCATGAAGGAACAGGATGCTCTCCATCAGGGCCCTGCCCAGAATCTGGTTCTGCACATAGGTCTTCCGGTAGAAGCTCTCGTCAATGATCCGGCCAAAATCAATACCTTTGGCCATCATCCGGCCGGCTGCCTCCATGGTCTTTGCCGTGGTGTTGCTGTTCTTGAATACATTGGTATCATGGAGAATCCCTGTGTAGATGCACTCTGCCACCGTCTGGTTGATCTGGTCCTGGTCCAGGAAGTCGCACAGCAGTTCGCAGGTGGCGCTGGCATCCGGATCTATGATATTCTCCATGGCATAACCGCGGTTGGTTACATGATGGTCGATACAGATACTCTGGGAAGCCCCTGCCAGATAACCGGCGAAGTCTCCCAGCCGCTCTGTATCGCTGCTGTCCAGGCATATGCACAGATCATACTGTTTCCCGGAATCCGTATCCTGACTGATATCATCAAAGCGTTTCAGATAATGAAACTTTACTGGCGGCTGTTCCAGATATACCTGAATCTCCTTATCCGGATACTGGCCGGCCAGATAATTCCAGACTGCAAGGCAGGCGCCTACACAGTCCCCATCCGGTCGTACATGGCCCAGGATCGCAATACTCTGCGCATTCCGGGCGAACTCCAGCAATTTGTTCATTGATTCCTCTCCCCTTTTTTCCATGCGCTCCCCCGGCAGACAGCTGTCTGCCGGAAGAATGAACTTGACAGAATTCACTCAGCTTCCTCTGTATCCTTCAGATCCTTTGTTACCTCGTCAATCAGGCGGGACATATTCACGCCGTGCTCAATAGACTGGTCCAGCAGGAAAGTGATCTCCGGTGTATTTCTCAGATTGATCCTGTGTGCCAGCTCCCTGCGGATATAGCCGACCGCACTCTTCAGTCCCGCCACCGCTGCCTGGGCAGCCTCCGGGCTTCCCAGGACACTGACATAGGCCTTACAGTATTTCAGATCCGGTGTCACCTCCACGGCCACTATGCTGGTCATGGCAGAACTCACCCTGGGATCCTTGATCTCTGTACGGATAATCTCACTTAGTTCCCGCTGTACCTCCATATTGATACGCGTGTTTTTGATACTGTTTTTCCGCATATATATTCCTTTCTAGCGCGGTACTTCAACCATAATATAAGCCTCAACCATATCATCTTCCATGATATCATTGAATTTTTCAAATACCAGGCCACATTCATAGCCGGTAGCAACTTCCTTCACATCATCCTTGAAACGTCTTAAGGATGCCAGCGCGCCGTCAAACAGCTGCTCGCCGTCTCTGGTCACACGGCAGGTGCAGCCTCTCTGGAACTTTCCGTCCATGACATAAGCGCCCGCGATGGTTCCGACACCGGAAGCCTTGAAGGTCTGGCGGACCACAGCGTGGCCGATAACCTGCTCCTCAAATACCGGATCCAGCATGCCCTTCATAGCGGCCTCCACGTCCTCAATAGCCTGATAGATCACGCGGTACAGGCGTACATCCACCTTCTCCCGCTCTGCGATGGACTTGGCAGTCACATCGGGCCGTACATTGAAGCCGATGATGATAGCATTGGAGGCGGATGCCAGGGTCACGTCGGATTCATTGATGGCACCGACGCCGCCATGGATCACCTTGACCACCACCTCTTCGTTGGACAGTTTCACCAGACTCTGTTTCACAGCTTCCACAGAACCCTGTACATCTGCCTTCACGATGATGGGCAGATCCTTCACATTGCCTGCCTGGATCTGACTGAACAGATCATCCAGGGACAGCTTGGACCTGGTGTCCTCCAGAAGTTTATTCTTGCCCTCGGCAATGAAGGTCTCAGCATAGCTTCTGGCCTCCTTCTCATTGTCTACAGCCACCAGCACATCCCCTGCGCCCGGTACGTCATTAAGACCCAGTACCTCTACCGGCATGGAGGGACCTGCCTCCTTCACACGGCGGCCCTTGTCATCCATCATGGCACGGACCTTTCCGTAGCATGGGCCTGCCGTCACGTTGTCTCCTACCCGCAGAGTACCCTTCTGGACCAGAATGGTAGCCACAGGGCCTTTGCCCTTATCCAGCTCCGCCTCGATCACAAGACCTCTGGCCTTACGGTCCGGGTTCGCCTTCAGCTCCCTGACCTCAGCCGCCAGAAGGATCATCTCAAGAAGCTCCGGAATACCTTCCTTGGTGTGGGCGGATACCGGTACGAAGATGGTGCTTCCGCCCCAGTCCTCCGGAATCAGCTCATACTCGGACAGCTCCTGTTTCACCCGGTCCACATTGGCACTGGGCTTGTCGATCTTATTGATGGCCACAATGATCTCCACTCCGGCTGCCTTGGCATGGTTGATGGCCTCAATGGTCTGGGGCATCACACCGTCATCGGCTGCCACCACCAGAATCGCGATATCCGTGGACTGGGCACCTCTTAAACGCATGGCGGTAAATGCCTCATGTCCGGGAGTATCCAGGAAGGTGATCTGGTGATCATTGATCTCTACGGTATATGCACCGATATGCTGGGTAATGCCGCCTGCCTCCCGGGAGGTCACGTTGGTGGAACGGATCGCATCCAGCAGGGAGGTCTTGCCATGGTCAACATGACCCATGACACAGACCACCGGAGGTCTGGAGATCATATCTTTCTCATCCTCCTCGTCCTCCTTCAGAAGCTCTGCAATGACATCGATCTTCTCTTCCTTCTCGCACAGCACATCGTATTCCATGGCGATCTCTTCCGCTTTCTCGAAATCAATCTCCGAGTTCATGGTTACAATCTGTCCCTGCAAGAACAGCTTCTTGATGATCACAGATGGCTGAAGCTTCATCCGGTCTGCCAGATCCTTAATGGTCAGGCTCTCCGGAAGAGTGATCATCTTAACAGTCTCTTCCACCTTCTGCTCAGAAGACTTCTGGGGCATGATAAAGGGATGCTTGGATACCCTGCCGCCCTTGCTTCTTGGCCCGTCTTCTGTGATATTCTTTTTATCGTAACGGTCATTCTTGTAATTGTTTTTATTCTGACGGGTGCTTCCCGGCTTGGTCTGCAGCGGAGTATCATAACTCTTGCCCCCGGCATCCCGCTGACCCGGACGGGCACCGCCTCTTCCGCCGCCAAAGCCCTGGCCGCCTGCCTGGGGTCTGCCCCCATCACGGCTGCCCTGATAGCCCTGGCCCGGTCTTGTGTCACGATTGCCCTGATAACCCTGACCGCCTGGCCTCCCGTCACGGTTCTGGTAGCCCTGGCCGCCTGGTCTCCCGTCACGGTTCTGGTAGCCCTGGCCGCCCTGCCTTCCGTCACGGTTCTGGTAGCCCTGGCCGCCCTGCCTTCCGTCACGGTTCTGGTAGCCCTGGCCGCCCTGCCTTCCGTCACGACTCTGGTAGCCCTGGCCGCTCTGTCTCCCGTCACGGCTTCCCTGGCCGCCCTGCCTTCCGTCACGGTTACCCTGATAGCCCTGACCGCCCTGTCTCCCGTCACGGCTCTGGTAGCCCTGGCCGCCCTGTCTCCCGTCACGGTTCTGGTAGCTCTGGCCGCCCTGTCTCCCGTCACGGTTCTGGTAACCCTGACCGCCCTGTCTCCCGTCACGGCTTCCCTGGCCGCCCTGCTGTCTCGGTCCGGAGGACTGCTGCCGGGAACCGGACTGAATCTGGCCCTGCTGTCTTGATGTCTGACCGGAGGACTGTCCCTGGGCTCTTGTGCCTGACTGGGAAGCCGGCTGCTGGCCCTGGGGCTTTGTCCCCGGCTGGGACTGGGATCTGGATCCGGTCTGGGAGCCAGTCTGCTGTACTGCCTGCTGCTGGGGCTTTGCTGCCGTCTGGGCTGCTGCCGGAGACGGTGATTTGGCCGCTCCTGCCTGAGCCGGTGACTTAGCTGCTTCTGCCTGGGCCCCTGCCGGAGATGGTGACTTGGCCGCTCCTGTCTGGGACACTGCCGGAACCGGTGACTGGGCTCCTGCCTGTGATGCCGCCGGGACTGGCACCCTGGCTGCCGTCTGAACAGCCGCCGGGGCCTTCTCCTGCTGCATTGCAGGCTGGGCCTGTTTCTGCAGCTTCGCTATAGGCTGGGCCGGAGTCTGCACCGCAGGCTTTCCCTGGCCTCCTGCCGGAGTCTGCTGTAGCTTGGGACGCACTCCCAGGGATGCCTGTGGCTGGCCCTGGGGTCTTCCCCCCTGACCTGCCGGTCTTGCTCCCGGCTGGCCCTGGGGTCTCTGGGGCCTCTGCTGGGAATTCTGCGGACGATAGACCGCGGCAATCTTTTTCTTGGGCGCTTCCCCTGCCGCAGCAGCGGGCTTTGCCTCTGCCGGCGCAGCTTTTGTCTCTGCCGGAACTGTCCTGGTCTCGGCCGGAGCCGGCGTACCGGCTGCCGCGGCCCGCACGGTCTGTGCTCCCTGTCCGACTGCTGTTTCTGTCTTATGGGAGGATACGGCACGTTTTACCATGCCGATCTGTTCCTCACTGACACTGGAAGAATGTGTTTTCACATCCTGATTATGTTTCTGCAATATTTCAAGGACCTCCTTACTGGATTTTCCCAACTCTTTAGCAAGTTCATTTACTCTCATACCCACTACCTCCGATTATGTTCATTTGTTTCACGATTGCCTTGGCGAGGCTTTCATCCGTGACTGCAAGGGATGCCCGCATCTCCTTGCCCATCGCGTGTCCCAGCTCGCCTTTTCCGCCAAAATAGCAGATTGGAACCTTATAGTAAGTACACTTGTCGGTGAACAGCTTCCGGGTATTTTCGGAAGCCTCCTCCGAAACGATCACCAGACAGGCGCTGCCGCTCTTAACTGCCTTCTCTGTCGAAAATTCTCCGCTCACTGTCTTGCCGGCTCTGGTTGCCAGACCAATCAGATTCAATATACGCTTTCTATTCTCCAAGATGACTCATCTCCTCCTCCAGCTTCTCATAGATCTCTTTCGGAATCGCCATCTTAAAGGAACGTTCCAGCCCTTTGCATTTTATTGCCTTTTTCAGGCATTCCATGGACGGACACACATAAGCGCCCCGGCCATTCTTTCTGCCTGTGCAGTCCAGGGTAAATTCCCCCTCCGGGGTCCTAAGCACCCGGAGCATTTCCTTCTTATTCTTCATCTCACCGCAGCCGATACACTGTCTTTGCGGAAATTTTCTGACACTCACCAGTTTTTCACATCCTATCTGTTATTCCTCGTTCCCTTGTTCCATGTAATCGTCTGATTCATAACCGCCGGGGCGGGATTCTTCTGTTTCCTCATATACGCCCGGGTCACCCTCCATCTGGTATCCTTCCGCCGGATAACCTGCTTCCTGGTCAGCCTCTCCAGCATAAACTTCCATCTGGTATCCTGCTGCCAGATAGCCTTCCTCCTGGTATCCTTCCGCCGGATAACCTGCTTCCTGGTATTCCTCCTGATAGTCATCCGGGGATCCAAGCCCGAAATCCGCATGAAGGTCGTCATATACGCCTTCTTCCTGATAATCAATGCCCATCTCCTCGAACAGCCCCATCTCCCTGGCCTGGGTCTCACTCTTGATGTCAATCTTGTATCCTGTCAGTCTGGCTGCCAGCCTTGCGTTCTGTCCTTCCTTGCCGATTGCCAGGGACAGCTGGTAATCCGGGACGATCACCTGGGCCTCCCTGGCCTCCTCATCTGCTACCACACAGATCACTTTGGCGGGGCTTAGGGCATTCTCAATCAGGAATGCCGGATTCTCATCCCAGGTGATGATATCGATCTTCTCCCCCCGCAGCTCGTTGACAATAGAGTTGACACGGGCACCATTCATACCCACGCAGGCCCCTACCGGATCCACGTTGGGATCATTGGACCACACCGCGATCTTGGTACGGGAGCCTGCTTCACGGGCAATGGCCCGGATCTCCACGGTCCCGTCCTTGACCTCGGTGACCTCCTCCTCAAACAGCCGCTTCACCAGGTCAGGATGTGTCCTGGATACGGAAATGCGGGGACCCTTGGGGGTATCCTTGACCTCCAGCACATAGACCTTGATCCGCTCTGTAGGCTTGAATACCTCGTTCTTTACCTGCTCTACCTCATTAAGGATGGCATCCACACGGCCCAGATTGATGCTGACATTGCGTCCCAGGTAACGCTGGACGATGCCGGTCACCACATCCTTCTCCTTCTGGTACCACTCGTTGAACTGCATGTTGCGCTCTTCCTCGCGGATCTTCTGAAGGATCACGTTCTTGGCATTCTGGGTAGCAATCCGGCCAAAGGACCTGGACTCTATGGGGATCAGCACTATATCGCCCACATCATATTTGGGATTCTTCATTCTGGCTTCTGTGAGGCTGATCTGGAGGACCGGATCCTCCACCTCCTCCACAACCTCTTTCTCTGCAACCACACCGAAATCACCAGTTACCGGATTGATATTGACCTTTACATTGTCTGCTTTGCCGAAATGGTTCTTGCAGGCGGTCAGCAGGGAATTCTCGATCGCTTCCAGCAGGGTCGCCTTGCTGATATTCTTCTCTTTCTCAATCTGGTCCAGTGCCTCGATCAATTCTTTGTTCATTGTATTCTCCTCCTAAATGCCCGGGATATCCGAAAAACCCGTCCTTTTTCATATCGTAACTGTCCAGAGAACCTGAACAATTACTAAAAATCAAATGCCAGCCTGATCAGTGCGATCTCTGTGCGGTCGAATACCATATCCATCCCTTCTTCCAGCTCAATGGTCACGGTCTGCTTGTCATAGGCCTTCAGGACTCCGGCAAATTCCTTCTGCTTTTCCCTGGGCTTGTATAGGCGGATCTCAACCTCATCCCCGAGACTCCGCTCAAAATCCTTATCCTTCTTCAAGGGTCTTCCCAGTCCCGGAGAGCTGACCTCCATGATATAGCTCTCACTGATGAAATCCTCTTTGTCCAGCCAGTCACTGAAGGTCCGGCTGACCATCTCGCAGTCGTCCACCGTGATCCCGCCTTCTTTATCAATATAGGCACGCAGGTACCAGCTGCCTGCTTCCTTCACGTATTCCACATCCACCAGCTCG
>Ga0137310_100374_pt1 | contig 29954 bp, 34 predicted proteins | sample NAcewiD2O_June_2_FD_97183 | JGI IMG/M metagenome (GOLD analysis project Ga0137310, IMG submission 97183) | Mouse cecal microbial communities from Vienna, Austria - N-Acetylglucosamine amended D2O_June | ecosystem: Host-associated > Mammals > Digestive system > Large intestine > Cecum | place...
AATCATGCCGTCGGCCCCAATATCAGGAACGCCGTTTTCCTTGTATTTTGCGCCGCCGTAGGTTTTGGACGTGTCGCCGGTCCATCCCCAAAGAATCCCCTTGATTAAGCAAACGCAATCGAACCCGAAAACGGGCGGTTTTTTGTTTGCCGCGGCTTTAATCATTGCGGTTCTTGCAGGATTCTTGTTATAGCTGTGATTCTCACAATACCGGGACACGTTCGCGCCGGTCAGGGGCGCACCAAAGCACCCCATAACGTACAGGGTCGCGTGATTGTTCACAACGTCCTGCAATTTCTTGATGAATTCAGAAGCGTTCATTTTCCCCGTTCCTTTCCCGTCTGCGGGGCTTCCTGCCCCGCCCGTATCATTTGACCCGCCGGACGCTCCGGGCCGTCCTGCTGGCGCTGTGGCGCTCCCTGCGCCGTCGTAGGCGGTCAAGCTGTAATTCTCGACAATCTGAATCAGCTTGTCCGCGTATTGCGGGTCTGTGGCGTACCCTGCCGCCTTGATCGCCCGGCAAGCGGCTTTATAGTCCCGCTCTCCGATGACGGCTTTATACCGGGCCGCGCCGGTCAGCAAGGCCGAATGATCGGCGACGCTCTCCGCCCAGCTGTCATAGGCGCGGAAAAGCGCCGTAATCGTGGTAAAGGTCGCGCCGTCGTAACATTCCTGTGTCTGTGCGCTGTAAACCTTTCCTTTCCAGCTTTTCCCTGCCTTGATTCCGAAAAGGGCGTTTGCCTTGACGGTCAGGCCGGATTTTCCCCAGCCACTTTCAAGAATCGCCTGTGCGATTGTCAGCGACGCAAGAACGCCGCTTTTCTTCATGTCGGCGGCGGCAAGCGCGCCCACCCGCTCGATGAAGTCCTGATGTTCCTTTGTGATTGCCATTGCTCCGATCTCCTTTAAGGCTGAATGTTGTTCAGGTCAACGGGCATTCCGTCCGTTTCCGCCGGGTTCGCCTTTTTAATCTTCACGACATTTTCCGCCTTTGCTTTCCACGAATAGAACCCGATTGCAACCGCCGTCGGCGTTGCGACGTAGGCAAGCAGAACCCCTAATTGCGACGGGTCGATTGTCACAACCCAAAAGCCCAGCCCGAACCCGGCAAAATAGGTCAAGAGAACCGCCGAAAGAAAGAGTTTTGAAAACTCGATCTTTCCGGCGGTCCTCTTTTCATCCCCTGCGGCGTTCGCGGCCCGGCTCCGCGCCCGGCGGCGCTTATTGCTCCGCCGCCGCTCAATCAGCAACACGGCGGCAACCCCGCCGATCAGCCCGGCGGCAATGCTGAATAGATACCCCATGCCGCGCCGCCTTTCTGTCAGTCGTCGGAATGGTCCGCGGCCTGTTCCAAGCGGTCCAGCCTGTGGTGGGCCTGCTTTGCGGACGATTCAACGGCGGTCACACGCTCCGCAATCCGCAAATACTGTTCGTCCTGCTTTTCCTGCTTCCGCTTGATGTCGTCGGTGTTTGCCTTGATATACCCAATTTCCGTAAGAACGGTCGCGTCGGCCCGCGCTTCGTCCTCTGTGTCCTTTTTCCCGTTCCGGGCAAAGGCCGCATATCCGAACACAATAGCGCAAAGCGTAGAAATCACGCTGATAACCGGCAAAATTTCATTCATAGTCGTTTACCTCCCGTGAAAGAATTCTCTATAAATGCTTTTCAGTGAATACGGGGCCACTTCCGGCGGGCTTTCTGTCCAACCGTACACAAGGCACTCATAGTTCCAAATGGTCCACCGTGTTGTGTCCTCCGCCCAAATCGCAAAGGGCATAATGAAAAACCACAAAAGGCCGAACGCCGGGCAAATCTGCCCCAGCACATTCCCCGGCTGGTTGCTGTAATCCCAAACCCCCAGCCCCAGCCAAAGGTTCAGAATACACCCGGAAACGAATTCCACGGCAAGGACGATCAACGCCCCGATCACCGCTTGCACGATGACCGGGGCGCGGAAGAATCCGGGCCGCTGGTTGATTGCCCCCACAAGGACCCCGCAAAGTCCGCCGACAATCAGCATAGACGGGTGGGAGTATCCGCGGAACACGGTTTCAAGGGCGACATACGCCGCCCCCAAAATCGCCCAAATGGTCAAAACACGTTTCACGCCTTGCCGCCCCCTCCCGCCGCGGCAATGATCGCCGCCATACTCTTTGCAAGGTCCGCGGGCAGTTCCGCGCCGTACTTAATGGAATCCAGTTCGGCAAGGTCCGCCCGCGCAATCCACGCGTTTACGTGGTTGCAGTAGGTCCGGTGATAGAACACGTGCGCCGTTGCCGCCTGCGCCAGCGCGGTGAATTCCTCCGCCGGATACATTCGGCAAAGTTCCCCGTCGGCGTGGTACGGAACCGCCGCGGCCCCCTCCTTCACCGCCTGCGCCTGTGCCAGCAGTTCGGTTTGGTCGTGTTCGGTCAAACTGTAATGGGACCCGCCCACGTCAACCCCGGCGTAAATTGCCGCGGAACACTCCGCGCCGATCTCCTGTTTCTTCACCGCGCGGACCTGTTCAACGTTGTTCCAGTCGGAGGGCGGCTGGATTCCCAGCCGCTCCAGCCGCATTCCCCGGATACTGTCTTTTCTGTGCTGTACGCTCATTCAAAATTCCCCCCTACGGACGAAATAAAGCAATCGCCGCTGGCCCCGTTCCGCTTTACCTTGATACGGAAGTTGAAGCCCCATTCGGCGGCGGTCTTTGTGGTGTTGCTGAAAAAGAATTTGCTTCCGCTGTTGACGGCCTGCGTCACGTCCTCCCACGTGGGCGCGTCGTCGTTTCCGTTGTTGCAGGCTTCCACGGTAAACTCCGCCCCTGCGGGAATCTGCCGGGCGACGCTCATAATTGCCTTTGTAACTGCGTCGTCGGTCGCAAGCGGGGTCGCAAGCTGAAATTCGATTTCCGACACGTTCTTGCTGAACGTGTATGTCCGGGTGGCGGTTCCGCCGGTCCCGTCGTTCGCGGTGATTTCCAGAGTGTGCGCCCCGTTGGAAAGCTTCACCCATTCCGCCGCCGTCACGCTGAACGAATATGCCTGCCCGCTGGTGACGTTGTGGGTCCGCTTTACGGTCCCGTCGATCTTTTCCGTTACGGTCAGCGTTTGCCCGCTGTCCTGATCGGTGACGGTGTATGCCTGCGAAAACGCCCCGGTTTTCTCCCCGAGGTTCGTATTTGCTCCGCTGATCGCGGGCGGCGTGTTGTGGGTGACGGCCCGGACCGGGCTTGTGGTGTACGCGGAATCGGCTCCGGCGTTGTCGTAAGCCTTTACCCGGTATGCGACGCTCTGCCAGTTGGCGCTGGCGGTGTCGGTATAGGCCCGGTTGATTCCCTTATAAACCTGCGCCCAGCTTCCGTCGTTCGTTTTCCTCTCTAAAATGTACCCGGATACGCTCCCATCTTCATCCGTGGAAATGCCCCACGTGACCGCGACGCTCTGCCCGCTTAAAATCTGCGTCGGTACGCTGATACTTCCGGGGGCGGACGGCGCACGATTCCAAATGATTGTATATGCGCCGTCGGAATCCGGGTTATCAGATACCAAGATTTCAGATTTAAGATTACAAAGCGGGCGCGCGCCCCGGTGGCCGCCGTACGCGCCGTTCCAGTTCATCGCGCCGGAGGAAAAGACGCCGCGGACGTTGTGCGGATTCGACGCGTAAGCGTCGCAAAGCCAGTAGTACCAAAACGAATTTGCGTTGAAACTGCTGTTCGTGTACTCGCTTTTCGACACACATTCCGCCGTCGGCTTTGCCTGCCGGGAAGCGTCGTTCGTGAACAAGGCCAGCTTGCTCCCGCACGTCACGTCGCCGGTCAACCCCGCTTCCGTACTGGACATGAAAAAGATTTTGTCAACGCAAGTTTCCGTTCCGCCGCCGTCCACCGACGCTTTGCCGACGGTGTGCGTGGTATTCAGCAAGGCCGCAAGGAAGTTCGCGGAGAATCCCGCAAGGAATCCCGCTTCCCCGTCGTATTCGTTGTAATTGCTCCATACGTTAGCGTTCGACGGGGGCGCGTCGGCGCTGTGCTGGGCGGCGTACCATTTGCCCGCCGCCGCTTGACTGTTCAGCCACCGCCGGATATTCGAGTAAATCCAGCGGTTATTTCCGTAGGAACGCCGGTTGCTGTCGCTGTTGCCGCTCTCGATAGCGTCAAAGCATTTCAGCGAAATAATGCGTTCCGTAATCAGGGTGACGGAATTTGCGGGATAGCCCGCGTGGTTCCTGTCGGCAATCTTCCAAATGATCGGTTTGCCGTTGTAAAGCGTGCCGGTGTCCTTGACAAGCGCGCCGACGGCCAGCGTGCTTAATGCTTTAGCCATTATGCCGCACTCTCCTTTGAATAAATTTCCGGGAATAGGTTCATAAAAAGTTCGTCCATTTCCCGAATAAGGTGATAGCAGTTGCCTTTTTCCGCGTGGCTCCGCCAGCTTCCGTAGGATTGTTCAACCTGTTTCAAGGTGATTTTCCCGGAATCCAGCAAATACCGTTGTTTCTTTAGCTTCTTTTGTTCATTACTCTTGCTTGACCTCCTAACTTTCCGAATCACCTTGCCCGTTTCGGTCAAATATGTATGGAATCCAAGAAAATCAATGCCGTTCCGCAACGGGAAAATGTTCGTTTTATTGTTCAAAGAAAGCCCCAGCCCCGCAACATACTTTTCGATCTCTTTCTTGCAATACTGCAAATACGCCTTGTCCTCATGGATTAAAAAGAAATCGTCCATATATCGCCCGTAATACTTGATTTTTAGCTTTTCTTTGATGAAATGATCTAACCCGGACAGATACATAACCGCGAACCATTGTGAAGTTTGGTTCCCGATAGGAATTCCGGGGTCCGGCGTGCTGTCAATGATTAAGTCGATCAGCCACAAAACGTCCGGGTCCGTGATGAACCGCCGGACCATTCTTTTTAAGGGTTCATGCCGAATCGAATAGAAGTATTTTGAAACGTCGCATTTCAAAACCCATCCGTCGGCGTATTCGGCGGGCGAAAGCCGCGGCAACCCCTCCTCCCGGCCCTCCCGCTCCGCCTGCGCCTTTCGTGAAAAGTAGTAGGACCGCATGAATTCTTCAAGCCTGTAAAGGCCGTCATGCGTCCCACGCCCGCGCTGTGAAGCGTAGTTGTCACGAATGAAGCTTTTTGAAAACGCTGGTTCTAAAACATTGTCACATAAAGAGTGCTGAACAACCTTGTCTTTGAACGCGTTTGTCATAACAACGCGTTCTTTCGGCTCATACACCTTGAAAACGAAATATTGCGACATGGTGTACGTTTTGTTTTTCAGCAATTCAGATAATAGGGAAAGTGCTTCCAGCAAATTCGCTTCAAACTTTGCAACGCTGGGTTTCCCGCGCTTTCCCTTGCGGGCTTTCAGGAACGCCGCGTAAAGGTTCCCGAAATCGTACACCCTTTGAAAATCGCTTACTTGCTCCATAAATGGAAACTCCTTGCCGTGTATAGAATCGGCGTTGCGGCGGGCGCAATGCGCCATAGACAACGCTTCATCATCGGACCCCGCGGCGCGCCCGCCGCGGGGCGGAAGCCGGTTCCCGTGGGCCTTGCTTCACCAATCTTGTATTTACCCCCGCTCTCTCACCGCGGCGGCGGGATATACCTTCCTTTGATAGTGGTCCTCTGCTTTCGGCCTTGCGGCTTACTCGTTCGCGGTGTTCCACCAAAGCGGGCGCGCGCCCCTGTTGCCGTTGTACGCGTTGTTCCAGTTCATCGCGCCGGAGGAATTGACGTTGCGGACGTTGTACGAATTCGACGCTACAAGGCATACCCCAAGAAAGCCCCGCCCCGTCAATAGGGCGGCGCGTTTCTCCGTTGTGTTGTGACCCGCTCCCGGTCCTTCTTCCGCCAGCTGGCGGTCATGTACTTAACGTCAAGAACGTATTTCGTCCATGCCGCGCATTGATCTTTTGAAATCACATTCCGTTTGAAAGAAAGTTCAATCAGGAAAAGAACAGTTTTGCACTTTGTCAGCGCCTTTTTCTGTTCGTACCGGCGTTCCCGGAATTCCTGCGGGTCGGAAAGGTCAAGTTCGTTTGCTTCCTGAATATGTGCGAAAATATCAATGGATAAATCTTGCAGGCGAACGACAATCGAACGATACTTTTTCGGAAACCGCCGTTCGCTTGTCATTAGAAAAGTGTGTTCGACTAAATCTTTCGCCTTTGTGATTAAGATAAATTCGCCTTGTTCCCCGTTCCGGGGCTGATTCCCCATTGCACGCACCGCCTTTCGCGGATTTCTTCAACCTCCGCCGGGTCGCCCTCCCACGTGAACCCGTATTCTGTGACGGTAAGAACCGCCCGGCTCCCGGTGTAGGTGGTCCCGCTGATCGTCAGCACGTCAGCGGCCCCGCACCGTTCGCAAGGCGGTTCTATTTCCGTAAACAGGTTCCCGATCAGGCAGGATAATTCCCGCCGGGTACACGCGTATTCCGTCAACATTCAATCCGCTTCCTGTCCGCGTTCCAAATGCCTTTCGTCAGAACGATTCCGTCCAGAGAATCAAAGGACACAAGATACGGATTGCCGGTGATATTGTTAAAAATACCGTCCTCCACGCGGGCAACCCGGCTTTCAAGGCTTGCAACCGCGGCAAGCGCCGCCGCCGCGTCCGCCGCCGCCTGTGCCGCCTGTGCCGCGCCCGCGGCCCACGCTTCCCGGTCCGCCGGTGTAATATGTACGTCGGTGTCCTCCTTGTGTGCAATCAGGCCGGAAATTGCGGTGTTGATGTTCTCCATATTCGCGTGGCTTACGTGAATATCGCTGTTGTTGACGTGATTATTCAGGTCGGTTAAATCGGCCTTTTTGTCAAAGGCGGTCTTGTGGGCCGTCTGCGATTCATCATGTTCCCGCAAGTCCTTTTTCGTGGCGGTGATCGCGTAGGGGTCCACGATAAAGGTTATTGCGCCGGTATTGGAAATCTCAATGTGCATAAGCATTTCAATTTCACCCGCCGCGCCGCTGGTGATAATGACTTTTTCGGTGTCCGGGGTATTGCAAACGGCAATCATGTTCCCCTCTTCATCCTTTACGCACATTTCCCGGATAGTCCAGCCGCCTACGTCCGACGGGATCACCGCCAGAACGTCAATGATGTTCGGGGAATCTGGGTTGACGGTTACGCTGTTCACTTTCCCGCTCCACCGCTCATTCCTCAATTCCGTCATGTCCGCCGTGGGCTGGTAGTAGTAACCGCCGCCGTCGCCGACGGCAAGGGTCGTCAAATTGATCTGTTTTCCCTCCAGCACCGCGTCCCGAATCAGAATTGTTCCAAGGTCGGTGACAATGGTTCCGAATTTCTTTTCGTCAGGCATTTTTTACCCCTCTTTTCTGAATGGTTGAATTTCCAGTTTCCACAAATGCCGGGTATAAGCGCCGGTCAGCACCCCCGCACCCGCGGTCAAATGGTTAATTAAGAACGGGTCAATCTTGATTCTGTGCGCGTACTGTGCATATCCGCCGATCAGCGTTTTCCCGTCTGCGTTGACCTCTTCAACAAGTTTCGGTCGGATTTCAAGCCGCTGGGCACACTGCGTATATCCGCCGATCATGGACCGCGCTTCCGCCCTCATATTCCGGGTCAGGAACGGGCGGATTTCCAGACGGCGCGCAATGGACAGAGAACCGGCGACGAACAGAGTTCCGCCCGTTTCGATGTTCTCCGCAAGATACGGCCAAACCTCCAGCCGGGTCCCGATAGAGTGAATGCCGCCGACATGGACCGTCGTTTTCTTCTCCATCTTGAACCGTACAGCTTCCAAATGGGACCGCAAATTTTTATAAAATATGACCCGCTCCAAAACCGCCGCTTGCTGTGCCGCGGTTACTCCGTTTTCTGTGGCGTTAATGATGACCCGGAACGTGTACGGGTCGCCCCCATACTCGAACCACTCTTCAACCCGCGTTCCGGGAAATACGGCCCCCAGCGCGGTTTCTACGGCGTACTTTGTCCCCAGCCGCCTGTGAATTTTTACGCTGTCCTTGATCGTCTGCCGCTTTACCTCTATCGGGTATGAATGGTCGTACCAGTCAACGTGTAAATCACAGGCCAGAATATCAAGCGTCTGTTCGTCCAGTTCATCAATCCGGGCATAGATGATATTTCGCCGGATTTGCTGTGCGGTAATCTGTAATTGTCCGGCAATGGCCCGGCCCAGCGCGTTAATCTCCGGGTCGTCTTTCAGGGTAGGAGGAAGCGAACGGGTGAAGTCAACGGAATAAAGATCGTATTCATTCACGTTCCGCACCCCCGTTCAAAACCTCCGTTTCGCCGATCACCGCCACGGCGTTGTCGGCGACGGGGGCGAACACGGGGGACCGTACTTCAACGCGCTTTGCGCCCGTCTGCATAAGCAGGCTGGTCAAATACGACGGGTTCACGTCCCGCCCCATTTTTGCGGCCTGCCACCGTTGATACTCCGCGACGGCGGCGGCGACGTTCTGTGCCACCATTTCCGGCCCCAACGCTCCGCCCGTCTGCGTGTAGTATGTCACGTCGATGTTATACGGGACCGTTTCAGGGGCCGCGACGGTTACGTGATCGGTCAGGGGGCGCACCTTGTCCGCGCTCAAAACCTCCGAAACGGCTTTCAAGGCTTCTTCCCCCGGCAACTCTCCGCCCGCCATCAGAACCCGCACGTCTACTTCCCCCGGCTCCGGGGAAGTCGCTTTCACGTCCACGATCAGCGCCGACGCACTCTTTGCGTAATACTCATACCCCCCCAACGGTCCGGCGGTCGAAAATGTTTCCATACTCTCACGAATACGGGCGTAAAAGGCCGCGTCGCTTTCCCAATCCGCGCCGCCCGCGCTTTCTGTGATGTTCTCCGCTTTTTCGTAATAGGGGAAAATATCAACAAGTTTTGTGATCTGTCCCGGAATAAAGCCGTTCCCGATCTCCCCGGCGGTCTGGCATACCGCCGCAACTTCCCCGGTCAGTCTCCCCGCCGGAATTGTCAGCGCGGCTATTGTCGCAAACACGATTTCTTCCCCTGCCGATAACCGGGTTCCCGCCGGAATGACGGTCGCCGTGTCCCGCTCGATAGACAGCGTGAACCGAATTGTCGTGCGGGCCGCTTCCGGCTCCAGCCTGTAAACGTCCTTGAAGAGTTCAGCAAGGGAATCTAAATATTCCCCCTCTGCGTACCGCGGCAAATTCTGTTTTGCCGAAAAGTCAATGTTCACCCGCTCTTGAATGATAATGTCGGCAATCCACAAAATGAAAAGCCGTACCGGGTCCGCCGGGTACAGCGTCCGCCCGGCGAACCGCTCAAACGCCCGAATCAGGCTGTTTGTCAGTGCTTCCGTGTCCGTGTCTACAAAGGAAATATTCGGGTATTGTCTAACGTTCTCCGTCAAGTATGTTCACCTCCACAACCGGAATCAGCGCGCCCGGCCTGCCCCCCTGCACGAACGACACGTTTTCAATCTCCGCCCGCGGTTCGTATTCCTCGATAGCGTCTAAAACCTCCGAAATCAGGACCGGCTGGGCCGTCTGAATCGGCTTGTCTATGAACCGTTGTGCAAGCCCGAAATTCCGATCAAGGGGGACAGAGAATTTCGGTGTTGAAATAATCATTGCGACATTCTGCAAAACCTCTTCAACCGTGGATTCCGGCGCAAGGTTTATCTTTTTCAGGTTGAACGCCTTTACCACATAGGCCATATACCGCCGCACCCCCTATCGCGCCGCATAAGAATTCATCGTGACATTGACCGACGCGACAAGCAGATTCCCCCGGTTGTCGTACCGTTCAAGGGCGTTTGAAAGTTTCGTGATGACCCATTTATTAGTGCCGTAGGCTTTCGGTCCGATCACAAGCCGGTGAACCTCTCCCCGGCGCATAGCTTTTAACAGTTTTGAAACTTCCGCAATCGGGTTCACCCCCAAAAACACGGAAAAGAACATGGAAAACGACATGGATTCCGTGTCTGGCCCCGTGAATTCTAAAAGGGGTTCTTTTAAGTGCCGGTCGTGGGCGGAGTATTTCACCCCGCTTTCCCATTTCAGCCCGTCAAAGGTTTTGACCGTCTGCCGCGAAACGGAAAAGGTAATGTCCCCCCAGCTTCCGATAATCGCCATTCGTTCAAATCCCCCCTATCACGAAACCGTCGCCGTCGTCCCGTGGAATGTAAAGGCAAAGCACAAATTCGCCTTTCTGCGGCAACCACGGCTTTACAATCAAATCGTGCTTGTGGCTTTCAAATTGCGGGTAGCCGCTCCCGCCCGCTTCATACTCCGTTCGGTACGGGGCGTAATATTCGGGAATCCAAGGCGGATTTTTCAGCACCTTTAATTCCCCGGAAACTATCGTTTCTCCTTTGTCCTCAAAGATAACGCGGGCCGTCCGTTCCTCCACATTGACAGAGGAAACCCAGCCCGTCCGCACAATATTTTTTAATACGTTCAAATTCAGGTCGTCCATTTAGTAACCCTCCAGCACCCGGCGCAAGGTAATATCGGTCTTGTAACCTCCGCTTTTGGAAATGCTGTGCGTCGCGGTTTCGATGATGTACTTCCCGTCGAACGCCCCATAGCCGGAAACCTCCACCGTTACCCCGGCAACCAGCCGCGTGTCCCCGGAAAGAGTGAACGACGCTTTATACTCCGACTTGTTTTTTTGCCGTAGCCGCTTCATTGCAAGCTGGCGGGCTTCCTCGCGGGTCGAAACCTTTTCGTTTACCTCCAGCACTTGCCCGGATTTATCCGCGCCCTGCGGCGTATAGGTGTATTCTATCGTCGTTTTCTGTTTCGGGTCCGTATAGGACACGTGACAGCTACTAAAAGCCGCGTCGTGCAAACTGGTGGAAAAGGACCAGCGCGACACGTTCGCCGCTCCTTTCTGAATCACCATGACCGCGCCTTTTTGCTCATAGTCCGCCGCATCAAACAGAACGATCATTTTTGCGGTGACTTTCAGGCTGATTCCCGCGTTTTTACAAAGGCGCTGTAAAAAGGTAATGTCGGATTCCTGCATTTGCTCTTTCCGGTCATAAAACGGGTCTGTTGATGATTCAAACATACAGGCAAGCCCGTTTTTACCGGCGATTTCATTTGCAATCGCCGAAAGCTTGATTTTCTCCCATGCCTTTGTTTTTTTCTGCGTTCGGGCGGCGGTCTTATATGGGATTGACCCGGCCTTGATATTCACTTTCGCCGGGGGGCCGGACCCCTCCACGGTGTCAACCTCGAACGTCCCGCAATCCAGCACCCGGTCCCCCGCCGATTCCCAATTCTTTTGAATGATGACGGCGGAAACCTCCGCGGATTTTCCCGCCGTCGCGTTGTTCAGCCAGTTTCCCAGCCAAATCCATTCACGATCTGCAAGGGAAAGTTGCAAATCGTCCGCTTTGTCCTCTTCGTTGTCCGTGTAGGTCATGGAAAGCAAGTCCCGGTTAATATCTGCGGTCACGTCTGCGCCGTCCAGAAACAGCTTGATTTCCGCTCTTCGTGCGTTCATCCCTGCCCCCTTTTCCACGGCGGCAAGCCGCCAGCAACCCGCGGCTCGGGGTCAGGGATATTCAGCACGATTCCCGCCGGGAAAACGAAAAGGCGGCGGAATTCCGGGTTTGCCTTTATGATCTTGTCGGTGTATGTTTCGTCGCCCAGCGTTTTGTAGGCGATACCGTCCCACATATCCCCGGCAATGGTCGTATATTTAGTCATAGGCCCGCCGCCTTTCGTCGTCCGCCCGCTGGCGGTCCCGTTCGTCGATTTCCTGCAAAAGTTCTTCGTCGTGCTTCCGCAAGATTTCTTCAATGTCCTGTGCTTGCGCGTCGTTCCCCACATGGAAAACCGGCGCGCTATGAATGACAACCGATCTTTGACGGTCAGCCGTCGAAAGCGTCGGCGGGTTCACGTCCGGGGCTTCCGCTCCCATGTTGGCCAGCCGGTACTGCTGAAATCCGCCGTTGCCCGTCAGGGTCTTTGCCATTCCTGCAAGGTTCGTGAAAATCTGCCCGGTTTCCGCCGCCTTGAAAACAGTTCGGTTCCGGGCGTTGGTGATAAGTTCCGCGCCCTTTTCGCCCGCTATGAACGTGTCAGGTGTCCGGGGCGTGCCTTTTGCGAATTTCGGAATCAACGGAATGTTGATACCCTTTCCGCCAACACCGGGGACCCAATCGGGAATTTTTAGCTTGTTCAGCCCTCCAATCAACCCGTTTATAATGTCGATAATTCCGTTCATTGCGCCCTTTGCAATGCCCTTGATCGCTTCCCAAACGCCGGAGAAAATGCCTTTCACTCCCTCCCAAACGCGGGACCAATCGCCGGTAAAAATCCCGGCAAACACGTTCAAAAGGCCCTGAATTGCGGTCAGTACGCCGCCGATCACGGACCGGATAGCTTCAAGGTATGTTCCGATCAGTGATTGAATCGTAGGCATAAGGGCTTGAATTATCCCCATGACGGCGGTTGCCACCGTTTGAAAGATTTCCCAAATGCTTTGAATAACCCCCGTGATCGTGGGTCCCCATTCAACAAAGGTCTGCGCGATTTGCGGAAGTACGGTCGTAACGATGAACGCGAACAGTTCTTCAATAATCGGTTTTACGCTGGTGTCAATGAACGAAATAAACTGTCCGATCACGCCGCCCACCGTCTGCATGATAGAAACGAACGTGTCGAACACGGCAACGCCCTGTTCGCCGAAAATTCCGTTGATGAATTCCCGCGCGCTTGCAAGGTTCCCGTCGCTGAAAATACCCTTGATCGTATTGCCTATGTTGGTAATCACGCCCACGATATTGTCAAAGACGGCAACCCCCGCCGGGCCGAATACCTTTTCAACCCCGGCCCGTATGTCGTCCAAGTGGTCCCGGAATATCTGAACGGCGGCAATAATCAGGCCGATCACGCCGACAACGGGCAGAATCTTTCCGGCAATACCGCCGAACGGCCCCAAAATCGCCCCGCCCAGCTTTTGGAGCGGCGCAATCATGGTCGTTAGTTTGCTGAATCCCTTTCCGACAACGCCGCCGATCTTGCCCAGCGGCCCGGCGGCGATTTTGCTTCCCGCTCTTGCGAAAATGCCTGTCACCTTGCCTGCGGCCCCTGTCGCCAGCCCGCCGATACCGGAAAACGCTTTAGAGAATAGCCCGCCCGCGGCTCCGCCGATACCGGAAAACAGATTTCCGATCTTCGTTCCGCTGAACAGTCCGGTAAATGCGCGGCCCGCGCCGCCTGCCGCGCTTCCGATTCCGCCGAAATAGCCGATCACATTTTTTGCAACGCCTTTCAGCGTGCCGGAAAAGCCCGCCGAATTGACGCTTGCAAGGGCGAACATAGTTTTCAAGAGGGTAAAACCCTTTTGAACAGATAGAACACCGCCTTTCAGTTCCAGAAACGCCAGCTTTCCGGTCAGCGTCGCCGCCTTAAATGCCAAAAGCCCGGCGGTGATCTTCACGATCTGTTGAATCAATTCCGGGTTTTCGTTGATGAATTGCGTTAGTTTGGTGATAAAGTCCGTGATTCCCTGCGTTCCCGCTCGGAATGTAGGTAAAAGCGCGTCGCCGATTGCAATTTGCAGGCCGTCAAGGGCGGATTTCATCAAAGTTATATCGCCCTCTAAATTGTCCAGCTTGATTGCCGCCATCCGTTCCGCCGCGCCTTTTGCGTTATTGATCGAATCGGACAACTTTTTATAATCTTCGTCGCTTGCGTTGACAACGGCCAGCATACCTGCGAACGATTCCTTGCCGAAAATCGCCGTTGCCGCCGCCACCTGTTCAGCTTCAGACAAACCGCCCAAACTCCCGCGCAAATTGTCCACCACTTCGCGGAATGTTTTCATTGTCCCGTCGGAACGCGTCAGGCTGATTCCGTATCGGTCCATATAGGCTTTCATCTGCTTTGTTGGCTTTGCCATGTTCGCAAGGGAAGTTTTCAGGGATGTTCCGGCAACATCCGCTTTGATCGACGCGTTCGCCATTAGTCCGATTGCCAGCGACATATCTTCTACGGAATACCCTAAAGCGCCGGCAACGGGCGCAACCTTTTGGAAGGTTGCGCCCATCATTCCGACGTTTGTATTCGCATTGCTTGACGCTTGCGCCAACACGTCCGCGAACCGTCCTGCGTCCTCCGCGTTCATACGGAAAGCGGTAAGCGCGTCCGTCACAATATCCGAAACGGACCCCAAATCTTCCCCGGACGCGGCGGCAAGGTTCATAATGCCCGGCAATCCGCCGATCATCTGCTTTGTTTTCCAGCCCGCCATAGCCATATATTCAAGGGCTTTCCCTGATTCTACGGCGGTAAACTGCGTCGTCGCGCCCATTTCTTTTGCAAGGGCGGACAGCTTCGCCATATCCCCCGCGGACGCGCCGGAAATGGCCTGAACCGACGACATTTGCGCTTCAAACTCCGCGGCTTTCTTGACTGGCCCGGCGTACAGCGCCGCACCCAGCGCCGCCGCTGTACCGATCACCCCGCCAAGTTGCGTTTTAGTCTTTGAAATTGCTTCGTTGTTCTGCTGAATTGCGGAATTCAGCCGCGCCAATTCCTCTTGACCGCTTTTCAGCCGGTCATAACTTTTCGCTAATCGTTCGTTTTCCTGCGCTAAACGTTCCGTATCAACGCCCGCGTCGGAAAGTTCGTCGCCCAGCGTCCGCAATCTGGCTTCCTGCGCTTCGATCTTTGCGGTTGTGTCGGCAATCTGCCGTTCGTTCCGCTCCATAGCGGCCCGCAATTTCTCCGACGGCTGTTCCGTTTGGCTCAATTCCCGCTGTAATCGGTCATGCTCTGCGGTCAGCCGTTCCAGCTTTTGCCGGTTCGTTTCAAGGGCGGTTGACTGTTTCTTGAACGCGTCGATCTTGCCGGTAACGGAATTCAGCTTTTGCATGGTGTTTTGCAGTTGCCGCGTTGTATTGATCGCCCCTTTGAACGCTGTGTTGAAATTTCCGCCCAAAGACGCTTGCAGTTTGAAGAGTAGTTCATACTCTTTTCTGCTTGCCAACCCCGTCACCCGCCTTTCTTGCTCTCGCGCTCCTTCTCAACGGCGTTTGCGTCCTTAATCCACAAGGCAAATTCCGAATGTGTCATGTCCAGAAAAAACGGAATAGCTGTTGTGGACGCTTGCGCCATCTTGTACGTTTCACGCCGCCACCATTGGGCCGGGTTCTGCTTTAATAGCCCGAATCCAGCAAAAAACGGCGCGCGGCCCCCGTGATCTTGTTAAAATCTTTCAGGGGCATAGCTTCCAGCACGTCGCTTCCGATTCCTGCGGCCCGCGCCGCCATCTTGCTCTGGAAACTGGTGGAAATCTCCGGGGCAAGGGCGTATTCACTCGCGCCCTGCATTTCGTTTTCAATCGCCACCATGTCCCGGCCTTTCAGGTGTTCAAAATCAAAGGTCAATTCCTCGTAGGTCTTGCCCTCATACTCGAACGGCTTCTTGAACGTGTGCGTATAAACGCCCGCGTCGTCGTTCTCTGCGGCCTGTACGGGGTTTTCTCCGTCGGTCTGTGTCAGTTCAAGGGCGGCGGCTTCCGCCGCGCCTGCGGCGTTCTCTGCGGTGATAGCAGGGTTGTTTTTCACGTTGTTGCTCATGTTCAATTCCTCCAAAAAATTTATTGATTTGAAATACAGATAGCGGGCGCAAAATTCCCCGGCGGGACCATGCCCGCCGGGGTCGTTCTCTTAGAGCAGTTCTCTGAAATAGCAATAAGAGAAGAGATATGGTAAGATGGCAGCGGGGTGAGGAAGATGCTGCATAACGAAGCAAGGAATTTGCTGGTAGAAGCGTATGAGAAAACGCACGACGCAAAAGCAGTTGCGTTGGCATACGGGGTATCTGTGCCAACGGTATACCGGCTGGCAGAGCAAAAGGCCAAAACTGGAAGTGTGGATCTGCGCGTAAGTGAACGGGGACGTAAGCGAGTGCTGACGCCGGAAGATTCAGAAAGAATTGCGAAGGCGATAGACAGTCAGCCGGATATTACACTTTCAGAAATCGTAGAGAAATTGGGGCTGCCAGTTGGAATAGAAACGGTACGCCGGAGAATCCAGGCCATGGGGTATCGGAGAAAAAAGAAGATGATCCACGCTTCAGAACAGGAGCGTCCCCGATGTGCGGGCCAAGAGAGAACAATGGAGTGGGTTTGCGAAGACAACACGGGCTTCCCGTCTGGTTTTCCTGGATGAAAGTGGAGTCAATATCAATATGACCAGACGGTATGGCCGAGGAAAAGGAGGCCAGCGGGTGGTAGATCGTGCGCCGCTGAACACACCAAAATCTACGACCATTTTGTCCTCGATTCGTCTGGATGGAACAATGGCCTTTACGACTTTTCAGGGTGGAACAACAGCGGACAAGTTCCTGAACTATTTGAAAGAGACTCTGGTTCCCACCCTCCGGCCAGATGATATTGTGGTAATGGACAATCTCAGGACTCACCACATCCAAGCGGTAGGTGAGCTGCTCCATGATGCCGGAGCGGAGGCCCTTTATCTGCCCGCGTACAGCCCGGACCTGAACCCTATTGAAAAACTTTGGTCTAAGGTAAAAGCCACTTTAAGAAAGCTTCGGGTCCGTTCTCCCGATGCGCTTGATTCTGCTATTCAATTTGCCTTTCGCTGCGTCTCCCCACATGATTGTCTTGCCTGGTTTCGCCACGCTGGTTATTGTTTATTTTGAGAATTGCTCTATTTTCCCAGCGCCTTGCGAACGTCCGCCAGATAGTCAACGCCGTTCACAAAGAAAATGAAGTTCAGAATGTCGATCTCCAGCACCTTAGCGCCGTCAATGTAGGTGGCAAAATACGTTACCGCATATTCGCCGGACGCTTCCGCGGGCGACGCGGGCGCAAGCTTGCCGGGGCTGAATTTCGTGGGCGTTACCATCAAAATGTGCTTGACGTGAGTATGTTTGTACCGGCCCGCGCCGCTGTCCCACATTTGCTGGGCCGCGCGGAGGTCGATCTGGTGATTCCGCGGCTCCAAAAGCTTGATCGCGTCTTTCGTTACCGAACGGAAATTCAACGTCAGGGTCATAGCTTCGACGTGGCCCACAAACGCGCCGTTGAATGTGCCGGAAATCCCCGCTCCCTTGACCTCTTCCGTCAAGGAAGAGATTTCCGGCAAGGTAACTTCTGCCATGCCGTAATATTCCGTTGCGTCCTCATACACGGCAAAGTTAGTCACGCCGTTTTCAACTTTCACGGTTCATCCCTCCTTACGCCGTCAGCGCCGCGGAAACATATTCCACGTCGTATTCCAGCACGAATTCACATTCACGCATGGGGCTGGGCGGGGTCAGGAAGATATGGAACGTCGCCTTGCCCGCCATCAGGGAAGTAACGGGGTTTTCCTCTTCCCGGAATTCAACCCGCCCGCCCAGCAATTTCTCTTCCGCAACAAGGCCGTTCAGCCAGATATTTACGGAATCAACAATGCTGTCAATCAGCCGCCGCGTCATTTTCTTGTCAACCTTGCTCCAATAGGTCAGAACAAGGGAGTTCGCAACCCAGCCGAACATACGGGAAACGCAAATGAAATAATTCTTTACGTCCGTATCGGCGGGGAAGCAGGCGGTTTCGTCGCCCCAAAGGACATAGCCGCCGATGAAGTTCAGCGCGGTAACAATGCCGTTGCTGTTCAGATAGTTGGCTTGCTGGAGGTCCAGCAGAACCTCCGTCCCATCGGCAAGAACCGCGCTGTCGATCTGCAAAAGCTTGTTCGACGGGCTTTCCGCCGGGCAACCGCCGTTGTCCGAATCGGTCAACCCCATTCGGCCCGCCGCCTGTACGGAAGCATGAAAAACCCGCTCCCCAAGCTTGAAGAGCGGCCAGCAAATAAGCTGATATTTGGAATTGATGTTCTTTTTCTTCTTCCATGCGGGCGCGTCGGCGTAATGCCGAACGTCGTTCGTGTCAATGTCGCAAAGGGCTTTCCCCTCGAACACGCCGTTAATCGACTGGACCTTTGCCGACATGATCGCGGCAACCTCCGAATCGTGGGACCAGCCGGGGGCAAGCACCAAATCGGCGACAATGCCGTATTTCGGAAAGACGGAATCCAGCAGTTCAAGCCCGGAATTCGTCTTTGTGTTCGGGTCAAATCCGCCGATGATCTCTTTCTTTGTCACGGCGGCGGGGTCCACCGCATTGAAAGAAATTGTCAGTTCTCCCGCGTTCGCCGGGATTGCTCCGCCCTCCAGCACTTCGACGATCAGGTTTTCCCCGTCGTACAGGGTGTCGTAATCGGTCCCGGCGGTGTAGTTGCCCGGCTGTCCCTCCGCCGCGGCGTTGTTCTTTACCGTTACGCTGGCCAGAATCGCTTCCAGCGGAAGATAAACCTTGCCGTCCGTGACGGGATAGTTCTGTTCCGCAACGGGTTTCTTGTGCTTTTCCGGGTCAAGCACGTTCACCAGCACCACGGGGGCAACGCCGTAAAGCTGGAATTGCGAATAGATCATTTCGCAAAGCGGGTATTTCTCCCAATCGTCGGAGAACCCGAACGCGGATACGGCTTCCTGGTAGGTGTAGCACATGACGGGTTCGTTTACCGGCCCGCCGACGGTATGTACCGGGGCCGCGCCCACGACAAACGCAATCCCGGAATCCGCTTCAACGGGGGTCGAAACCGACGTGTCAACCTGTCGCGTCGATACGCCGTGATAATAGTTCGCCACCGCTTATCCCTCCTTACTGTTCTTCTTCATTTTCATTGCCGAAACAATGTCGGTGTAATACTTGTGCGCGATATTGCCGGGGGTCTTGACCTTGACGGAAAACGCCGCCAGCCGGTTCGTCGGAACAATCAGCCGCGGAATCTGCGGGTAATCCTCGATTACGTCCGCAAGGTAGTTCAGCACGTCCGCAAGGGTCCCGCGGAACACGGCGTTTTCTTTCAGCCGCCCGCGGGGAATGGACGGCCCGCAATATACGAACGTGTCGTATCCCTCCGCGCCCTCTGTGGGCCGTTCTGCGGGCTTTTCTCCGCCGGGGGTATCGTTACCCCCGCCGCCGGTTCCGTCGCTTCCTGCGCCCTCTGTGGCTTCCTCCGCGGGCTGTTCTCCGCCGCCGTCGCCGGTCCCGCTCCCGCCGGTGTCCTCTTCGCCCTCTGTGGGCCGTTCTGCGGGCTTCTCGCCGTGGCTGGTATCTCCGCCCCCTTCGCCGCCCGCGGCGTTCTCTGCGCCCTCCGTGGCCCCCTCTGCGGGCTTCCCGGCGGTTTCCTTCGCGTTGTGGGCGTTCAGAGCCTCAATGATCTGCGTTTTCGTCATGCTGTCATCGGCGGCGATACCGTTTGCGGCGGCAACGTCCAGCAACTCTTCCTTTTTCATGCCGGTTTTGAATTCTACCATCTTTGTTCAACCTCACTTTCAACTGTTGGTGTTCTGTTTTCCAGATACGGCCCCGGAATCCCGCATTCTGTGTTGATCGTCGGCAACGTCCATTCCGACATGATTTCCCCCAAATAGTACGGGGCCGTATTATCCGGGTAGATAATCATTTCAAGGGGCATTTTCAGCAAATAGCGGTTCTGAATGCTCCCGTCGCGTAGAAATGCCAGCCGAATCCGGGTAAGCAGATTCAAAAGGCACAAGGACCCCTCCGCTTTGTCCTCCGAATAGGTCGCGGCGACAATGCGAATCTTGCAACTGCTTTCCGGGTACTCTCCCGGCTCCTGTTCGTCCTTGCTGGTCAAAAACTGCAAAAGGACGTAGGGAATCCGCTCAACTTCCGCTTTTTTCGTCGGAATCGCCATTTTATGAACCTCCGCCGGGCGTTCGTTGTTCTTCCCGCTCTTTCGGTCCACCCGGACGGGCAAAAGCAAATCCCTTGTTTCGTTCTCGATGTAGGCTTTCAGCGCGTCCAAAAGTTCCAAAGGTGTCATTGTTTACCCTCCGTAGCCGTTCAGAATGCGGGTTATTTCGTGTTCAATGCGCTTGTTTACGGTTTCCTGTGCCTTTTCCGAAACCTGTTCCAGCACTTCCTCATTCCCCGCCATTTGCGCGGTTGACTGTGCCATGAATTCAGTTACCGGGAAAGAACGCCCCGTTTCGCGCTCAAACATTCCTGTGTGACCGCTTTTCATCCGGGCAATAAAGGCGTGTGCGAACGGCGTTTGACCGTTCCCCCGCATGACCGCCGCTTTCACCTCCGCCCGCTGAATCGGCAACGTGGGCGTTACATTGAAGCGGTACAGCGGCAATTTATAGCCCGCGAACGTCACGGTTCCCACAACGCCGCCGTCCGCTTTCTGGACCTGTGCGCGGATATTCCCCCCGGCCCGGACGCGCTGTGCGGAAATGGCATACGTCCCCGTAATCTGCCGGACCGTTTCGGCCTTGACTGTACTGTTTGCCCGGCGGATAACACTTGAAAACGCCTTTTGCGCTCCGCCCGGTATGCCGGAAAGAATCAGGTTCACCCGCTCGATCTGATCGTTTGTAATCTGAATCATTCGGTCAACATCTCCAAATAAAGCACGATTTCCCCGGCTTCCGGGTGAACCTTTGTGATTTCGTACAGGTCGTCGCCGATCTCCACGGTCAACCCCTTTTTCGGGGTCTGCCCCAGCAATGACAGCGGAACATACATGACTAAATCGACAAGAACCAAACCGTCAACGTGATCTGTCGCCGGTTTGGTCCTGTCCTGTGCGCCGCCATCGTCGATGATGACCGGCCCTTTATATCGGGTTCCGTCAATCCAGAATTCCAGTTCTTCCGCGTGTTCCGCGCTATTGTGAAAGACGGTTTGCAAGTCCCGGTCAAGCTGTGCTTTGAAGTTCAGCATTACAGCACGTGGGCGACAAACCAACTGTTGACCTCATGGGGGACGGGAAGAGGTTTGCTGTTGATCTGCAAAAAGCGGCGGTCCGGGCGGCGCTCCACCCACGTCTGCGGGACAGCGTTCCCCTCGACGGTGACAAATCCTTTCCCCTCTTCGGGAATCATGGTGATCGCGCCATAGTAAAGGGAATACTCCGCTTCCGTAGACAGCAACGCCAGCGCGCCGTCCGGCACAAGGGGCTTTTCCTCCGGGGCGGCGGGATTTGTCCAATCGTCAAGATACCATTCGTTGTACTGGTAAATATCCAGCCCCAGCTTGTTGATTGTCCCGATATAGGTAAGGCCATTCGGAAGCTGGCGGGGCTTGATGACCGCAAGATCATACGCCCGAATGTCCAGAACGTCCTTGACCTTTGCGTTCCGAACAAAGGCTTTCGCAACGTCCGCCGCCATGACGCAAATATTGCAGTTCACGAACCCGTTTTTTTGAACCTGTTCGTGCCACCGCTCCAAATCCGCCAGCGGGTCCGCGGTGTCTGCGGACCATTTCAGCCCGTCGGTTACGATCTTCTCTTCGTTCGTAAACTCAAAGTCGATCTCTTCGTTCAGGCCCTCGCCGATAATGGGGATTTTCCCGGTGAAAATCGCGGTCGCCGCCATCCACTCTTCCCGGCGAACGATCATTTCTTTCAGCTCCCGCAAATCCTCCGCCAGCTTTTCGACGGCCCGATCAGCGGGTTTCTTGCCGCTGTACGGATTTTCGCCCGCGGACCGCTCCAGCAGGTCGTCCACGGTCGTAATCTTGTTCGGGGCAATCAGAACAGGGGTATAGCTTTTTGTCTGATAGCCCTTGTTCGGAACGGTCCTGCCGCCAACCTTCGGGTGGACGAACGGGGCAAGGGCGCGCCCGCCCTTTTTGAAGTCCACTTCGATACTCTTCGTTGCGAACGTCTTGCGGTTCCGAAAGAACGTATCAAGCAAGAACGTCCGAACCGGCGGCAACCGGCGAACCAGCTTCCCCAACGTGCGCGGGGTGTAAATATCGGTTTCAATAGCCATCTTCTTTTCCTCCCTTTTACTTCAAAAAGATTCCCAGCTTGCGGAAAGCAGGTTTCAGGGCTTCCACCGTCACGCCGTCCGGCAAGGTCAGCCCGTCGGCGAAAAATTCGCCGGTCAGCATACAGACAACGCCGCCGTCGGCGGAATCGTCCGCGGCGATTCCGTACAGGTCAGCCAGCCCCGCGGCGGTCGCTTCGCTGATTCCGTCGGCTGTCTTGATGACCGGGGCGTATTGCCGGACGGTCGCGCCCGCCGCAACCTCCCCCACGTCCTTTACAATGGGGAAGTCGCCCGCGAAAACATTTTTGCGGGTCAATTCGTCTTTCTTGATCTCATACATAGTCGCTTCCTCCTTTACTTCGTTTCAGGGAAAAGCCGGTCAATCGCCGCGTCGATCTCGCTTTTCCCGTCGCCGCCTGCCGCGCCCTCGATCTTGCCGCCGGTTCCCACGTCGCCCGCGCCGCTGTCCTGCGCGTCGCCGTTCCGGTCCTTGATGTAATCCGCGGCCTGCTTTTTCTGCGCCGCGACAATCTGCGTCGCAACGTCCCCGGCGGAAACGGGCTTTTCAAACTTCGCGGCGTTCACGATGTTTTCAAAGCCCGCCAGCGCCACGCCCTCGATGTCCTGAATCCGCTTGCGCTCCGCGGCGGTCGCCGCGTCCTCGATCTGCTTTACCAAATCGGGGAACGCCGCCCGCAATCCCTCCGGGGTCTTAATATCTTTGATTCCGTCCATGACTTCTTCGCTCCTTTTCTGCTCTGTTGGATTTTTGGTATTTGAAAAACCGCCGGACGCGCTGGCCGTCAGGCGGTTTAACAACGAAACGGATAAATTCGGGAATCGTTCAAGGTCCATTGAAACGCTGTTCACAACAACCTTTCCCATATTTTCAACGCTTGTCTTTGCGTCCTCGAACATAAGCCGGTCACAAAATCCCGCGTCAACGGCCTGTTTCCCGTCGTACCATGTTTCCGCCGCCATGATCGCGGCGATTTCCTCCGGGTCCTTTTTCGTTTTCAGGGCATAGCCGTTCACGATAGAATTTTTAATCACGTTCAGTTCTTCCGCGGCCTTTACAAAGTCCTCTGCGCTGAAATATCCGCGCGCGCCCATTTTTGGGTCATGAACCATAAACACGCCGTTCCCCGGAATCTCGATCACGTCGCCCGCCATAGCAACGATTGTCGCGGCGGACCCGGCCCAGCCGTCGATCTTGACCGTGATTTTCGCTTTATTGTCTTTCAGGCGGGTATAAATGGCATTTGCGGCGAATACGTCGCCGCCGCCGCTGTTGATTCTTACGACGATTTCATCAACCGCCCCCAGCGCGTTCAGTTCATCCGAAAACTGCCGCGGGGTTACTTCGTCGCCCCACCACGTTTCAGAAGCAATATCGCCGTAAAGAATCAGTTCCGGGGCGGCGCTTTCCTCTGCCGCGGCCCGGAACGTCCAAAAATGCTTATTGACCGGCTTCTTTCCCGCCGGGTTCTTGTCTGCCATCTTCGTTTACCTCCCTTAACAACTTTTCTTCCCGTTTCCGCTGTGCGGCGTTTCGGTAAAAATCGGACCCGTTCATTTCCATAGCTTCACGGTCGCGGGTCGAAAATCCGTTTAGAACCCGTTTTTCTGCCGCTTCCACTTCCTGAACCGGATTCAAAAGGCCCTGTGCCGGTCCGTTCCATTCCGCCCCGCAATAGGCTTTCTGAATGATCGGGTCAGCAAAAAAGCCTGGCGCGGGGATTCTTCCCTTTGCGACGGCTTCCGCGAACCACTCTTCATAAATCGGCTGGCAAAAATCATTTGCAAGCCAGTTTCGATACATACGAAACATTTTCCACGCTTCCAAGAGCGCACCGCGGGAAGCGGTAAACGACGAATTGAAGCATTTCACCAGCAGTTCATAAGGGATTTCAAGGGCCGCGCCGATCTGCCGACAAATGGCAATAACGAACCCGTCAAATGCTGTATTCGGCCTGCCGGGGTTCATGTCGTGCGCTTTTTCTCCCTCGTTCAAGTCCACAACCGCGCCGGGGGAAAGTTCAATCGTGCTGTCGTCCTCCGCGTCCACCTGTTCTTCTTCCGGGATGATCTCACCAAATGCCCCGTCGCTGGACGCGGATTCCTTTTCGATGAACACGGTAAACATACCGGAAACCACGGCGGCGACAAGTTCCGCGTCGGTGTATCGCCCCAACTGTTTCAGGGCTTCTATGACCGGCGCAAGGAAGGGAACGCCCCGCCGCTGTCCGATTCTTTCCCGGCTCATAACGTGAAGCACATTCCGCCGCCCGGTCTTTTCACCCCACGCCAGAACCCGCGTCCACCCGGTTTCGGTCAGGTCATAGGACAAGGGGTGGTGTTTGCTGATATGGTATGCGACAACCTCCCCCGCGTCGTTCGTTTCAACGCCGCCGACAATGTGCGGGTCGCTGGTGTCCCCGTCCGGGTTGCTCAACCTGTCCGCTTCGATCAGGCAAATTCGGAGGTCATAGGGCATATTTACCCGTTTTGTGACTGGCAGAGTTGCGATAACGTCGCCGGACATAAGCCAATTCAGGAAAGCAAGCTGCTGGAGTTCATAGAAATTGTCCAGTCGCTCCAAATCGCACGCGGGGGAATCCGCCCATAAAGCAAATTCCCGCTCGATCTTACTTTCAAGCGCGCGGGCTTCCTCTTCCGTCATTCCCAAAAATTCATAGTCTATTTGACTTTTCAGCCGTAGGCCGGACCCTACGACATTTGTTCGGCACGTTTTCAACGCACCGGTCGCAAGGGGAACGCCCATGTAAAGATCACGGCAACGCTGGCGGAGTGTTGAAAGATTTTCCTGTATGTCCTCTTTTGCGGACCCTCCGCCGTAAAGCCAGCCAATCAACGACTTTTTCGTTTGTGACGCGCCGTAATTGCTGTATCCGCTGTTAAGTATTTTTAATTTCTGCCGCGCCGCCGCCCGCCGAACGGCCCGTTCCGGCGACACGGCGGAAATCATTCTGTCAAGCACATTCAAGCCGCTTCACCGCCTTTACAAATCCCGCGGGACAACCCGAACAACGCGGTTTCTGCCGCCGCGCTTCCCCGTGTTCTCCAACTGTGCCACCCGATTCTGCCAGAATTCAATTTGCTTCCTGATTTGTCCAAGGTCCGCTTTTGTCAGGCTCCGCGAACCGATCTTGTAACTTTGATGTGTGGTCAACTCTAATTCGGCTTCCAGCCATGCGTTCAGGTGGTGGCGCGCAATTTCAAGTTGTGATCTCTGTCTTTTCATTTAGGCGATTCCCCCTTTTGTCCTCACCCGCCTGCCGCGCTTTTTGGGCGGCGTTGCGGCGGTTTCCCGCTCCGGCTTCTTCAAAACCGGGTTTGCAATTTCAAGCGCGACGGTCGCGTAATTCCGAATATCTAACGGTTCATTTCGCTTGTACCCGTCGTCTTTCAGCCGCCAGACATATTGCGCCCGTCCTTTCTTGTAGGTGACAACCATTTTTTCAGCGGTCAGGCCCCGGAAGTATTCTTCCGTATAGCCGCGGCCCTCTTCCGCCGGGAAATGGCAAAAATTCGGCCCCCATTTTTTCACCGCTAACCGCTGATACAATAGCGCCTTTCCTGTATCAACGCCCACGGTGAAAAGGGGGGCTTTTACGATATTTGACGTTGACGGCCTGCCGAAATAGGGGACTTCCGCGCCGCCCTTGCCCTTGATTGCAAACACGCGGCGCGCCGTCCGTTCCTTACAGAATCGGTAAACGTTCGTCGTGAAGTGTCCGCCGGAATCGACGCAAGCGCAAATGATTTTCAGCCGCCGCCCGTCTGCCGTGGTGAACGTCTGCGAAAGAAACGCGTCCAGTTCATTCCATACCGGCTGGCGTTTCAGGTCGCCGTAAATAACCTGATACCGAATACCCCAGCTTTCTTTGTCCGTACCCCATCCGACAACCTCAATTTCAAATCGGTCGTCTTGCACGTCAACGCCTGCGGTCAGCACCAGCACTTCCTCCGGGACCTCGCACCCGTATTCTTCCCGCCGGTCGTAAAGATCGTCGGTGTCAATCTGCTGGCCCTCTTCCTCCCACGTTTCCCCCATTTCGGTATTGGTCCACGCTTTCAGAAGTTCGATATTGCCTTTTTTCTTCTCTTCGTTCGCGGTTAGAAACTTCTCGACGATCTCCCGCCATTCCACAAACAGAGACGCAAGGGCGTTCAGGTGAAAACCCCGAACCTTTCGATCAGGATATTTCGCAACGAATTTCCCTTTCTGTGATTTCTCTTTCCACTCGATTTCACTTGAAATCTTTTTGCAGGCCGGGCAATAATGCCCGATTTCGTCAAGGTTGTTCTTATCAAACCGGATATTGCCCCATGTCAGCGGCGTAAAGGCCCCGCATACCGGACAAGGCACGTTCCATTCTTCCTGTGTGCTATGCTCAAATTCAACCGCGATTCTCGATGTTTCCTTGATCGTCGGCGTGCTTACGCAAACCTCTTTTTTATTCCAAAACGTTGCAAGCCGCTTTCCCGCAAGTAGGAGGGGGTCGCCCTCATTGCCCGCGGTCGCCGGGTATCGGTCGATTTCGTCCGCAAGTAGAATCCGAATCGGACGGGAAGCAAGGGACGACGGGGAATTCGCGCCCACCATCGTGACATGACCGCCGGGGAAAATCTTTTGCAAGATCGTGTTTCCGCTGTTCCGGCTCTTATCGTTCACCCGGTCCCGTAGAACCGGCGTGTCCCGCAACATAGGGGAAAGGCGGTCTTTGCTGAACGTTTCCGCCATCTGAATTGTCGGTTGCATTACCATGATCGGCGACGGGTCGTAGTGCATATAATAGCCGATAGGATTTAGAATCAACGCGTCGGTTTTCCCGATCTGCGCCGCCGACATGATAACGATTTTTTGAACGCGCATATCACAAACCGCGTCCATAATTTCACGCTGATACGGGGCTTTTGAAGTCCTCCAGCGGCCCGGCTCCGCCGACGATTCAGAGGAAAGGCGGCGGTATTCGTCCGCCCATTCCGAAACTGTCATATCCGGCGGCGGGGCAAGGACGGAAAAAATTTGCGTGAATAGTTCAACCGTCGCTTTCTTCATCCTTTGCCCTTTCCCCGAACGCCGTTTTGAAATCTGAAAGTTCCATCAAGGCTTCGTCGATGTGATCTTTCAGCAAGGCGAAAATCTCTGCTTTGTCGGTTTTCTTGCAAAGGACCGGCGCAAGCTTCGACGGAATCGCCATCAAGCGGGATTTGAAATTTACAAGCATATCCGTCATGACGGCTTCTATGTCCTCCGCCGCGTGTAGCTTGTTTTCTTTCAACTGCAATTCGTATTCTTCGTTTTTCCGCTTCGCCCGAACCAGTTTTGCCCGTTCGGTGTTGTAGTCTATTGTTTCTTCACTTTCCGGGTTTCTCTTCCGTAGATAGTTGATATACCGGCGGTTCGTGTCGATCAGGTCATACAGGCCGGGTCGGACCTCCGCAATCACTTTTTCGTCGCGCAACTGCCGCACCCGGCGTTCGGACACGTCCAAAAACCGGGCAACCGCTTTCACGTCGTAAAGTTTCAAGCCCCGCACCCTCTTTCCGCTCCTGTTTTGGCAACCTCCCCCATACCAAAAACGCCCCCGAAAGCGCGGAAGCGTTCAAAAAAATTTCGTGGCTAAAAAAACGGCGGGGTCTCGAACCCGCAAGGCTTTGTTCAGGCGCTAAAAGGACCCGCGGCGGGTCGCGCTTCCAGCCTGTCAAACCCCTAATTCCGCGTCGAAATCGTCTTGTTCGTCGTTGATCTCTCCCGTTTCCGGGTCAATGTCGAACGCGCCTGATAACTTTTGCTTTGCAAGGTTGTATTTGCGTTCTTCAAGACGCACCCGGCGGCTCTCCAATTCATAGCCCTTTATAGAATCAAGCAGTTTAATAATCCTTCCGTGGATTTTATTTAACTCTGCTTCAAGTTTCATTGCCCGATCAAATGCGCTTGCCTGAATAACGGTTTGCGTCGCCGTAATATATGCGCTTTTTTCTAACTCCCGCGATTTGTCGCCTGTGGTGTCCTGCAATGCGGCAATTTCCCTTTGCAGGCTTTCAAGGCGCTTTTTCTGTTGCTTCGTGGGCGGCTTCCCTTGCTGAACCTCCATGTCCCAGCGCAACGCTTCTTCCTCCGCTTGTAGGCTTGCCAGCTTCTCGATCTGCTGATTCAGCCGTTCTTGCCCTTTTGGTGTTCGCACTTCAACCACTCGATCAACGAAAAGGCTTCCTTTTTCCGCCTGTTCCAGTTCCGCAATCTTGTTTTGCAGATCGAATTCTTTTGCTATAAGCAACTGTAATTCGGCAAGCATATTCGTTTTCGTGTCCAGCGTGATCTTCTCAATGTAGGCCCGCTGTTCCGGGGTCAAGTCCTCCATGCGAACCGCCGAATATGCGCCGTGTGTTTCGGCGTTCCGGTTTCCCGTAGGCGGCCCCGCTCCGGCGGCATTCTTGTTCCCCGGCTGTCCTCCGCGCTTCCGGGGCGGTTTTTGGGCTTCAAGGGCCGCGGCCCACGAATCAAGGCTTTTCCATTTGCGTACCTGTTCAGGCTTCACGCCGCCGACGGCTTCCGCAACCTGTTTCGCCGTCATTTTCCCGCCGGATTCAAGCCATATTTCCCGCGCCTTGTCCCGCTCTGGGCTTCGATCTCGCGCCATGCGCCGCGCACCCCCTTTCGTTTGTTTTTCAATTTCCGTTCTGGACGGCCCCGCGGAAGCGCACGCAAAAACGGACCTCGCAAAAAGCAAGGTCCGTTTCCGGTCAGCGCCGGGCGGCGGGGAAGCGCCCGCCCGAATCGCTGTATCAATTTTCCACAATAGCCATTATAGCAGAAAAAACGGGCAATAGGCGGCAATCTTATTTTTCGGGAAACTTGAATGTAAAAATTGCTTTATTCGTCGAAAACCAGCTTGTCAGCCGGTCTAAAGCCTTGTCGCGTATGTTTCGACATTGCCGCGGGCTGTAATTCAGCCGTCCCGAAATCTGTTCCCATGTCGCGCCGTCCAAATAGAACCATGTAACAACCGCTTTTTCATAGAACGTCAGCCGGTCTAATTCCCGCCCGATAGCGGTTCCGACTTCCTCCAGCCGTTTGTTCCGGCGCTTTTTCCCCTCGATCTTCTTTCGGACGTAATCGGGGACGTTCGCCACCATGTTTTCAACCGGCTTTGAAACGCCGCCTTTGCCATGCGGCAAGCCGTCCATATTGACCGCGCCCAGCGCCGCGTAATAGCGGTCGTTCAGGTCCTCAATGGTCGCATTGTTCATTTGAATTTCTTTGTCAATCGTGCTAAAGAACCGCAAGATTGAAATTACTTTTCCGCGCTTCATTGTCCGTTCCTCCGATTATTGCTTTAGGGCGGTTTATATATCCGCCTGTAAAACCTTTCCCGCTCGACGCGGTGAATCTCCGCCCGGTATCGCTGTTCTATGGCCCGCGCCCGGCTTCGCTCCATCTTCCGCCGCCGGGCGCGGCTTTCTCTCCCGATTTCCTCCAACTCTTCCCGTAGATCGTCCAAAGCTTCAAGGTCAGGCGGGCCGACGGCTAAAAGAATCTTTGAAAACGCCGCCACCGCTTCCTCTATGGCAATTCGCACCCGTTCCGCCCAAATCCGCGCGGCTTCTTTTATCGCTTCCACTTCTTCTTCCGTAAAACCGCCGAAAATTAAAATTTCTTCCCGATTCATCGGCGCGTCCCTCACTCTTCCAGCCGCTTAATGGCAAATTCCAGCGCGTCAACGTCAAGCGTCCAAGTGTGCGAACCGCTTTCGTCACTTTCTGCCATCATTTCGCAATAGTCTTTCAATGTCTCTAATTGCTTGATGGTTCGTTTGATTTCTTCCGCTCCGTCCCTCTCTTCTTCCGCGGACGGCGGGGAAGGGGGGGCGGGCGGTTCATCCCGCCCGGCGGCTTCCGGCTGTTCCTCCGTCTCTGTGCGGCCCCCTGTGGGCGTTTCCGCGGCGGGTGGTATCTTTTCCCGCCCGTCTGCTTCCCGCGGCCCTGTGGCGGGCTGTGGCGCGTCCTGTGGGGGCGCTGGCGGCTCTCCAGCCGGTTCGTCCCGCTCCGCTTCCGGTTCTTCATGCTCCGCCGCCGGGACCTCCGCCGCGGGCGGCGGGTCCTGCTTCCGCTCCCGCGCGGCC
>Ga0137310_100379_pt1 | contig 29859 bp, 28 predicted proteins | sample NAcewiD2O_June_2_FD_97183 | JGI IMG/M metagenome (GOLD analysis project Ga0137310, IMG submission 97183) | Mouse cecal microbial communities from Vienna, Austria - N-Acetylglucosamine amended D2O_June | ecosystem: Host-associated > Mammals > Digestive system > Large intestine > Cecum | place...
CAGGTCACTGGAGCGGGACCGGCCGTTGATCAGGCGCAAAAGGATCCCGGGATCTGTCACAGCCATGGTTCCGTGCAGGGTCAGATGGAAGGCCTGAAACAGCTGACCTTTGCGAAACAGTCCGGCAGCGCCTTTCAGGATAAACGGGTCTTTCATCAAAACAACCGCATAACTCCCGCCACAGTTTTTGCAGTCACGACCAGCCGGAAGTGCGTGAATGCTCAGGACTTTCACATACCAGAAAATCCGGCTCCAGCCGAAATCTTCGGATGATCCCAGCCACTTCCGGATCGAATTCAGTGTTCATGAAGTGTCCTCCTGTTTATATATTCGCCAGCCCCTTGGTTTTTGCTGAAATTTCTCAAAAAAGAAGGAACCCGGAATCGAAAAAAGAACCCGTGAGGGTTCTTCGTCTGTCTGTACCCGGATGGCTGCCGCCCTGTCAGTCCTGCGGGGTGTCCAGCGGTACAGTGCTTTCCGTCAGCTCCTCAATGTTGCAGTCGGCTTCGAACACCCGACGGACATACCCCGCAAAGTCGCGGTTCTCCTGCTCCTTTGAAGAGAGATAGACCTGCTGGGTGCTGATGGCTTTCTGGTTCACCACCTGCGCATTGTTGACATCGGGCACCAGCACGATTTCATACCGGCCGTCCTCCAGCTGATACATCCACAGGATCCGGTCCCGCACACCCGCTGCTTTCCCCTGCAGGAATGCCCCGTACACCGGTTCCTGGCCCTCCGCCTTCAGAGCCCTGGCAGCTGCTTCCCGGCTTTCCTGAATATAGGCTTCGGGAATCTCTGCCAGACTTGCATATCGTTCAGGCAGTCCCTCCACCAGAAACTCTGCCCGGGTGTTGACCGGCTGGAAATGATATTCCACTGCCATGTCCGCATCATACAGGGCCGTCACAGTGATCGTGTCCCCGTTGGCAAGCTTTTCCGACGGCTCAATCGAATATGTCACCGTCTGCATGAATTCCTGGATGCGCTGGTTCAGGTCATCTGTCTTGGACACGGCACTGACCTGGGCCTCGCCGCTTTCCCCAGTGTACACGAACTGGATCCCGAGCATCACGTCAATGTTCACAGTCTGCAGGAACCCGAAATAGCCCACCAGCATCAGCCCGATGCAGCAGGACAGCAGGAAGGCGAAATATATGAGTTTGTTCTTCACGGCTCCGGTTTTCATGGCACCATCATACCACTAGTCGATATACCGTACAGAATCCCGGGCCTGTCTGACATATTCCATCAGCGGCGGCCAGTCACGGCGCGCCAGCATGGCAGCGGCATCCTGCACCGCGGCTTCCATGATCGCCGGATCCTTCTCGAAATCCCCCAGCACGAAGGCAGGCAGTCCGGACTGCCTTGTGCCGAGCAGATCCCCCGGTCCCCGCAGCTGCAGGTCGTATTCGGAAATCGCAAAGCCGTCCCGGAGTTCCTGCAGTTTCTGGAGCCGCTCAATCGCCGACATGTCCTTCGTCGCCGACAGCAGCCAGCATGTTCCCTGGACCGGGCCTCTCGCGCACCGGCCCCGCAGCTGGTGGATCGTGGACAGTCCGAAGCGGTGGGCATCATAGATCACCATCATCGTAGCCTTCGCCACGTCGATGCCCACCTCAATCACCGTGGTGGACACCAGAATGTGAATGTCCCCGGCCTTGAAGCGGGTCATGACTTCCTCTTTTTCCGCTGCACTCATGCGGCCATGCAGCAGGCCGATGGTCCAGTCCTTCCCCAGGACCTTCACCATGCCCTCGTACAGCGACGTGACCCCCTTGATGTCCAGCTCCAGGTTTTCATCGATGGCCGGCGCGACCACATAGCACTGCCGGCCTTCCTTGAGCCCCTGCAGCACGTCCTTCAGCACCGGCTTCATGGACTGTCCACGCACATAGCGGGTTTCCACCGGTTTTCGCCCCGCCGGCATGGTTTTGACCGCCGACAGGGCGATGTCTCCATACAGAAAGTGGGCATAGGTACGGGGAATGGGCGTGGCGCTCATCATCAGAAAATCGGCGCCTTTCCCCTTTTCGAGCAGCTGTCGGCGCTGGGACACCCCAAATCGCTGCTGTTCATCCGCCACCACCAGTCCCAGATCCGCAAACTCCACCGGATCCTGAAACAGGGAATGGGTGCCGACGACGACAGACACCGTGCCGGTCTTCAGCCCTTCCAGCACCTCCTGCTTTTCTTTTCTGGACAGGGAGGACACCAGCAGCTTCGCTTCGATGCCCGCCGACTGCAGCGTTTTCAGATGCTGCCTGGCCAGGATTTCCGTGGGTGCCATCATGGCCGACTGGGCACCGGAGAGCTCGCAGGCACGGATCGCCGCCATGGCCACGACGGTTTTTCCCGACCCCACGTCTCCCTGCACCAGGCGGTACATCGTGGTGTCCCGCCGCTGGTCGCTCCACACATCTTCAATGGCCTGGCGCTGATCGGCTGTCAGGTCATAGGGGAACTGGTCCAGGAAGGCATCGGCCAGTGCCTGGTCAAACATCCGCGGTGTCTTTCGCTGCCCGAGCGCACTTTCGGACTGCACCGCACACTGGAAGCAGAGAAATTCTTCATACTTCAGGGTCCGGATCGCCAGATGCAGACGCTTTTCATCCGGTGGCCGGTGGATCCACCGGTAGCTGGTATCTTTGTCCAGCAGGCGGTACCGGCGCCGGAGATCTGGCGGGACCAGGTCCGGAAGCTGGTCGAGGTGCTCCAGGGCCTTGTCCAGGATGGCCGGCATATCCGCCGGTTTCATGCCTTTTGTCATGGAGTACACCGGCACCAGGCCTTCTTCCAGGGGCTTTTTCTGCGCCTGCATGGCAGTCACTTTTCCCTCCCCGTTGTAGGTGCCGCGGATGTGGATGGTTTCCCCGAAGGGAAAGGCGTTGAGCCAGGGGCGGTTGAAGACCGTCACCTGGAGCTCCTGGTTCCAGCTGATCACTGTGAACCGGGTCATGGTCCGGTTCTTTCCCAGGCGGATCACGGCAGGGCGGCTGGCGATGAGTCCCGCAAACCCCACCGTGTCTCCTTTCTGCCACTGGTCAAAGGGCAGCTGTTCATGGCTCTCGTACCGGAAGGGATAGGTTTTCAGCAGCTGCTCCAGTGTGGTGATGCCCATTTTCTGCAGCAGGCCGAAGCGCCGGGCCGTCAGCTTCAGTTCAGTCAGTTCCATGCAGGATCCATCCCGCCTGCATCCAGGCCAGCAGGCATCCCGTCAGGCAGAACAGCAGGGCAGCGCCGGAAAAGCCGGCGGAAGCGTACAGCGCCGCACTGGAGAGCGGGTCTCCCTGGAAGAGCGTGAGGGTCGCCAGGGAAAAGGCGTTGACGCCATAGGACAGCGTGAACAGGCCCCCCAGCAGAGTGTCCAGCGCCATGCGGGCCAGGACCAGGAAACACCAGCCATTGAGCACCGTCCGGCGCCGGAAGATCTCTGCCAGTGACTGCAGGGGATTCGTTCCCCGGGAGACTGCCAGGTTCCAGGTCACCACCAGCGGTCCGCTGACAATCAGCACCAGCGCGCAGACAAGTTCCACGGGCACCAGCACCCAGGTGTGACCTGCAGCCAGTCCGTACAGAGGCCGAAGGATGCCATACACCAGCACCAGGAAAACTGCCGGCAGCAGGGCTGCGCGAAACAGATCAGCCGGCCGGAACCGCAGGCGGGGCAGCGTCTTCGCGGGATCTGTGGCCTTTTTTCCATGCCCGGCTTTTTTCCGGGGCGCTGTCTTGTGGACCGCCGATGCAGGACAGGTCTGCCAGATCCAGGCCATGAGTGCATACAGTGCCACGCCGGCAGCGAGATACCACAGGATGAACAGCAGGCCCTGCCACAGGGCCGGCAAAGACAGGGCAAACAGGCCGTAATACCCCAGTTCATAGATGCCGGAAAGCACCAGGAGCAGGCCGGCGGGCGCCAGGGCGCGCCGGTCAAACAGAGACCGGATCAGCTTCATGAAAAGAGCTCCTTTCCGATCCACAGGCCTTTGGAGCCCGGGGCATGGCCCACCTCGGAGGTGAGCAGAACGGGCAGGTCCATGCGGGCCCCCATCTGTTCCAGGACGGTGAGAACCACCGGCAGCGGATCCTGCAGTTCCGTGAACTGACCCAGTGCCAGGGCGCGGATCTGGTCCATGACCCCCATGTTGCAAAGCTGTGCCACCATGGAGGCAATGGCCATGGCATTGCCGGACCTGGCTTCCAGAAACAGGACCCGGGCGGTGAGGTCCGGCCACCAGGGAGTGCCGGCCAGTTTGAGCAGACAGCGGATGTTCCCGCCGGCGACAGGTGCCTGCACCAGCTCCTGCAGCCGCATGGATCCCAGGGCATGCCAGTCGGGACGCACCAGCGCCGGGTCGCCCTCTTTCAGGAAGGCACAGAGAGCCGGAATGTTCTGGCTGGCAGAAAACAGCAGCGTTTCCTTGCCGGTGGCGGCACTCAGGGCATTGAGGACAGGCGTCAGGTCGCTATATCCCGCAAACAGGGTGCGGCAGGCACCATACAGCTCCAGGTCCAGGAAGGGCAGAGCCAGAGTGGAGAGGTTGCCGCCGGAGACATCGAAAATCCAGTCAAAGTCGCCCTGGCGCATCCAGTCGTTCCAGACCGCTGCCCGGGCATCCCCGGCAGAAGGCCGGGACAGGATCGGGGAGACATGCACATCGCAGAAATCCAGGGCCTGGATCAGTTCACCGGGCCATGGCGCAGGATCGGAGAGACCCAGCAGGCCGATTTTCAGCCGGCGCGAATCTGTTGTCCGGCTTGTTTCATACTCTTTGGTCATGGGAATAGTTTACCATCCGGCGGCATTGCGATTGAGTCCGGGAGCCGGTTTTTCTAAGATGGATGAAAAGGAGGAATTCTCTATGACAAAACGAGTGACGATCACCATGGATGACGGCGATGTCATGAAGGGGGAACTGTACCCGGACGTGGCACCGAAAACGGTGGAAAACTTCGAGAAGCTTGCGAATGAAGGCTTCTATGACGGTCTGACCTTCCACCGCATCATCCCCGGATTCATGATCCAGGGCGGTGACCCCAGGGGCAACGGAACCGGTGGTCCCGGCTATACCATTCCGGGCGAATTTTCCGGAAACGGCTTCAAAAACGACCTGAAGCACGAGCGCGGCGTTCTGTCCATGGCCCGGGCCATGGATCCGGACAGTGCCGGCAGCCAGTTCTTCATCATGCATCAGGATGCCCCGCACCTGGACGGCCAGTATGCGGCCTTCGGCAAAATCACCGACGGAATGGATGCCGTGGACAAGATCGCGGCGACACCCACCAACTGGAACGATGCCCCGAAGGAAAAGAAGGTCATCAAGTCCATCCGTGTGAGCGACGAATAACATCTGTATTCCCGCACACAAAAGCCGGACCATGTCCGGACTGCCCGTCACTTTCAGGCTGTCCGCATGATCCGGCTTTTTCGTCGCACGTCTTCACTGACTGACGTCCACAGGCCAGCCAAGCGAACCGAGCGCCTGCAGGGAGAGATCCAGCTGTTCCGGCAGGGTGTTGGCAATGTGCATCGTGACATGCCGGTCCGTATCCAGCGTCTCGATGAAGTTCTGGTTGGCCCGGTTGTTGCGGATCACCCGCACCGTCCGGGATCCGTCCTGCCATTCGTTCATGACCTGCATGTTGTTTTCCTCGTCCAGCCGGCACTGGGTGTCGAATACCTGCGCCGCATTGTCCGAGAGGGTGATCTGGACCAGGACGGGCTGGTCCTGGCTTTCAAACCGCAGCTCCGTCGCCTGGTCCTGCGGGTCGCCGCTGGTGTCCGCAGGCACAAACCCCTGCGCCTCCCAGGCCTGGACAGCTTCTTCCTTCAAGTCCGCCAGCAAGACAGAGGCACCCTCAGTTTCCAGCCCCTGCACATCGGCGGATGAGGCCCCGGCAGATTCCGTGCCATCCCCTGCCTGCCTGTCCCCGCTGTCCGGCCTGTCCGCCGTTTCTGAAGTCCTGTCCTGCTGTATCGAACTGCTGCCATCGGATACCGTTGCGGGTGCGGCACACCCGGCCATCAGCAGCATCGCAGCCATCAGTGCCGGCCGCAGGTGATGGAATCCACTATGTTCAGCCATGATCAGCTTCCTCCTTTTCTGTTTTGGGCGGCTTCACGTGTGGCTTCATGCAGCCACGCGGCTGTCCTCAGGCTTCTGCCAGATGCAAAGCCAGCCGGTGCCCGGGTGCTTTCACATCCCGGTTTTCAGGATCCTGCGCTCCAGGGCGCTCAGGAGCCGCAGCACAAAGGGAATCGCGACTGCGGCGGCGATTACAAACACCAGCTGCCACAGATCCAGCGGCACCAGGAACATCAGCTTCCCGAAGAAGAGCACCGCAATCACAAAGCCTGCGGCCATGAAAGCCACCAGCGCTGCCCGGATCCGGGTCATGGGCTGGCAGACAAAGAACAGCACCCACAGGGCGTTGATGCCCGCCACCAGGGTGGCCATGGTGGAAAACTGTGCGCGCGTCCCCGGCAGCAGTCTGGCGATCGTGACCAGGATCAGCACATTGAAGGCACCTGGCACCGCCCGGGACAGCACGTTTTTCAGAAAACTGCCCTGCACCCGGCTGTCATTGGGTTCCAGTGTGAGCACAAAGCTGGGGATTCCCGTGGCCAGGGCGGAAATCACGGAGAGCTGGACCGGCTCAAAGGGATAGACCCTGAAGAACACCAGGGTCAGCAGCGTGAGCCCGAAGGAAAACAGCGTCTTGACCAGAAACAGGCTGGCGGTGCGCTGGATGTTGTTGATCACGCGCCGTCCCTGCACCACGATCCCCGGAAGGTCGTCGAACTGGTTGTTGAGCAGGATCATGCTGGAAACCGCCCTGGCTGCCTGGGAACCCGATCCCATGGCGATGCTGCAGTCCGCGGCTTTCAGGGCCAGTACATCGTTGACTCCGTCGCCGGTCATTGCCACCACGTGTCCCTGGACCTGCAGGGCCTGGACCATGGCTTTTTTCTGGTCCGGCGTGACGCGTCCGAAAATCGAGTGTGTCTGCATGAGGACCGGGATGTCCTGTGCACCGACATGCTGCATGGACACAGCCTTGCCGGTAATGCCGGCTTCGTTGGCAATCGCCTGCACAGTCGCGGGGTCGTCGCCGGAAATGACCTTCAGGTCCACGCCCTGTTTCCGGAAATAGCCCACGGTCTGCCGGACATCCGGTTTCAGCGGGTCCTGGAGCAGGAGCAGTGCCACGGGTGTGCCGTCGAGCGTCAGCGTCAGCACGCGGTATCCCCGGGAGGCCCAGGTTTCCTGTGTCCGGAGCGCCTGGTCTGCCGATGATGTCGAAGCCGATGGTTCCGATGATGCCAATGCTGCCGAGGTCGGCGCCGAGGAGGTCTGCTGCGATGCAGCCGCTGGAGCAGCGCCGCCGTCAGCCGCCCACTGGTTCTGTGCATCGGCGAGGATGTTGGAAAGCGCCCCCACACACCAGGTCCCCTGTCTTGTCACGACCTTGGAGAACTTGGTGGCAGATGCAAAGGGTTTCATGTCCTGCACCGTGAAGAAACGCGCCGGCACCCCCTCACACCCCCGGCGAATCGCCACAGCCGTGGCATTGGAGTCCGGCAGCACAGCATAGAGGCCCCCCAGGATCTGCTTCACGTCCTGCTCTGTCCACCCCGGCTGGGTCAGGATCTTCACGAGGGTCATTTTCCCCTGGGTGAGCGTTCCGGTTTTGTCCAGACACAGCACGTCGGTCCGTGCAAGGGTCTCCGAGCAGTATAGCTGCTGCACCAGCACCTGCTCCTTCGCGAGTTTCACGCTTGCCACCGCCAGGGCAATGGAGGTCAGCACGACCAGTCCCTCGGGAATCATGCCGATCAGCGCCGCGGCCATGCTGTTGATGGCCTGCTTAACCGGCACCTGGGTGGCATACACACTGCGGACAAAGAGCAGGACACCGCATGGAATGATCGCAATGGTGCAGAACCGCACAATGGTGTCGATGGCATCCCGCAGGGGGCTCCGGAATTTCTTGTGGGATCTGGCTTCGTGCATGAGCTTCGCCGCCCGGGTGTTGTCTCCCGTGGCGTCGGCCCTGAGTTCCAGCCGTCCCGAAATGATCGTCATCCCGGAAAGCAGCCGGTCACCCGCCGTGCGCTGGACCTCTTCGCTCTCCCCGGTCTGCTGGCTTTCGTCCACTTCCCCGGACCCGCTCGTGACTGTCCCGTCACAGGGAACCTGGTCACCCTGTTCCAGCACCACCACCATCCCCGGTTCCAGCCCGTCGCGCGTCACGGTGCGGCCATCCGCCAGATGATAGGTATCCTGGTGCAGCAGTGCCAGCTGGTTCAGGGTCCTGCGTGCGCGGATTTCCTGGATCATGCCGATCAGCCAGTTGGTAAGCACTGTGCCCACAAAAAACATGTTCTGCCATGCCCCGGTCCAGGCAATGAGAAGCGCCAGGACCAGGTTCACGGCATTGAACAGCGTGAAGGTCTGTCGGCGGACTATATCCCAATAGGAGTGTGTCATGTCGATCCTTCCTCTCTGTAAGACCGTTGCCGCTTGATACCGGTGGCACTCCGCAGCCTGTACGGCCCCTTACTGCGCATCCTTCAGCAGCTTCTCCAGATCCAGGGACAGGATCCGGTCCACCACCACGCCTTCCTCGCGGTAAGCCGAAGCGGCGCTTTCAAAATTCGCATACAGCTTTGTGCCCGAGAGCGACACCGATACCTGTTCAAGCCGGGGCGGAAGCTCGGCCACTGCCACCGGAGAGTCCAGGTCCTCCATATCCTTCGGGAAGATGCTCAGGGTGGACGTCAGGTGCGGCCCGTCGGACGCGGCTGTGATGATGTGATCCCCTGATACGGCGATTCCCTGGAGGTTGGTCCCGAAGGACTTCGTTTTGTTCCCCCGGATTTTTTCCTCGCGCCCTGTCAGCTTTTCCTTTCCCACGTCATACCATTTGATGTGCACACTGCCGGATTTCTCGAATGTGCCCGCCACCAGCTGGTCTTTATCCATGCACAGACAGGAATCCACCGGCAGCCCATCCAGCTCGAAGGTCCGGCCCCATTTCACGGCCTTTGTGTCGGTTGCCGATTTTAGTTCCTCCATGGGAATGGTGCTCGCTGTCGCCTTCCTGTGTACATGCGTTGCCACCCACAGCACATTCCGGGTCTCATCCCATGCGATGCTCCCTGTGTGGGGCATGCCATCCAGGATCACCGTCTTCACAAATTCATGTGTGTCCTTGTCCAGCACCCAGATCACCGAGTGATGCACATGGTCATGGCAGTATGCTGAAATCAGCAGCCAGTCCTCTGTCTCCGTGACCCCCTGCGGTGTCATGCTCGTGCACGTCGAGGGCTTCCCCGAGAAACTCAGCGAAGCGCTCTTCGAGAGCCCCGGAATCACGTACGTTCCCTTGTCTTTTTCCTTTTTGTATGGCCCGAACCCCAGCCTTTCGACAGCCGGCCAGTCCCGCACCGCTTTCTCCAGCTCCGCCACCGAACCATAGGCCTCCGGATTGGTGTTGGTGGTGATTTCCTTTGCGGACACCGGCGCCGTGGCCATTCCCAGGCACAGCAGAGCCGCCATCAGTTTCGCTTTTCTCATGATTCCTCCCCGATACAGATACAGCTGCCTCACGCAGCCAGTCAGTGTCATCTTATCGTCATCCCGGGCTTTTTTCGACAATGGTGAACCGGGGATGCTGTGCTGATGAGGGAAGACAATGGGCAGCCTGCCGATGGCGGCAGACAGGAACCCGAATGGCGGGAAAGCAGCGAAAAGGACCGGTGTCTGTGTGCCGGTCCTTGCCTGTTGTATACTTACTGTTCCAGATCCGCCGGTGTCGTGATCTTCCGGTTGCCCGGATCCGACTCCACCACCGCCACCTGCACCCCGCCGAACTGCTCCGCCAGCATGCAGTCGTCTGTCACCGACGCTCCCTGCTCCCGGGCCGCTTCATGACAGGAACGGATCAGCTCCGTGTCGAAAGCCTGCGGTGTCTGCGCCGCATACAGAAACCGCCGGTCGGGCGTTCCCGTGATCCGCCCCTCGTGGACCTCCTTGATCGTGTCCGTCACCGGTACCGCCAGCAGCGCGGCCTTTTCACGGGTCATGACATCCTTCAGTTTCTCCAGCTCCCGGGCCTGCAGATACGGACGTGCCCCGTCGTGTATGAACACCACCGGTTCCGTCACGGCCTCCACTGCCTGGCGGACGCTGTCCTGCCGGCTGCTGCCGCCTTCCACCACACAGATTCGCGGATCCCCTGCCAGTTCCCTGATTTCTTCCATCTCCCCGGGATGTGCCGTCACCACGATCTGCCGGCAGGCCGCATCCATCAGAAACGGACGCAGGGCTCCCTCCAGCACGGTGCACCCCTCCGGCAGCCGGTAGAAGACTTTGTTGTAGGCCAGACCCGTCCTGGTTCCCAGTCCTGCCGCCAGCACGATCGCACTATAGTTCGGGATACTGTTCATGCAGAAACGCCGCCAGTCCATCATGGTCGCAATCCAGTTTCGTGACATAATCGGCACATGCCTTGGTGTCCTCTGTCCCGTTCGCCAGACATACCCCGATCCCGGCCGTCTTCAGCATCTCGTTGTCATTGGAGGTGTCACCGCACGCCATGATGTCCTCCAGCGAAATGTGCAGGTCCTCTGCGATCTGCGGCAGAGGCACCGCCTTGGAGATATCCGGATGTGCAAATTCCAGCAGCGTCGGCTGGGTCCGGAACCCCTTCAGTCCCTTTATGGGATGGACCGCCAGGTATTGCTCCATTCTGATGGTCTCCGCTTCCTCTTTCGTCCGGAGCATGATCTTCGCGTTGTCCTGACAGATCTCGTCCAGGCTTCCCTGGACCGGTGTCTTCCCGGATTTCAGGGCTGAAGTCCGGATCACTTCGCTGATTTCTTCCGCCACGATCCTGTCTCCCTGGTACACAAAGGGAATGAACTCAAATCCCTGCTGACGCATCGTGTTCACAGCCTGACGCAGCTGCGATCCCGTCAGCGTATGGGTCAGCGTGCTGGTTCCGGTGATGTGGTTCATCACCTCGCAGCCATTGAGCCCCACCAGGATGTCGAATTTAAAGGGGAGATCCCACTTCGCAATGTGAAACGAGATGTCATCCACAGGCCGCCCGGAGGCGATGCCCGTCCAGACCCCTTTGTCATGCAGGTCCATGAACAGCTGCCTGGTGGCAGGCGTCATGTCCCAGTTGGTGTTTACGATTGTTCCGTCGATATCACACAGAACCAGTTTTGGCAAATGTTTCATGACTCCAGTATACCGCCGAATCCTGATAAGAAAACGGCTGTAATGATATGCTATTTCGCCGATGGCGACTGTCCTCCCCGGCATTTTTTTGTTTCATATACATTTCAACACTTATTCTTAAGAAAGAGTGTGATCGACTGCATGTAATTCTATGATTGGTCTATGTTGAGAAGAAAAATCACCAGTCAGCTGGAAAACTGGTATAAAACGTCTCCACAAACAGCCCTATGTATTTTTGGTGCCAGACAAGTTGGGAAAACCACTGTGGCACAGGCCTTTGCCAGACAGAACTTTCAGAAAATGGTGGAACTGAATTTTCTGCTGGAACCAGGAGCTGCGCGGATTTTTGAAACAGCAGAATCCTGTACGCAGCTGCTGGAGCGAATATCCCTGTTCAAAGATACTTCCATCGTTCCCGGCAATACGCTGCTTCTTCTGGATGAAATCCAGGAATGTCCCGCTGCCAGGACGGCTGTCAAGGGACTGGTTCTGGACGGGACTGTGCGGGTCATCGAAACCGGATCCCTTCTGGGTGTCCGCATCTCCGAAATCAAGTCACATCCTGTCGGGTACGAAGAATATGTGAACATGTATCCGCTGGACTTTGAGGAATTTCTCTGGGCTGCTGGTGTGCAGGAAGAGACGCTGAATCATCTGAAGCAGGCATTTGATGCCAGGGTGCCTGTGGATGCGTATATTCATCATCGTCTTCTGGATCTGTGGCGGTATTACCTGGTCGTCGGAGGCATGCCGGCAGTCTGTCAGGAATTCTTCACAACCAGAGACCTGCCTGAAGTCGTTCACCGCCAGAGACAGATCGTGGAATCCTATCGTTCGGATATCGCAAAATATGCCGACAAGACACAGCATCCCCGGATACTGGAAGTCTTTGAATCCATTCCACCACAGCTTGCCAGCCAGAACCCGCGGTTTTATTTAAGCGAAATCCGCAAAGGTGCACGCATGGCCGAGTTTGAGCAGGGACTGGACTGGATCATCAAAGCCGGCATTGCCCTGCCATCCTATAACGTCACAGAACCGCAGATTCCTCTGGAGCTGAACGAAAAACGCAGTCTTTTCCGGCTGTTCTTCCTGGATACCGGTTTGCTGTGCTCCTGTTATCCCGGCATCCAGCTTCCCATTCTCCAGAATGAGCCTGACGTCAACTGGGGCGCTGTCCTGGAAAATGCAGCCGCCCAGTCCCTGGTCAGTGCAGGCTTCCAGCTGTTTTATTTCAGTTCCAAAAAATATGGGGAACTGGACTTCGTCCTCCAGAAAGGACAGTCTGTGGTGCCGGTGGAAATGAAATCCGGCAGTTCCTTTCATCTCCATCCGACGCTGAATAAAGTGCTGCAGGCCGCCAACTGGACCTTTGCGCAGCCGGTCGTTTTCTGCACAGGCAACGTGCACGAACAGGACGGTATTCTCTACCTGCCCTGGTATATGCTCATGTTTCTGGAACCCGAGCCGGTCCCTTCGTTCAGCTTCGAAGCTCTCGACCTGCCACTCTGAAAACGCGCCATTTCCCGCCATCAGCAGTCTGCCCTCTGTCCTCCCTCATCGGCCTTCTGGAAAAACAGGCGCACCCGTTGCGGATGCGCCTTTTCTCATGCGGATGTCTGTTTCCCGGCTTCTTTCTGCGCCCGGAGGGCCTTCGCCTTGTCAGCGACCTGCTGCAGTTCCTCGTTGGAGAGCTCATCCATGTGTTCGAGCTGCGTCACGAACGCGCCGACGGAATGCCCGCGGAAGGCCTGGAACTTTTCGAAGAACCAGGACGTGATGGCGCCGGTCAGAAACGTGATCACCAGATCGCCATAGAGCCCCAGGATCCCGGCGACAATACGGGCAGGGAGCGTCGTGACGGTGAAGTCCCCGAAGCCGATGGTCGTCACGAGGATGAACCCGAACCAGAATCCGTCGGCGAGGGTGGTGATGCCCGGATCCAGGATCCAGAGCAGGATGCACGCAATGACATACCAGAGCAGGAACACAAACAGGAATTTCTTCAGATGCAGGCGTTCCAGGATCAGCCAGAAGAGCTGGAGACTGCGGATCATTTCCCCACCTTCTTCCGGATCGCCCGTGTCTTTTCGGCGATGGCTTTCTTCTCCCGGTCGGTGAGTTCCGGGGCACGGACGAGCTGGTCATAGAACTGGTTCAGGGTTTCATCCTTTTTGTTCTCCACCCGCTCGAGGTAATAGGAGGTCATGACACCGGGAATGAAGGCGAACATCAGCACCCCACCCAGTCCCAGGAGCACCACCAGGATCCTGGCCAGAGGCGTGGTCACCGTATAGTCTCCCAGGCCGATGGTGGTGATGACATTCAGGCCGAACCACAGGGCGTCACCGAAGCTCTGGACGGCGGGGTCCGTGATCTGGATGAGGAAGCAGAAGAGGATGTAAAAGAGGGCAAAGCCGGCAAGAAACCGCTGCATGCCGGTGCGTTTGAGCATGGCCCATATCACTTGCAGTTCTTTCATGTCTCCATGATAAGCCCGGCAGGGGTTTGAGGAAATCCGTCCGCTTTTCCTGCGCGGCATGCACGGCACAGGTTTGACACTCGCAGGCCTGCAGTCGTGGGATTTCCCGGCTTTACGCTTTATAATGAGGAACATGGAATACACGACCGATCGCGAGGCGGCCGGCAAGCCGCTGCTGTTTGTCTACAATCCCCACGCAGGGTCCAGCAAAATCCTGGAATCCCTGAACGCACTGCTCTCCCAGGTGGTGGCCTCGGGCCGCCGGGTGGAGGTCCACCCCACGCAGGGTCCCCGGGATGCCACAGAAAAAGTGCTCCGGGACCGGGATCAGTATGCCCGCATCATCGCGGCCGGCGGTGACGGACTGTTTCATGAAGTCGTCAACGGCCTGGCCGGCTGCGACATTCCCGTCGGCTATGTGCCGGTGGGGACCGTGAATGATTTTGCGAGCACGCACCATCTTTCCTTCGATCCGCAGGCAGCCATGAAAACCGCCCTGGAGGGAGAGGTCCATACCGTGGATGCCGGAAGCTTCAATGGCGAGGTGTTCACCTATGTCGCCGCTGTGGGCATCGGGACACAGGCGGCCTGGGACACGTCCCAGGACATGAAGAAACGGTTCGGTACCCTGGCCTATGTGGCGTCGGTGATCCAGTCCATTGATTTCACGCACTGGGAGAACAACTCTGCCCGGATGGCCATCGAAACGGATGACCGGTCCTTTGCGGGGGACTTCACCTATGGCATGGTGTGCAACACCTTCTCCGTGGGGGGATTGGACATCCTGGTGCCCAATGAAGCCAATCTCTCGGATGGTCTGCTGGAATATCTCTTCATCCGCCGGCCGATGAACCTCACGGAACTCAACCAGATCCTGCGGTCTCTCGCGAGCCGTGATTTCTCCTCTCCCTTCTTTGAATGGGGACAGACCCGGGCGCTGCATGTGCAAAGCGAAGCGGCGCACTGGACCCTGGATGGCGAATATGGCGGGGAAATCACTGATGCTGAGATCCGGTGCCTGCCCGGGTTCCTGCATCTGGTGAAAGACCCGAAACCTGCGTAAGCCGGCCTGGCCCGCGGCAATCTGCAGGCCGCTGCCTGCATGGACCGACAGCACAGAAAAGAGGAAAGAAGTATGGAAGAACGGACATTCCTGGACCTGACACCCCGCCAGGTCCGGCTGCTGGAACTGGTTTCCGGTGTCAGCGAACAGGCCGGAGGACAGACCCGGCAGCTGATGAAGGACGCCGCAATGCTGCAGCGGTGGACCGACCTGCCTGATCCGGCGGCGCTGGAGGGCATCGGGGTTCCCGACAGCGGGCAGCTCGACTCCACCCGTACGTGGTACCGGGAAAGCCGGCTCCCCGGACTCATCAAATCCATCTATATGCTCCAGGAGCTGGAGGAAGCCGGCGTGGAAACCGGGCCATGCCGGCAGTGGTTTGAACAGGCACTCGCCGCCTGGAGCCCATCCTTTCTGGCATTTCCCTTTGACCGGTTCTGGCGGGCCTACGAAAGCCGCATCCAGGACACAGAGGACGAACTGACATGGATCGACGGCATTCTCGAAACCATCCTCCTGCTGCAGAACGAGGAATGGGGCCGGCTGCGGGAAATGCCCGACAGTCCTTATGTGCTGGTGATCGCGGCGGACTATGACGCGCGACTGGAACGCTGGTTTGCGGATGTGGAAGCCGCCATTCCGCTTTCCCGCATGGCGTTGCGCCAGCTCGCCTTCGTGGCGACACAATACTGTGAAGAGCACAGCCTGGCGCCGATGGATGAAGACGGCAGCGTGTTTGTGATCGGCTTCCGGGAAGACGGTGCGACGCTGGTGCCGGAAATCCAGGCAGCGGGGCCGCTGCCCGGGCTCATTGACGAGATCCTGCGGATCGTGAGGCCGGAGCTGTGATCAGCGGCCTGGCGGGCGGCTTTCTCTGGGCGCTGGACACCGTGATCCTGTCACTGGTCCTTGCGCCTTTTTCCATGTCCTTTGCGGCTCCTGTGGCCGCCACGGCGCTGCACGATGTCTTCAGCGCCCTGTGGCTCGCCCTGCTTGCCACGATCCGCCGCCGGTGGTCTTCCGTTGTCCGGGCGATCAAGCACAAAGACGGCCGCCGCGTCATGCTGGCGGCGCTGCTGGGAGGCCCCGTGGGGATGGCTGGGTATGTCATGGCGATCCGTTTTCTGGGCCCGGGGCTGGCTGCCTCCATTTCCTCTTTTTATCCTGCACTGGGACTGGCTGCTTCTGCTCTGCTGTTTCATGAACCGGTGAAGCGGCATCAGGTGGCGGGCATGGTCCTCTCCCTGGTCTGTCTCGTGCTCATGTCCGGACAGGCTGCCGGCGGCACGGATTTCTGGCTCGGGATCCTGTGCGCCCTGTGCTCCACTGCCGGATGGGCGGCGGAAGGCCTGCTGGTGCAGAAAGCCGCTTCCCTGGACAACGACATTGCTCTGCTTCTGCGACAGTCGGTGTCGGGTGCGGTGTTCTGGATCCTGGTCCTGCCGCTCTTTGGCGGACTGCCGGTGGCACTGTCCATGGCCCAAAGCCCGTGGCTCGTGGCTGCCGCCAGCCTGGCAGGAACCGCGAGTTATCTGTGTTACTATCTGGCGATCCACCGCATCGGTGCAGCCCGGGCGATGCCTCTGAACATCACCTACTGTGCCTGGGCGGTGGTGCTGGCATGGGTGTTCCAGGGAACCACTGTATCCGGTCCGGAGGCAGTGTTCTGCGCCGGGGTGATCCTGGGTGGGGTGCTGTCGGCGTGGTGACACGAAAGGGCCGGAAGTCCATGAGGTTTTGCCGGTTTTCCGGTAAAATACAGCACGGACAGAACCGGAAAATCACGGTAAAATGGTAATACCAATTTCGAGGCATTCCCGCCTGCCGGTATCGGCATGGATCCCGGAATGCATCAGCCGGAAGGGGAGGCGGTTTGAAGGATGAAAGAAACAGGAAACAGGAAGCGGCAGATGTCCTATACACATTTGTGGGTTTTGACCGCATTTGCAGTGGTGGCGGTCTTCGGCATCTGCTGGGGCATCCTGGCAGCGGACTACCACACTACACAGGCGGCAAGACATGAAAAGCTCGGGGAAGCCGTGAAAGCCAGGAAGGACCTGGAATCCCGTCTGTCGCAGGAAACCAATTTCCGGAACCTGGACCAGGGGGACTATGACACGTTCATGGCCATGGTGGCGCAGGACAATGCAGGGGCGTATCAGGACCTGGAGCCTTACAACAACGAGAAAACGGAAATCCCCGATGACGTGGCCGCACGGGTGGACACCGCAAATCCCGACACAGACGGCAGGCGCTACCTGGATCTCTGGGATGACCAGAGCATCCCTTCGGAGTACCTGACCTTCCTGTCCCGGGATGATCAGCGCCTCGACATCGTGTCCAGGATCCATGAGCTGGAGGGAAACACCCAGGCCCCGGAGACCCTGAGCGAGTCCCTGGAAACTGTCCCGCATCTTCTGCAGTGGGACGAACGGTGGGCGTATCTGCCCTATGGCACAAGCAATATGCTGTTTGCGGGGTGTGCACCCACGTCACTGTCCATGGTGTTTTCCTACCTGAACCAGGACCCGTCCATCACGCCGTACGCCGTGGCGCAGTTCTCCGAACAGGCCGGTGACTATGTGGACGGCATCGGAAGCTCCCATTCCCTGCTGGGGGATGCGGCAAACAACTGGGGGATCCAGTTCGAAGCCATTTCCCCGACGAAGGAAATGATGGAGGCATCCCTGAATGCCGGCAACATTCTGGTGCTGTCGATGAATCCGGGGAACTTCACGAGAGTCGGTCACTTCATTGTGGTGACGGGAATGGAAGACGGTCAGTTCAAGGTGCTGGACCCCAACTCCAATAAAAACACCCGTCTCTGGGATCCCCAGACCGTGGCTGACCAGACTGCCTTCGCCTGGGCCTACTGGAAGTAGGGCCCCGCGTTGACCTGGCCAGTATACCGGCCAAGTCAACCCGCCGGCTTTCGGAGTGTGGTGGTTTGGTTCTGATTGATGCTTCCATGGTGTTTGCAGGCCTGTCACAGAAATAGTGATGGGCTTTTTCTGATGGATGCACAGCCGCCGCTCTGCCTCACCGCCCTGGAGTATGGCGGCACAAGTCTGCGTGAGCCCGAAACACATTGTTTCCTCTTTACTTGCCTGCTGACACCGCGCAGAATCAGAAAAGAAGGCACTGGCGGGATGGCTTGTCCATCATCGGCCAGAGGAAGGAATGCAACAGTATGGATCTTGAACTGTTCGGAACGCTGGGTCCCGCGTGTCACGATGTGAAGCGTCTGAAGCGGATGATTGAATCGGGGATGAACGGCATCCGGCTGAATCTCTCGCATGGGTCTCTGGAGGAAAAACAGGACTGGATCGCGGCGCTGCATGAGGCGGAGAAAGAAACGGGGCAGCGGGTGACCCTGCTCGTGGACCTCAGGGGACGGGAATTGCGGATCCAGGACATGGAACCGCTGGATCTGGAAACCGGCAGCTGTGTCGGATTTGGCAGAGACATCCCGGCGGATCGGGCCCTGTGTTCTCTGATCACACCGGGGATGACCATTCAGCTGGATGACGGACGTGTGAAGCTCAGGGCGCTGAACCTGAATGCCGACGGCTCCCGGGACTGCGAGGTACTGCAGGGAGGCTGCCTGCAGGGACGGAAAAGCTGTGCACTGGAAGGGGCGCCGATACCCTTTTCTCCTCTCTGTGAAGATGACCTGAAAAACCTGGACAACGCCAGGCGCTTCGGGGTGACGGCACTGATGGTCCCCTTTGTGCAAAGTGCACGGGATCTGGAAACGGTGCGCCGGGAACTGACACACAGGGGGCTGAACCTGCGGCTTTATGCGAAGATCGAGAACGAGGAAGGGTGCCGGAATCTGGAAAAGATCCTGCCGCTGGCGGACATGATCGTCATTGCGCGGGGTGACCTGGGGCAGGATACGGGTCTTGTGCGGCTGCCCGGGATCCAGCGGGATCTGGAACGGCGCTGCCGGCGTGGCGGGAAGCCATGGATGGTGGTGACGGAACTCCTTGCCTCCATGGTCCAGTCTCCAGTCTGCACACGGGCGGAAGCCAATGATGTGTTCCGGGCCGTGGCAGACGGCGCTTCGGCGGTGATGCTCACGAACGAAACCGCGGCGGGGCAGTGGCCGGAGGAAGCCATGGATATGCTGTGCCGCCTGGCCCGGGAAGGGCTTCGGGAACGCGAAACGCTGGCGTCGGCGGTCTGCGATGGCAGGCCACTGGATCATTGACCGGCTCCGTCCCTTTTGGAGACTCACTGTGCAGCCGTCTGGATGACACCATCCGGGCGGCACTTTTTTCATCTGTCCTTCAGGCTTCTACAATGGAAAGCGAACACAGGCAAAGCCAGGTCCTGCCGGGACGCAGGCAGTCTGCGGAGGTGATTCGATGTCGTTTTATCAGATGATGCAGCTGGATCCTGCATCCAACCGGAAACTGCGTGCAGATGCAGCCCCGGAGACCGTCCGGAAGCTGCGGCTGGCGATGGTGGCACGCTCGGCGCTGATCGTCGTATTCGCGATTGCCTTCATCGGCCTCATGAGCACCTGGTTCGGGTCAGAAAACAGCAGCATGGCTGTGTCCATTTTCTGTATCCTGCTGGCGAGCCGCTTCGCAGGGTTCGGGTACCGCATCTCGGATTCCCTGCTCTGCATGGGACTCAGCTTCTTCCTCCTGCTGACAGGTCCGGTCCTGGCGCTCCTGCCCCACGAGCTGTTCTGGGCCCTGGCGATCGATTTTGTCAGTCTGCTGGCCATCATTGTCATGACGTGTGAAAACCCGGAACTGGGCAACGGCGGGCTGTATACCTTCGCATATATTTTCCTGAGCGGCAATCCCGTTCGGGGAGAAGCCTTTGTGCAGCGGGCGTGGCTGACAGTCCTGGGGTTCGCGCTTTGCGGATTCGTGCTCTGGCACAACCACCGGGACCAGAACAGAGACCGGACCTTTGTGTCGATCCTGCGCGGATTTTCCCTGCGCAGCTACAAATGCCAGTGGCAGCTGCGGCTGGCGTTTGGCGTGAGTCTGCTTCTGGCGCTGTTCTCGACCCTGGATATGACCCGCTTCATGTGGGCCGGATTTGCCTGCGGCTCCTTGCTGGCAGATGTGGAAGTCGAGAGCCACATTCATGAAAAGCTCCGGGACCGGCTGCTGGGGGCGGTCATCGGCTCGGTGGCGTTCTGGCTGATCTGGTCTGTGCTTCCGGTGAACCTGGAACCGCTGCTGGGGCCGGTGGGCGGCTTGTGTCTGGGGCTCTGTGCCGAATACCGCCACAAGACGATGCTCAACTGCTTCGGCGCCCTGGCGCTGGCAGCGGGCATGTACGGACTCCAGGGCGCTGTGCTGCTCAGGATCATCATGACTCTCCTGGGGATCCTGTTTGCGATCCTGTTCTTCTATGTGTATGACCATTTTGTCATGACGGCGTTTGTGCCGGAGAAATCCCGGCTGGCGCCGTACCGGGATGACCCGGAGCGCTGAGAGGGGCCTGCAGACCATGGAGGATCGGTCCCCTGCTTCCCGTCACGCACCACTCTTTACACCAGAAGAAAAGGAGAAGCCCTGCCGCAGTCCGGCCGAAGCTTCTCCTTTTCTTCTGTTCCCGCTGTCGCTTCCTGCAAGCGTCGAGCCGCTGCAGCCGCCGTTCTGCCGTACTCCGGCTCCCCGCCGCTTCAGTCATCCTGCCGCCAGTAGGCTTCCTTCTGTTTCTCGGACAATCCGTCAACGAACTGCCGCTTCAAAGAAATGAATTCCCGGATCGTCATCAGGATATGGTACAGGATCGCCCGGTGTTCGAATTCCTCCCGGGTCCTGGGCAGTGTCTCATGCCGGAGCTCCTGCAGCAGTCTCTGCAGCTGTGTTTCCTGCGCCGTCGGCTCATTCATCTCGCAGACATATCGCGCCAGATAGCGGATAAACTCCGTAATGACCTGGCTCTGGGCCGGCGGGACCTGATAGTTGGCCAGTTCCCACTCCAGGTTTTTCAGCACCTCGACCTGCTTGATGCGCATCTCGAAGTACTCCGCAAAATACTCTGCATGCGCCGCATAGGAATTCTCGGTATAGTTGACCGCCAGACGCAGGTCTTCCTTCAGCTGCCGTTCATATCCCGCAAGCTCCGGCAGCGCCACGCTTCCCTTTCCCAGCTGATCCGCCAGGGCAGAAAGCCAGTCCGCCAGGATCCGGTCATCGCGTTTCATCCGCCGCCGAAGCTGCGCCCGGGCGTTCTTCCCGGAATAAATCTGCCCGCACACCAGCGCACTGGCAACACCCGTGAGCACCATCAGGAATTCATCCAGCAGCATGGTCCAGGAAAACTGCCCCATGGTCACGAAATGGGCGCAGATCACCCCGTTGACCGCCAGCACCGGCAGGATGTCCAGTTTCTCGCAGATGAGATACAGCAGCATCACCGTCAGGCCGAAGGTGATGATGGGATAGGGCGTGAACAGCCCGGTCAGAAAGGTGATCCCCGCCGTGATGAAAAAGGTGACGATCCGCCAGACGCTCTGACGCAGGGACTCCCGCTTGCTGGTGAGCAATGTGATCAGGGCAATGGTCCCGGCGGAATAGCTGTTGGACAACCCGGCTTCATGGGCAATGCCCACGGCGAGAATGACACCGGCCCCCAGCCGCAGCATCTGGATCAGTGTCTGCTTTGTGTGATGTGTCATGCCTTCATTGTAGTCAATTCCGGGGACTTCCTCCCCTCTGCTGATTGAGGCAGTCATGCGGGGAAACAGAATGAACCGGGACCCTGGCTGGTTCGCTCTCAGCCGGATCCCGGTTTTCCACTCTGTTCAGTCCCCTGCCGAAGATGTCCCGCTATGCTTCGTGTCCCGGATCCCGCCGGTCCAGGATCCGCAGCAGACAGTCCGCTGCCAGCGCCGCAAAGGCGATATACAGCGGTGTCATGGACTGGATCACCACATTCCACAGCGTCAGCACCAGGCTCCAGACAGACAGTCCGCTCATGGGTGTGCCCGTCATGTACATCACCGTGGTCACGACCCCTGTCAGAAGCTTCACCAGGAAATCCAGCACGGAGATCCACAGAATGCAGGAAAGCAGCGAAGAATACAACCGTTTCCGGTCTCTTTGTCGCCGGCTGCCTCCAGACACCGGAGTTTCCTTGTGACTCTGCCCCGGTTCCTGACCGGCAGCCTGTTTTGGTGCCTGACTTTCCGATTCCACGCTGCCTGTCTGTTCTTCTTTCTCTGCGATATTTCTGTCTTCGTTCATTGTCCTGCTCCTTTCTTCTGCGATTGTTTACATTCATTGTAACAGTTTCAGCTCAGGCCAGCGCCCTGGATCTTTCCTGCCCCTGGTGAATGGGAGAAAAACCGCAGAAAACCGCCGCTGTTTCCTTTTCCCCCTGGAAACAGCGGCGGTTTCATGAACTTTCTATGATGCAGAACAGAAACCTGTGGACAGCCATCCGGCAAATGCCGGACTGGCCGGATCACACCCTGCCCTTTACAGGAGTGTGCCCACCCACTGCAGCAGACTGGTCAGTCCCATGGAGTAGGCAACCAGCGCCAGGGGCTTGCCCAGAACAATGATCGTGACAAACTTCGCGTAGCTCATTTTGGTGAGTCCCGCGATCATGCACAGGATGTCATCCGGTGCGCAGGGAAAGAAGATTGCCGCGGCAAAGAACCAGTCAAACCTGGTCCCCTTGTCGAGCCATCCGATGTACTTGTCATAGGATTCCGGACTGGTGATTTTCCGGATGAACGGCTTTCCATACCGCCGCACCAGCCAGAACGCCAGGATGCTCCCGGCCACCAGCCCCAGGTAGTTGTACACAAATCCCCAGAACGGACCGAAGGCCAATACCCCAATGGCACTCGACACGCCGCCGGGAATCACCGGGATGATCACCTGCAGCACCTGCAGGGCCATGAACAGCAGGGGCCCGATCCAGCCTGCCTGCCTGAGCAGGGCCTGCAGGGCCTCGGGATTCGTCAGGTATCCTTTGGAGGCAAACCATGCCAGAAGCAGCAGCAGGGCTGCTGTTCCGATCCATGTACTGATTTCGATTCCTTTTCTTGCTGTCATATCCATCACCTGTCCCCTACTTTACCGGGCAATGCTTAACAGACCCGGCACCTGTTTCTGAATATTTCCTTAGTAATTTCCTCAGCATTTCAGAATGCCGATGCCGGCAAAGCCGGCTGACCCTCTGGGTCCCGCAGGAAAGCCGTCCCCTGCGGCTCATCTGCACGATACGCAGGATTACCCCATGCCGCTGCCATGAAAGCCGGCTGCATGCATCGTACCCGCAGACAGGGTCTGTCACATTTGCATTTCTTCGTCCGGCCTGGGCGACATCACGAGGCCGTGTCTTCCAGGATCTCCTCCCGGGGTTTTTCCGGCACATCCTGTTCGCCCACCGGCTCCCAGCTCACCACGCCGCGCACAGCCTGCGTCTCGATCTGAACCCAGGTGTCATCCGGAATGGGCTCGTCGCTGCCAAACGTGAGCTCGGTTTTCTCCCCTTCGTCGTTCCACACCGGCACAGTGTAGCTGTTGTCCATGCCGCCGGCTCCTGAAAAATCGAAGGGCAGACCGCCGGTATCATGATCGGCGCGGTCACTGTCGCTGATGCGGGTATACCAGGTATCGCTGCCCACGGCGCATCCGACCAGCATGGGCAGGCAGACCAGAAGAAGCATGGCGCCGCTTTGCAGGCAGCGACGGGTTCTCTGAGTGGTTGTGAATTCTGTCATGGAACACGTCTCCTTTTCCGGTTCCAGTATGACAAACCAGCGGCAGATCCGGTCTTACACCTGTCTGACAATGCTGTAAGGAACGGAGCAGGACTGCAGGAATGGCCATGAGAAAAACAGCCGGCAAGCTCCCATAACGGATGCTGCCGGCTGTCTGGTATTCACATTTCTTTGCTGATCCGGGTTCCCCTACGACAGCGAAACCGGTTCGTATCCCGCGTCTTCCACGGCCCCCATCAGCTTGCTGGCAGGCACATTTTCCGACAGCGTGATCACAGCTTCCTTCTTCTCCAGGTTCACCTTTGCGTCCGCGACCCCGGGTACGGCCTTCAGTGCACTCTCTACACGCCCTGCACAGTGCATGCAGGACATACCTTCGATTTTCATGGTTTTGGTCATCAGCTGTTCCTCCTTGGATTCATCTTCAATCACTTTGACTTCCGGCTCCCGTACAGAAGCCGTCTCACTGCCTCCGGCGGCCGAAACCGCCTTTGGCTTGAAGAACCGCAGTGTCAGCGCGTTTGTCACCACACATACGGAACTCAGGGACATCGCCGCCGACCCGATCATCGGGTTCAGCAGAAGTCCGAACATCGGGTAGAACACACCCGCTGCGACAGGAATGCCCAGAATGTTGTAGAAGAACGCCCAGAACAGATCCACCTTGATGTTCCGGATCACCGCCGCGGACAAGTCAATGGCAGTGTTCACATCCATCAGGTCGTCCTTCATCAGCACGACATCGGCGCTGTCAATGGCGATATCCGTGCCGGCGCCGATTGCAATGCCCACATTGGCACGGGCCAGGGCCGGCGCATCGTTGATGCCGTCGCCGACCATGGCCACTTTCCGGCCTTTGTCCTGGAGCTGCCGCACGACTTCTTCCTTCCCCGTGGGCAGCACATCGGCGATCACGTCATCCAGATCCAGGTCCTTTGCAATGGCCTTTGCGGTCCGTTCATTGTCCCCCGTCAGCATCACCACATGGATGCCTTTCTTCCGGAATTCCCGGATCGCCTGCCGGCTGGATTCCCGGATCGTGTCAGCCACGCCCAGGATCCCCACCACGCGCCGGTTCCGGGCAAAAATCAGCGGGGTCTGGCCGTCAGCCGCCAGCTGTTCCACCGCACCGATGGCTTTGGGGGACATCGTGATGTGTTCTTCTCCCATGAACGCGGCATTGCCCGCGATCCACCGGTCTTTGTCCAGCACTGCCTGAATGCCGCGGCCGCCTGTTGCCGCAAAGGAAGACGGCGTCCGGATCTCCAGACCCTTTTCCTTCGCCAGTGCCGTGATGGCTCTGGCCAGGGGATGCTCGCTGCCGGATTCAATGGATGCCGCCAGCTGCAGGAAGGCATCTGCGTCCAGATCCGGATCCATCAGCACGATGTCCTGTACCGCCGGCTTGCCGGATGTGATCGTGCCGGTTTTGTCCAGCACAATGGTGTTCACTTCATGCAGCGTTTCCAGAGCCTCGGCAGATTTCACCAGAATGCCGTATTCCGCGGCTTTTCCGGTCCCGACCATGATTGCCACCGGCGTTGCCAGCCCCAGGGCACAGGGACAGGAAATGACCAGCACGCTGATGGCCGCCGAGAGGGCGAAGGCAAAGTCTTTTCCAGCCCCCAGCCAGACAACCAGCGTCACCAGGGCAATGCCAATGACCACCGGCACAAACACACCGGCGACTTTGTCCGCCAGCCTGGCAATGGGCGCCTTGGTGCTGCCGGCTTCATCCACCAGCCGGATGATCTGCGCCAGGGTGGTGTCGTTGCCGACCTTCGTGGCCCTGAACCGGAAGGTGCCGTTGGTGTTGATGGTCGCCGTCATGACGGAATCGCCCACGGTTTTTTCCACCGGCACGGATTCTCCCGTAATGGCTGCCTGATCCAGCGTGCCTTCTCCCTGAGTGATCACGCCATCCACCGGAACGGACTGTCCCGGTTTCATGATGACAATGTCACCTGCCAGAATATCCGAGGCATTCACTTCCACTTCCTGACCGTCGCGCCAGAGCGTGGCGGTTTTCGGCGCCAGATCCACGAGCTTGCCCAGGGCATCTCCGGTTTTGGCCTTGCTCCTGGCCTCCAGGTACTTGCCGATGGACACCAGCGTCACGATGGTCGCTGCGCTCTCGAAATACAGGCTGTGCTGCATCTGGTGCGCGAGTTCCATGTCCATGATGGACAGGGCATGTCCCATGACACACAGATTCCACAGACCATAGACATAGGCTGCGCCGGCGCCGATGGCCACCAGGCTGTCCATGTTCGGGGCCCGTTTCACCAGAGCCTTCAGGCCGTGGGTGAAGAAGTGCCGCTGGAAAAAGAGGATATAGGTGGTGAGTGTCAGCTGGAGAATGGCGGATACCATCCCCCACTCATGTCCCGCCAGGATCGGCAGTCCCACCATGGGGCCCATGGAAATGGCCATGAGCGGAACCAGCAAAGCGATGGACCACCACATTTCCCGTTTCATGCCGGCCTGTTCCTTCTCGAGCCTGGCCTGTCTGGCATCCCACTCCTGCTGGATGGATGGCCCTGTGTTGCCGTCAGCTGCCCCGGCAGCTTCCGCGGTCTGTGTCTGTTTTGGCGTGGCTTCATACCCGATGCGGTCCACCGCCTCCATGATGTCCTTCGCATCGGTTGTATCCGGATCGAATTCCACCATCATGGTATTGCTGATGAGATTCACGTTCACGTCCTGCACCCCGGCAAGCCGTGCCACGGCTTTCGTGACATTGGCTTCACAGGCGGCACAGGTCATGCCCGTGACATCAAACTGTTCCTTCATGCGTTCTCCTCCCTCTTGTCCTGTATCGTACTGTTGTCTTCCGGCGGGGCGATTTCCGGCCGGATGCAGTCTTACTTGAGTTTTCGCATCAGTGCCGACAGTTCATCGATCACTGCGTCATCGCCTTCCCGGATCCGTGTGGTCACGCAGCTGTGCATGTGGCTGTCCAGCAGCAGGCAGCCCACGGACTGCAGTGCTTTCTGCGCCGCCGCGGTCTGGTTCAGGATATCCCCGCAGTACCGGTCTTCTTCGATCATGCGCTCGATTCCCTCCAGCTGGCCGACAACGCGGTGCAGCCGGCGGATCAGCGCCTGTTTCTCGGCCGGATCCCGGGGCATGAGACGTTTTTCTTCGTGTTCCATGGCTTGAGTATATACCCCCAGGGGGTATATGACAAGGGCGGTGATTGTATTGCTCTCTACAGTGCAATTATGCCTCTTTCCCCTGCTTTCCGGCATCGGGATACCCGAAACATGGCACCAGGCGCTAAAATACAGGGGAAGCAGCCGGACCGGCTGCTGCAGGCAGAGAGATCATTCTGATACAAGAGGTACGATTTATGAATGCATACTGGTTCCTGCTGCTCTGGCAGGCTCTTCTCGCGGGGTCCTCGTTCTGGATCCGCCCCGCCGGCTGGATGTGGTGTCTGATCATTGCACTGGTCATCATTGTCCTGGAATGCTGCATTTCGATTTACGCAAAACAGGAAGGACTGCAGGCCTTTGCCACTCCCTTCCAGGCAGCGAAATACAACAAAGACACACGGCTGCTCATGATTCAGACCGCATTCACCATCGCCCTGACCCTGAATCTGCTGGTGGCCTTCGGGTCCAACGGAAACTGGACGCTGTTCTGGATCATCCTGGCGGCTTCCCTGATGTTCGGGCTCCTCATTGCCCTGGCACTGAAGAAGTATCGTGGATAAACTGTTTGCGGCCATCTCGCTGTTTGTCGCCTCGCTGCTGTTTCCACAGACACCCATCCGGACACAACACCGGTCTGTGCTGCTGGACTGCGGACGCAAATACTACACCAGGGACTGGATCCTGGACCTGCTGGAGGAAATGGAGGACTGCCATGCCAATGAGCTCGTCCTCCATTTTTCGGATGACATGGGGCTGAGGCTGGAATCGAAAACGTATCCCTGGCTGGCGGGATCCGACAACGCCTGGAGCCTTGACCCTTCCGTTCCGGACCCCGATCCCGGCAAAGTGCTGACCCAGGAAGACATTCTGGTCATCGGCCGGGCAGCATCCGACCGGGGCATTGAGCTGATTCCATCCTTTGATTCCCCGGGCCACATGCGGTACATTCTGGAACGCTACCGGGAACAGACAGGGCATGACATCGCCATGTCCTTTGCCCCATCCTGCCTGGACATCACCAATGCCAGAGGCGTGCGGTTTGTCCGCTCCCTGATGGAGGAATACTGCCGGCTGTTTGCCCGGACCGGCAGCCGGCAGTTTGACATTGGCGGAGACGAAGTGTTCCCCAATGAACTGTGGTCAAAAGCCGGCAGCTGGCAAGCCTGGGCGCAGAAGGAGACAGACAATGTGCAGTGCAGTCCCTATGACGGATTTGTGCTGTACATGAATGGAACCGACGACTTTGTCCGGTCCCTCGGCTATGAACAGACCCGGATGTATTCGGATATGGTGCGGGAAAGCACACTGCAGCTGAATGCCCGCATCGATGTGTCGTACTGGATGCTGGGGCGGGCCACTCCTGTCGAGATCCAGGAACGGCACCGGGTCATCAACTGCATCAACTTTTATCTGTATTACATACTGGATCCGCATCTCTCCTACCCCGGAGGCTATGCGGATGCCATTGAACGGGAGTGGACACCGCAGTGGTTTCTGGGCTGGCCAAGCCGCAGCGACCGCGTCACCGGGAGCTGTTACTGCATCTGGAGCGACATTCCGGGCAGCCAGACACAGGATCAGGTGATGGAAGGAGTCCGTCCGCGGCTGCAGGCCTGGGGCCGGAAGAACGGGTTCCTGACCCCGGAGGGCAGCGAACCACGGTGATGTCCCCTGTGGGGATCAGGCTGCAGACATCGCCGGAAGTCAGCCGGGTTCCTTTTCCGCAAGGAACCCGGCTTTTTACGTGCAAACCGCGTATCATGGAAATATGGAAAAAGACATGACATTGAGAATTGAAACTGTCCGGCCGCTGCCGGACGAAGCCCGTCTGATCCGGGATCAGGTATTCATACAGGAGCAGGGGTTCACGAAGGAATTTGATGCGGACGACGAACGGGCAGCGCATCTGATTGCATTTGTGGATGATCAGGCGGCGGGAACCTGCCGGCTGCTGATGGAAAACGATGGCTGCCACCTGCAGCGTCTGGCCGTGCTGCCGAAGTTCCGGTCCTGTGGTGTGGCCTCTGCCCTGGTGTCCGAAAGCGAACGCCAGGCCCTTGCCTGTGGTGCAGGGCAGGTCATACTCCATGCCCAGCTGCAGGCGGAGCCTTTTTACCGCAAAAACGGGTATGTCCGGATCACCGAGCCGGATCTGGAGGATGAAGGCGTCCCGCATATCTGGATGCGCCACACGCTTAAGCAGGGTACGGACCGGATCACGGAACAGTCCAATCCCGCTTCTGCCAGGTTCTCCTCGATGAGTGCCCTGGAAGCCGTCCGTCTCATGAACCGGGAAGATGCCCGGGTGCTGGAGGTGATTCAGGAGAAAGCACCGGAAATCGCCCGCATGGCCGAGGACATCACATCCTCCCTCCGGCAGGGCGGACGCCTGATTTATGCGGGGGCCGGGACATCCGGGCGCCTTGGTGTCCTGGATGCAGTGGAATGTCCGCCAACCTTCGGAGTGGACTATGACCGGGTCATAGGCCTGGTCGCCGGCGGTGTGTCAGCCTTTGGGATCCCCGATGAAACGGCGGAAGACTCCGAGGAAGCCGGGGCCGCAGCGCTGGAGGCCCTCCATTCAGGTCCCCGTGATTTTGTCCTGGGCATTGCGGCCAGCGGGCGGACTCCCTTTGTCATGGGCGCACTTCGCAGTGCCCGGAAACACGGTTCATCTGTCGCAGCAATCGTGTGTACCCCGGATTCGCCCTTTGCGGCTGTGGCCCCTGTCCTGTCCCTTGTGTGCGGCCCGGAGATCATCACCGGGTCCACCAGACTCAAGGCCGGCACTGCGTGCAAGCTTGTACTGAATATGCTGTCGACCATTGTCTTCACCCGGCTGGGGTGTGTCTATGGCAATGAAATGGTGGACATGCGGCCGGACAACGAAAAGCTGAAGGTACGGGCCATCGACATGCTGATGAGGATCACAGGCTGCAGCCGCACGGAAGCCGAAGAATTGCTGGTTCCCGGCAGGTCTGTAAAGACCGCTGCGGTCATGCACCGCCTCCGGGTGGATGAAGAAACCGCCCGGCAGCTGCTGGAAACCGCCGGCGGCCGTCTGGAGGATGTGGAGGGCGGCGGATTCTGATCTCCCACGCGGCTGGCAGGACAGCCATGGCCCCGAACTGTGTAAAACAGACAAAAACCCGAAGAATACAGAGAAGCCGGCGGACCGGATCCTGTCATCC
>Ga0137310_100395_pt1 | contig 29353 bp, 30 predicted proteins | sample NAcewiD2O_June_2_FD_97183 | JGI IMG/M metagenome (GOLD analysis project Ga0137310, IMG submission 97183) | Mouse cecal microbial communities from Vienna, Austria - N-Acetylglucosamine amended D2O_June | ecosystem: Host-associated > Mammals > Digestive system > Large intestine > Cecum | place...
CCCGCAAGATAAAGCCCCTTGGAAAACCCCTCCCATGGCATGAAGGAACGGGAAAAATCTGACATTGCGCCCCATATTCCGCATAGATTTCCATTTTCGTCCTTTTTTGCCAAATGCTCTACTTCCCCAAAATGCGCATTGGCATTCTCCCATAATTTAGAAATAAAAGCTTCCCCATCCGATGTGGAACCTTCCTTCCCGATCACTGTAAAAGACTCTTTTACGCTCTTATTTATCTTCATAATATTCCCTTCTATTATACAAACTGATATTCCGATATTTTCTTAAGGCATATAAAGTCATGCCCATAATATATGTTTTTGTAGCAGAATAGACGGCATCTGTGGGAGACGGGATGCTTCATTTCAACAATTATACTGATTTTTCAACAGCTATCCTGCATTTACGAATTTAATATGAAGATGCCATGTGAACTTTGTATGCTGCTCTGTCAGGGAAAAAGGGCAGAAAAAGACGTCCGCAAGACTATGGACGTCCGTAACAATATGCATTCAGACTATTCTCAGATCGTCAGTTCCCGAAGCCGTCTGCGGTCGAGAATTCTGATATCCCCGCGGGAAACCTCCACGATCCCTTCGCCTGCAAAGTATTTGAGCATTCTTGACACGACCTCACGGGCAGAACCGATATAGCGGGCAATCTGTCCATGGGTAAGCGTTATTGTATCGACACCGGTTCTGGCCGATTCGTCGAGAAGAAAAATGGCGAGCCTTTTGTCCATACTCATAAAAAGAATCTGCTGCATGACCCACATCACATCCGAAAAACGGCCGACGGCAGTCTCCAGCGCAAAAATCCTGATATCCGGAACCCGCTCCGACAATGCCGCAAAAGCAGGCCCGCCGATCACATAGCAGTCACTGTCCTCCTCGGCGTCCACGAACACGTCAAAAGTAATGGACTCCAACACACAGGAGGCAGACAGCATACAAATGTCTCCCCTGTGCAGACGATACAGCGTTATTTCCCTGCCCTCATCCGACATCATATAAAGTCTGAGGCTGCCATTTTGCACGAGGATCACCCCGGAGCAGTCATTGCCGTCATGGATATTCCTGCCTCTGGGATAGGTCACGGCATAAGAGTTCTCACACAGATAATCTCTGTCCGCCTCTGAAAGTCTGCTCCAGAAAGGAAATATATCTTTGTACACAGGTTCAAATTCTGTTCTTGCCGTCATCTTTCTTTTTCTACCTTTTTATGTTATGATACTAACACCTGACATTTCCCAACTCTGAAGAAAAAGGATAAATTTATGAACGCGATCACACTTATCATCATATATCTGGTCACTGTCAACTGCACAAGTTTCATCTTCATGGGCGTAGACAAGCACAAGGCGCGCAAAAGAACCTGGCGCATTCCCGAGTCTACCCTGTTCGTGCTGGCCCTGATCGGCGGCTCCCTCGGTTCCATCGCAGGGATGCATCTTTTCCGCCACAAAACAAGGCACTGGTATTTCCTGTACGGTATGCCGGCTATTCTGATCGTACAGATACTGCTCGTACTGCTCCTTGTCACATCTCCAATCGAAATACTGGTAATGTAAGGCACGTAAATAAGGCGACGGGCATCTGTTTACAGCGTAACGATGATCCCGCCGTCATTGGCATACATACTGCTGACACCCGCTGTATCCAGGATTACCACCTTCTTATAGGATGCTCTTTTCTCCATGAGCGTGCGCATATAGGCCGCCCGCTCCGGACAGTTGCAGTGGCTGATCATAAGCGTCCTTTTCTCCGGATGTGCCACATCTGCTATGATATTATCCGCCAGCCTGGCAAGGGCCTTGTTGATGCCGATCGCCTGTCCTTTCTGCTCGATCACGCCCAGATTCCCGATCATGACCGGTTTGATATTAAGCGTGGAGGCCACCAGTGCCTTGACGCCGCTGAGCCTTCCGTTCTTGCGGAGCGTCTCCAGATTATCCAACACGAAATAAGTGCGCATCTTCCGCTTAAACACTTCTATCTTCTCCACCGTTTCCTCAAAAGACAGCCCGGCCTCCTTGTACCGCATGATTCGCATGGCCAGCTGGGTCTCTCCGCAGCTGGCAGATTCTGAATCCACTACATGGATCTTCTTCCCACCGTATTTCTCGTGGTAGAGATTCCTGCCAAGCTCTGCGCTGTTATAACTTCCGCTCAGATGCGAGGACAGCGTCACCACAAAGATTTCCTCCGCCTCACAGTGGTACGCTTCCATAAACTTTTCGGGCGAGGGGCAGGAAGATTTCGGACACAGCGGACAGGCTGCCACCTTCTCCAGAAAAACCTTCTGGTCAAAGTTCTCATCGTCCTGGATCGCGTAATCTCCTACCTCCAGCCCAAGGGGAATACTCTGAAACCGCTCGTCATTCTTATACTTCCCGGGTAATTCACAACAGCTGTCTACAACAATTTTATAATTCATAAGGCCTCCGCAACTATTCTACGTAGTTTTCATTACTACTTATGATAACATGAAACCTTATATATTGTAAATAGATTTACTGCTTTTTATGCACGTTTATACTGCTCCTCAACAGTAAAAACCTCTTCGATCGAAACATGAAATACCTTTGCAATGTTCCATGCCAAAACCAGCGAAGGATTGTATTTGCCTTTTTCAAGATTTCCGATCGTTTCTCTGCGGACGCCTACCAGTTTGGCCAAATCTTCCTGTTTCATGTCATATTTTGCCCTGTATTCTTTGATTCGGTTCTTAATCATTCTCTGCTCCCTTTCGTTCTCTCCACTCCAAATAGACAAGCGCCGTCGTAAACGCTAAAACAGTCACCGCAAAACTCAGGGCAAAAGAGACAGGAACCGCTTTGGCAGTGCCATAAACAGAGGTACAGACAAACATAAAAGGAACCAGCATAATCATTTCCGACATGAATGCAAATGTAGCGGCTTTCTGCACATTAAGGAACTGTCGTGAAATAATTTGTATATTTTTGGAATCTATGTTAATATATGTCATGAACGAGTTTAGTGATTCAGGAGGACATTTTCATGGCACATAATAACGATAAAACATTGAGCATCATTGAGCAGGTTTTCAAGACAATGCCCCAACTATTGGATGAGCGCCAACGTCGTCTGCTGGCCGCAAGCATTGCAAAGGGCTATGGCCATGGCGGCATCAAACTTGTCAGCGAAGCCAGTGGCATGGATATCCGCACAATACGTTCTGGCATCCATGAGATCAAGGACGGCATGCCTTTCCCTTCCGGACCGGAAAAGGTCAGAAAAAGCGGTGCTGGCAGAAAACCTGTAAAACAACTGCAGCCCGATCTTCTGGATGACATCAGGGCTGTTGTTGAAAACAATACTTACGGTGATCCCCAGAAGGTTATTTCATGGACTGACCTCAGCCTCCGGGATATTTCGTCAATCCTGAAGGAACGTTTCGGGATTGATGCCGGGAAAGACATTGTGTCGCGTGCGTTGGAGGAGCTTGGCTACAGTAAGCAGGCAAACCAAAAAATGCTCCAGGTTGGAAGCCAGCACATTGACCGGGATGCCCAGTTCCAATACATCAACACGAAAGCCCAGGAATTCATTGATGCCAATGAGCCTGTAATATCAACAGATACAAAAAAGAAGGAACTTGTGGGCAACTTTAAAAATAATGGTGCTGAATACAGGCCGGCAGGGGAAGCAAGGAAAGTATTGGACCATGACTTCCCCCTGCCCGGGCTGGGTAAGGTTGCCCCGTATGGCGTATACCTTGTCAACGGCAATGCTGGGTTTGTAAACCTGGGGACGGACCATGATACGAGCGCATTTGCTGTTGAAAGCATCCGGCGCTGGTGGAACATCGTGGGGAAGCCGACATACCCGGATGCCCAAAAACTGTATATAAACTGTGACGGTGGCGGCAGCAACGGATGGCGAACGCGTCTGTGGAAATACGAACTGGCACTGTTTGCCCAGGAAAGCGGATTGGAAATCCATGTTTCCCATTATCCGCCAGGCACGTCAAAATGGAACAAGGTTGAGCACCGCCTGTTTTGTTATATAACAAAAAACTGGGCAGGGAAACCGCTGATCGATATCAATACCATTGTCAACCTGATCTCATCAACTACTACGGCCAAAGGTCTGGAAGTGAAATGTGTTGTTGACAGAAATACATACCAGACTGGTTTAAAAGCAAATGATGAAATGATGAGCAGAATTGATATTGAAGCAGTCGGGCCAAATGAATCATGGAACTATGTAATACGTGGGTTCAAATAGTACATTTTATTTTGCGACAGTTCCTAAGCCGGAAAAATTCATCGGGGATTACCCAGTAATAACGGAAATAATAGGCAAAGCCAAAAAAGCCATATAAACCTTTATTTCCTGTCCGCCATCCCAAAACCGCTATCAATGCCAATAGAGATAAAAATCCTAAATAATTAATCCTGTGCTTCATAAAAACCTCCTTGTATGTGGTGTATTTCGCTCTTTATGTTATAAATATACCACTCATAATATGAAAAGTCAAGTTGATTTTCCATATGTTATACTGCTGCCTGCGGAAATGTTTTCCTCTTTTGTATAACTGTGCTATACTAAGATGAAAAAGACATGAAGTCATACAACTCTGCAAACAACTGATAACACGACAGCGAGGTAAATTATGATCGCACTTAAAATAACGAATGTAAAACAATTTATGGGAAAGCTGCTGGGCGGGGAAGATTTTGACAGTTTCCTGTTGGAAGAGGCTACGATCAGCACCTATAACACTTTTCATATAGACGGACATCAGAACAGAGATTTCTACACGAGCGAAGAATGGGAAGACAAAGAAATGCGCCCTTATGATTTCACGAAATGGAAGACCATACGGCCTGTCTGTTTCGATCTGATCAAAGGACGCCGCACACCTGCTGCCTTTCAGTTTGTACTGCATCTGATCCCGGAATACGTGGCTTCTGTCCTCAAAAAGGGGGATACCGGCATAACACCCCAGCAGGTCAAGGCCTTTGTGCTGAATATCCGCTACGACGGAACCGGCCTTACACTGGTCACGGGTACGTCCTACAACACCTTTCTCATGGATAAGACCCCCGACACCCTGTGGGATCAGGCGGTCCGACAGTTCCTTGCCAGGAGAGAAATCTCCTGCGAGGAATTATAGTAAACGACATAACAAATTTCTGTTTCCGGCTCTTGCAGGAGCCATATACGGTAGCTCCTGCAAGGCCGAAAACGAAATTTCTAATGTCGTTAACTATATAAAGCTGCAGACGCCCCTGCATCCTCCGGGATAAACGCTTACCAGTAGATGACACTGCCATACTGCACGGCATAATCGACTACTGCCATGATCATTGCGAAGAACAGCATCCCCGCCATCATAAATATGGCTGCAAAATCATAGATGAATTTCTGCGTCTGGTCCCTGCCCCTGCGGTTCTCTACCAGTATCTCTATCCCCAGCAGGATGAACACCACCGGCCAGCACTGAAAAATAACATGATAGTGAAGCGTCGGTACAAAGATCCTTACCAGAAATAAAATACCATAACAGATCAATGTAATTCCGAACGTCACTGACCCGACTCTTCTAACCTGACAACTCTTACCTTCCTGTTCCATACTTACCTCCTGCCGGTTTTCCTAATTTCTGTTTTCCGATGTCTGCGACGCATATCCTTCTTCTGTCGCCGGTCTGTCCCCATGAAGATTGTTTCCATCCGCAACAGGCCCTTCTCCGTATATGATCCGACCGTCTGCCACAGGCCCCTCTCCATATATGATCCGGCCGTCTGCAGCGTGCTGTGCATCACGAACCGTCATCTGCCCGCTCATCACAGGCGGCTGTCCGTCTCTCCCTGGCCAGACATCCTGACCCGACTGCTGTCCTTCTCTCCCCGGCCAGACATCCTGCCCCGGCTGCTGTCTGTCTCTCTCCGTCCTGTCTTCTGTTGCGAAATCCTCTTCCTCGATCCGTATCTTCTTACCGCGGATCAGTGCAAGACCAACCCAGATCACCGCAATACCGACTACCGCTCTGGGCAGCTCATCACGCACGAAATAGTAGATCTTACTGAGGAACACATTATCCCAGCCAAAAATATCACAGAGAATATTGAAGCAAACCTGCCACAGCATCATAATGCCGAGAATAATGAGAATAGCCGCCGCTATCGTCCTGTTCCTGCCCTCCAGCCTCCACTGCCGATGACCGATATTGCCAAATCCGAACAGGAATTCATCCCTGATCATATGAAAAGACCTGTCATCCAAAGTCGCCAGATTGTTGGCATGAAAGAAGCTGTAAGCATACAGGGCGAACGGAAAGATCGCCAACGCCCCCAGATTCGTCAGGCCGACGATCGCTGTCAGGATCATGAATCCCAGCATCAGGCTCAGCCCCATCTGCATAAATCCCATATACATTTCCCCCGCTCCGGGTATAAAAGATAATATAAATACTAAAAATCTGCTTTTCTTTCTCTGCATTATTTTCTTCCTCGCTTTCTATTCCCTGTCCTGATCCCGGGACAGATTCTCTCCAAACTGTGAGATTCTTACGCCAATGTCATCGATCATCCCGCGTATACCACCGCTTGCACGCTCTTCTCTGTACGCTTCCCATTTGTCGTCTATATGTCTGCGTCGTTCCAGTGCAGCCTGCTCCATGGACACTGCATTCCCCTGTTTTGGCACAAACATCTGCCCGACATCTTCCATTCTGCCCGCCGGCATCAATATCAGTACCATCAATGCCGCAGCCATCGCGATCAGTACTTTGGCACGATAGACAAATAGCTGCCTTTTTCTGTTCCCGTCCCGCTCTTTCCTGATCTGCGTCAGCACATTGTTTTTAAGGTGAACCGGCGCGTGGATCATTTCTCCGGTTTCGACCTCCTCGATCAGTTTCAGCAGTTCTTCCTCGGACAGACCGCCGGAGAAGTCGTCACTGCTTCGATGTCTTATTTTTTTCTTTTCATCTTCTATTTGATAGATCATGCGCCCTTCTCCTTTCCATACAACCTGCGCAGCATTGCCCTTGCCCGGTATACCTGCGTCTGTACCGTCTTAACCTTCATGCCTCTTCCCGCTGCGATCTCGTTCACATCCAGTTCGTCATAATAGTACGCCTTGGCGATCTCGTCATAGGGCGGTTTCAATGACCTGCACCTGGCAAGCAGCGTCTCCCTCACTTCCGCCTCCAGATACGCACGCTCCGGCGCATTCTCAAAGGTCTGCCCTCTTCCCAGATTCTCCTCTATGCCCGTATCCTCGGTAGGGATGCTTCTCCTTCCCGCACTCTGCACATAGTCCAGACATTTGTTGGTGGCGATCCTGCACAACCATGCTTTCTCATGCTGTCCATCGAAATCCTTCAAGTGCCTGTATGCTGACAGAAAAGTTTCCTGCGTCAGATCCTCGGAGGCAAAATAATCTGCTGTCATTTTATAGCATATCGAAAAAACAAGATGTTGGTAGGAATCAATCAGCGCTGATAATTGTTCTTCCCGATTAATATGATCTGCCTCCCTTCCTTTATGATCCGGCCCCGCATGATCTTCTGCCTTACAAGGTATTTTCCGGCTGTTCTGCGATGGCTTCACTGCCCGTCTGAGCAGCTTCTGTCTATTATAACGGAACACAGGACGCAGCGTCTTCAACTTTTTACAAAAAAAACAAATTGAGAAAATTTTTCAACAAAAACGGCAGGCACACCACCTGGCATGTCTGCCGTGAGATCTCTCACAAATCGCCGTTTCTTCCCGAACCTTCTGCCATGCCGGGCTATGACCGGCCGGTCAGTCGATGATCAGGCCTTCCATAATATAAAGAAGCTGCTCGTCCACTTTCTTCTCCGTTATGCCGAAGGTCTGCGCATTGATCTTCATCCCCTCCAGCACATACATGATATTGCTGGCCGCTCCTTTCGGGTTCTCGCAGTAGAATTCCCCGCTGGCGATGCCGGTCTCGATCAGCTTCTCCAGAACTCTCACCCCTGCGTCGAACTGTTTCCTGAGCATATTGTTCTTATCTGTTGTCTTATTTGCGAAAAAGTATTCATATACAGCCGTCGTCAAGGTATTCTTCTGCAGCAGCTCCTTCTTCTGCTCTTTCAGAAAAAGCGTCAGAATATCCGCTGCCGTGTCCCCCTCCGTAATATTTTCCGAAAAAATATCGTCTGTCTCCTCTGCCTCCATCTGCAGGATCTCCAACAGGATCTGCTCCGTGCTGTCGAAATACAGATACAGCCCGCCGCGGCTGATCCCGCAGGCCTCCACGATATCCTTCATGGTCACACTCTTATAGCCCTTCTCCACGAAGACTTTCCTCGCCGTATCCAGTATGTATTTCTTCTTCTGCGCTGATTTTTCTCCCATTTGCCTGTATTTCCTTCTCTAACCATATTCCTCTGTACTGCATCCGATCACTGGCTGCTGCAAGATACCTCCATGCTGCACTCCATCACCACCTGCTGCATGATGCCTCTGTGCCACATCCGTTCACCGGCTCCGGCATCCGCCATAAGCGCCTGCTTACCCGCACCATGCACTCACCGCATCGGCTTATCCCAAAATTCCAGATTCTCTTTCATCTTCCGCACCACATTCAGGAAGATCCTGTTATAAACCGCTTCGGTCCACATTTTGCCTTTCGTCATGCCGCCTAATACATACTTTGAAAGGATCCCTTTCAGGACGTCCATCTCCCTGATCCCGGACCGCTCGATAGCGGCCAGCTCATCCTCCACCGTCCTGATCCTGTGCCTCGAATAGATATACGGATAATTCCGGTCTACGAGTCCCGTCCGCTGCACTTCCCTGATAAAATTCATCAGCGTTCCGTCATACACCGGAAACGTGATCGAACTGCCTTTGATCCCGGAACCCTCAAAAGTCTCCTGTACATTGCTTCCAGACTTCTCCTCCAGCCACGGAAGATACCGGATCAGCTTCTCCACGTCCGGCTTATATGTATTCACGACCTGCCGCCTGTATTCAATATCTTCTTTATCCATACCCACTGCCCCTCTCATCCTTGACCGCCGCCGGCCGCCCTTCCATCCTGCTCATTCGTCTGCCCCGGCAGACTGCAGGACCGGCAAAAACCGGCTTCGACACATTTCCCGCGGAAACGCACAGTCCTTATAATCGACATACCTGTCATATAATTCTAGCACACTTTCCCGGAAAGTACAGCACAAAATACCTTGAAAGTTCTTGTGCACTTTGCCAAAAAGGAAACCGTTTCTTTCTTGTTTTTATCCCGCATTCGCTGTATACTGGAGAGGAACGGCAAAAATGCTGTACTCATATTTTAAAAGAAGGGAACTCTGCTCTATCTGCAGATAAAGGAATACGCCATGGCTGTAAAAGAATTCCCTGCCGGGGAAAAATTGTTTCAAAGCGACCAGCCGGTCGCTGCCATACATCTGATCGCAAAAGGGTCTGTCATCGCCACTTATCCTGGCGGAGAATTTCGCCTGACCAAAGGAGATGTCATCGGCATCTGCGAGATGCATATCGGTTCTTACTATATTACTTATCAGACGGAGGAAGCGACCGCGCTCGCTCCCTATCCCTGTACCAAAGTACAGCTGGCTGAATTGATGGGTTCCAATCCGGAGATGGCAGACCGGATCGTCACCTCCCTGTACAGACAGCTCAAAGCAATCCTGGATCAGTATAAACTGGCCCGTAAGGACTGCGATAACTTCTATCACTATCTGACGGACAGCTACACACAATACGCCTCTTTCTGCACAAAGCACGGCATCTCTCCCAGAGCGCTTCCGGATCTTGATACGCTCCCGGAACTGTCGCTGGAAGAGGAACCGGGCGAATGGCTGAGCGGCTTCTACGGCCAGTTCCTGGCTCTTGTCAAGAACGCCGCCGTCCGCAAGAAAAGTCCGGCTTTCATGTTCGGCCTTCTGGCAAAAGCAAGTCAGGATCTCTATCACGTGGTCTCCGTCTGCCGCGTCCTGTACGACTACAAGACAGACCTCTCCAATCTCCTGATGAACGAGAACCGGCTTGATCTGTTTGATCTCTATGCCAGCCTGCTTTACAGAACCGGCACCGAAGGGGAAGATTCCGAGACACTGAGCAGTGCAATCTCTACCATTATGACAGAGTTGGAAGGGCATTCCGCGATAGACCGTGATATGTACGATAGACGTATCGCCGAATATCATGACCGCTTAAATGCTTTGACCATGCACGCCGGAGATGCGGCCGAAGCCGGAGCAGGCAGCGCCGCCGATATCATGGACTCTCTGGGCACCATCCTCTCCTACTCTCAGGTAGACGACGAGACGGCCGAGGCATTCCGCGGCGCCATAGACCAGTATCGCAAGATGACTGACAAGAACAGCTCCGACGATTCCGCCAGAAAGCTGCGGCAGAAGATCACCAAATTATTCTATGACGTATATGAGAAAGCCTTCGTGCGCAGCCTTCACGACGACAAGATCCCGAAGGTCGTAAGAATGTTCTTTAATTTCGGTTATGTGGATGAACAGCTGGCCGGCCCCAAGAATGCTTCTTACCTTAGTTCCATCATAGATTACCTGCCCACAGACCCGGAGAAGGGCCTCTACACGATCTACGACTGGCTGCTGGCAATCTATAAAGGCAAAAAATCACCCTGCCGAAACGAATTCGACGCAGATTATCCGGCCTATGTGCACGAATTGAAAACAAGCGGCAAGATCACCGCGGCCGAAGAGACGGCCATGCTCACCGACAACGAGAAGATGGTGCTCTTCGAACTGCAGAGCGTCTTCCCGTCCATCAACAAGATCACCTTCGGGCGGATCAGCAGCTTCTGTCCCGTCTTTTCAGAGCACAATATCTTAAAAGACCTGGATACCTCGCTCGTATCCGTAGCCAGTGTGGAGGCGGCCTTTAACCATATCCGTTCCGTTGACTTCGGCGCCTACTACCGTGATACGATCTACACCAACACTGAACTTGGAATTGCCAAGGAATATGTCAGTGTGGAAGTGCTGCCCGACATCATCCTGATGCCCAATATGGGAATCCGAGGCGTTATGTGGCAGGAGATCGAGGGCCGGAAACGTACTACCCCTGCCCGCATGATGGTATCCATTTTCCAGATGGAGGATCTGACCAATATCTTCATCCGCCTGACCGCGGATTTCCGCTGGGAGATGTGCAAGCGCGTCCAGGGTCCGAGGTGGAACGACGTGACGGAGCCTTCGCTGACAAGCGAATACTTCGATTATATCCAGTTTTATAAGAAAAATCATGAGCTGTCCACCGACGCCAAGGAGAAGATCAAGCTCGCCATGCAGAAGGCGAAGAACAGCTTCAAGGAAATGTTTATCAGAGATTATGAGTCCTGGGTACTCTATGAAGGAGCCGGTTCGCCGCGCTTAAATAAGATTGCCCGTGCGATCCTCTTCACCTATTGTCCTTTTGCCAAAGAGATCCGCGACTCCCTGAAAGCGAATCCGCTGTACAAAGATACGATGGAACGTTACGACGTGAAGCAGGGCCAGCGTCTCCACCACCTGAACAATCTTCTCCAGAAGATCAAGAATACGGGGGCTGCAATCCCGCCGGAGATCCAGACACAGAGAGATTTCCTGAACTTCTGAGTATGTATCGTGCGGTGTGCAGCGCTTACAGCAGTTGACATGCAAAAGACTGACAGACAGTGGGTACATCTTAAAGCCGCTGTTTATCAGTCTTACTTTTTATCATGGATGTTTTCTTGCAGCCGGGTTCGAATGGAACCGGTGTCCTTTCCGGCATTCCCGCAGCACTTCCTCAAACTTCATCCCGCCGCCGAACAGATCAAGGGCGCTGCCCACCGTCACATGCACTCTGTCCCTGCCGAGGCGTTTTAAGTCACGCAGATCCTCGAAGCTGTGCACACCGCCCGCATAAGTTACCGGCATCCTGCCCCAGTTTCCAAGAAGCTCTGCCACCTGCGGCTCTATGCCGTCCGCCTTCCCTTCCACATCCACCGCATGTACCAGAAATTCGTCACAATATCCTGACAGCTCATCCAGAGTCTGCTCCGTCAGCTCTACCTGCGTATATTTCTGCCATCTGTCGGTTACAATAAGGTAGCGGTCGTCTTTTCTTCGGACGCTTAAGTCCAGCACAAGGTGTTGTCTGCCGGTCTTTTTTACCAGATTTTTCAGATTGTCATAATGAATCTGTCCGTCCCGGAAGACGTAGGATGTGACGATCACGTGGCTGGCTCCGGCTTCCAGAAATTCCCACGCGTTGTCCGGTGTGATGCCGCCGCCCGCCTGCAGGCCGCCGGGATAAGCCCGAAGCGCCGCGAGTGCCTGCCTTTTCGTCTCCTCATAGTGCGCGGACGTGACCGGATTCAACAATATGATATGTCCGTTCCTGATCTGATATTCCCGGTACAGTCTGGCATAAAATGCCGCATCCTGTTTTGAAACAAAATTTTCCGTCGCTTCATCGTTGCTGTCCTTCAGGCTGCCGCCCACGATCTGCTTCACGCTGCCGTTATGAATGTCGATACAAGGTCTGAATTCCATAGCTCGTACCCGCCTTTCTTAATAAAAATCCACCAATGCATATTTTATTTTCTAACAGGCATAATAACACAAGAGCAGCTGTTTTTCAAAAAGCAGACTGCCGCAATCAAAACTTTTCAAACAGGCTTAAAAAATAAAAAATGCATCGGAATAAAGAATGCATCAGAATGGAGGAAATTATGAAAAAGATAAGAACATTATTGCTTGTTTCTCTTATGACGCTTTCCATTGCCATGCTGACTGCCTGCGGCAGAAAGAACGACAATGCAGCAGACAACGGTAATGACAGCACGACTACCACAGAATCCGGTACAAATGCCGGCACCAACGATACCGGCACAGGCACTGGAAACACGACCAGCACCGGAAGCACAACCAACGGTTCTTCCCAGGACATCACAGACGACAACTCAACCGGCGGTATCAACAACAATGATAACGTCAACGACGTGACAGCCGGAGACAGAAACGACGATGATTCCCTGATGGACGACGTAGGCGATGCGGTCGGTGACGCAGGCAATGCCGCTTCCGACATGATCGACGATGCTGCCGATGGCGTCGAGAACATGGTAGACGACCTCACCGGTTCCGACAACAACAATAACACCAGTACCAACAGTACGACCAACAATAACACCAGCACCAACAGCACGACCAACAATAACAAGGCCACCGGCACATCCACCCGTAAAACAGGCCGCTAAGAGCATACAGCCTGCCTTGGAAGAAACATAAGGCAGGCTGTTTCTTTGTATCAGCGTATCAGCGTTCTATGATCGTGCCGTCACGATAGGCCTGCAGGAGTTCCTCCAGCTGGTGGATCATCTCCCGCAGTTCCGCGCCGATATCGGTATCCGCGATCTTCTGCCGGTGGGTAGTCGTCTCCAAGATCACCGAATCGGAGAAAATATCCGACTCGTGGAGAATGGCAGACTCCGTGGATTCGAAAGGCTCATGGGCCACCAGACGCATCCCGTAGGAATTGACTACCAGCGTATAGCCCGCGATCCCGGTCTTATCCTGATAGGCCTTGGAAAATCCGCCGTCGATGATCAGCAGCTTGCCGCCGCACTTGATCGGCGACTCCCCTTTCTTGCGCTCCACCGGCACATGCCCGTTGACGATATGGGAATGCTCTACGTCCAGCCCGAACTCCTTTAAGATCTTCTCGATCACTTCCTCCTTGTCAAGCAGCCTGTAGTAGCTGTTCTTGGTCTCCTTCTGTACACTTTTGTCTTCGATGAAATACCGCTCGAAGGTGGCCATCTTATCCTTACCGAATACCGGCGAATTGGGTCCTGACCAGATATACCAGATGATATCCTGCCCTTTCAGCTTCTCCCGCAGGTTATCGGAGTAATACCCTTTCCTGGCATAGTGCTCCAGTACATCGTAGAGCGCCTTGCCGCTGAACTCTTCCCCGTAGACATTGACCTTCTTGAAGTTCCCCTCTTCGTCCATGGGCACGCAGCCGTGGTAGAGCAGGTTGGAATTGTATACCTTATACAGTCCTCCCTTGGAAAAAAGGAACTTCACATGCTTCTGCAGCTTCTCGCATTTTACGAAACCATGGCGCAGCCGCTCCATCACCTGTTCTTCTTCCGGCGTCAGTTCATAGGGCTTCTCCCTGTCCACCGTGGGAAAATCCACGTCCTTCATGGGATAGGTCACTCCGTCTAAAGTGATCGACCGATTCTCGTAATCAATATGTTCAAACAGCAGCCTGTCCTGCATCCCAAACTCAGGCCTGCGCATGACGATCTGTCCTTCCAGCTTGAACTGAATGATGGCGATGGCCTTATGCATCTTCGTGTCCAGACTTAAGTCCTTGGTATCATATTCCGTATTATACCGGATGGAAAAGGCGCTGCAGTCGGTATGCTTGTAAGTATCCAGCGCAAACGTGGCCAGCGGGATCAGGTTGATGCCGTATCCTTCTTCCAGCGTATCCAGATTGCCGTACCTTGCAGCCACCCGGATCACATTGGCGATGCAGGCCAGATGGCCGCTGGCCGCTCCCATCCAGACGATATCATGATTGCCCCACTGCACATCCACAGAGTGATAGTCGCACAGCGTATCCATGATCACATGAGGCCCCGGCCCCCTGTCATAGATATCCCCGACGATGTGCAGATGATCGATGACCAGCTGCTGGATCAGGTTGCTCAGCGCTTCGATGAACTCCTGCGCCCGCCCGATACGGATGATCGTATGGATGATCTCGTTGTAGTAGGCTTCCTTATCCTGTATTTCCGCCTTCTCCGTGATCAGTTCTTCGATAATATAGGAAAAATCCTTCGGCAGCGCCTTGCGCACCTTGGACCGCGTGTACTTGGAGGAAACCCTTTTCGTGATCTGAACAAGCCTGTGCAGGGTGATCTTGTACCAGTCCTCGATCGAACTTTCGTCTTCCTCCCGCAGCACGATATCCAGCTTCTCCCGCGGATAATAGATCAGTGTCGCCAGGCTCTTCTTATCCCTGATACTCAGTGTATTGCCGAACTCTTCGTCAATCTTGCGCCGCACGGAACCGGAGCCGTTCTTCAGGATATGATTGAACTGCTCGTACTCCCCGTGGATATCCGTCATAAAATGCTCCGTCCCCTTGGGCAGATTCAGAATAGACTGCAGATTGATGATCTCTGTCGATGCGGCAGCAATCGTCGGATACTGTCTGGACAGGCTCTTTAAATATTTTAATTCCAGATCTTTCATAATCTCTTCATTACCTCATCATTTTAAAGCAAATCTTTGTTTTTCTCTCCCATTATGGCAGAGTTTCTCCCTAACCGATCACGTCACTCATATCGTACATGCCCGCCGGCTTGCCTGCGAGGAATTTCGCCGCCTGTACGGCTCCCTTGCCGAATACCGCCTTGGAGTACGCCCGATGAGAGAAGGTCACCACTTCGTCCGCTCCCGCAAAAATCACGTCATGGTCGCCCACGATGGTTCCGCCCCTGACGGCGCTGATCCCGATCTCCTTCTTCGCTCTCGGCTCCCGCACTCGGCTCCTGTCATAGACATACTCGTATGCATTGCCCATCTCTTCATTAATGGAATCTGCCAGGGCAAGTGCCGTCCCGCTGGGCGCATCTTTCTTCAGATTGTGATGCTTCTCCACGATCTCGATGTCGAATCCGGCTTCCGCCAGCACACCGGCCGCCTCTTTTAACATTTTAAACAGCAGATTGATCCCCAGTGACATGTTCGCCGATTTTAAGACAGCCACCTTCCCGGACGCCTCTTTCACATCTTCAAGCTGCTTCCCGGACAGTCCCGTCGTGCACAGCACACAGGGCAGCTTTCTCTCCACACAGTATGTAAGCAGCGCGTCTATTGCCGGCGCCGCACTGAAATCAATGACCACATCGGCCTCCACGTCACAGGCATCAATCTCCCGGAACACCGGATAGGGATTGCTTACTTTGTCATAAGCATCTATCCCCGCCACGATCTCTATCTCTTCGTCTGCAGCGATCAGGCCGGATATGGTCTGTCCCATCTTGCCGTTGCAGCCGTGCATGATCGCCCTGATTCTTTTTTCCGCCATAATAGATTCTCCTCCTTCTTGAAAAAGTGCCCGACGCCGATGCCTCCGCACCTTCGCCAGACACTTTCCGCTCTCTGCTGCTTTCTGTTTCTATAAGATACCATAATTCTGCATCGCAGTCTTTAATACTTCCACATGCTCCGGCTCCATCTTCGACAGCGGCATATGGGTCGGGCCCACTTCCTTACCCATCAGATTTAGGGCCTCCTTCACCGGAATCGGATTCACCTCGCAAAACAGTGCGTCACACAGTTCGATGGCCCGCAGCTGCTCTTTCATGCTGCCTTCCACATCCCCGTCAAAGAACTTCTGGCATATATCGTGCACCTGCCTCGGCGCCACATTGGAAAGAACGGAGATAACGCCCTTGCCGCCCAGGGACATAAGCGGTACGATCTGATCGTCGTTGCCGGAATACAGATCCAGCTTACCGTCCGCCAACGCCATCAGTTTGACAACCTGCCCAAGATTACCACTGGCTTCCTTGATCGCCACGATATTGCTGACCTCCGTACACAGCCTGACAACGGTCTTCGGCATAAGATTACAGCCCGTCCTGCCCGGTACATTGTAGAGGATCACAGGCAGCTTCACCGCATCCGCTATTGTCTTGAAATGTGCGAACAGCCCGTTCTGGGTCGCTTTATTATAATAGGGTGTGACGAGAAGCAGGCCGTCCACACCGTACTTCTCCGCCTCCGTTGACAGATAGACCGCCGTCTTCGTACAGTTCGACCCTGTTCCGGCAATCACCGGCACCCTGCCGTTTACCTTCTCCACACAGAATCTGATCAGATCCAGATGCTCCTCATGTGTCAATGTGGAAGCCTCCCCTGTCGTGCCGCACACGATGATCGCGTCCGTACCGCCCTCGATCTGCTCATTCACCAGCTGCTCGAATTTGTCATAGTTGATACTGCCGTCCTCATGAAACGGCGTAACGATCGCCACTCCTGCTCCTTTAAAAATCGCCATACTTACCCTTCCTTTCCATTGATACATTGGTACAAAGAAAGCTGACCGCACAGGGGCCAGCTTCATTCCTTATCTTACCTCTGATAGCGCCCCATCGTTCCGATGACAGTCATACAGCTCTTAACTGTATGCCCAAGGTAAGAATCATCAGGCAACTCTCCCTTTCGGCGCTTTCTCCTTTCCTGATCCTTCTCCTGTGCCTGCCACATCCGAAACCCTACTGATAAAAAGCGCAACCTCTATCAATTCCTTTATCTTTATTTACTGCATTTATCTTAGCACTGTGCCGCGCATCTGTCAATAGCACGATGACCCGGATCTCTAAAGCGCAGACGCGCCGTAAATACGCAGCACCGGCCAGACTGCCCTGCCGTATCATTCCCATATTTTAAACTGCATGGTCTCTACCTTAGTCACTTCATCGGCCAGCACACACACATCGTCATTCAGGGTAATGCCGGTCATAATGATATCCATCTCCTCCGGCTTCGCCGAAAGCAGAGACTTAAGTTCTTCCACCGTAATGATCCCCTTATCGATCAGTCCCAATACTTCATCGAGGATCAGAAGCGAACATTCTCCCGTATACAATACCTTCTTGGCAAAATTAAGACCGTTGCGGATGTTCTGCCACTCTTCTGTCTTGCGCTCCTCGGAAAGATTCACGTAATCCTCATCCGATTTCTCAAAACGGAAGATCTTGATCTCCGGCTCTAACCGCTTCACGAATTCCGAGTTGGTCAGCCCCCGCCCTTTCAAAAACTGGATGATGACGACATCCTCACCCCTGCAGGCCGTCTGAACCGCCCTCCCGAGCGCTGCCGGTGATTTTCCATGGCCTTCACCGCTGTAGATCTGAATCATGCCTTTTCTCATATTGAACTCCTTATACTGCCGTCTGTGCATATTGCACAACAGCCGACAATTACTCTGTCACATATGATACAATTTATCACAATTTATTTTATTCATCATAGCACAATCCGTCTATACGTGCAACTTTTTATTCACCAGACACGCTTCTCTTATTCTTCCTCCACCATCTCCAGCTTACTCACGCTCACCTCATACGCCACTCTCCGCTCCAGCTGGTCCTCGGATAACTTCTTCATATATTCTCTGCTCTGGATCCTGCCCCAGATGGCGCAGCGGCTTCCCACCTCGAAATTACTGGCAAATCTTGCATTCCTGCCCCAGCAGATACATGGTATGTAATCTGATTTCCCATAGGGCCTGTTGACTGCCAGAAGCAGATCCGCAATCTCCCGTCCCAGGGGCGTTTTGCGGTAAACAGGCGCCTTGCAGATATAACCGTCCAGGAAGATCTGGTTGGTCTTGGCGCTCTCACTGATCTCTTCCACGAATTCGATTTCCCTTGCAAATACAGACAATACAAGCCTGTTCTTCCTCTCTTCATGTCTGTTGTAGGAGCGGAATTGTCCGACGATGCAGATCTTCATCCCCTTATAGTCGTCGCCCACGTCAAGAAGACGCTCCGACACCATCACGGGAATGATATCCGTGGAATCACTCAGCCGGTTCACACTGATATCCACCATATAAAATCCCTCTCCGAAAATCTCGTGGCTGAAAGTGAAATCGCTCACGATCTCCCCCATGATCGCCACCTGGTTGTTTTCAATAACCTTATCTGTCATGTTTTTCTCCCTTCTGCCTGTGCATTTGCAGGAACATTCCGTTCCTGTTAGTGTTGTATTATCAATATATAGGAAATGCGATGAAATTAGAACTGTCAGTAATCGCGTAAAATGACACGCCGCGCGAAACGGATTTTTCCAGTTTTCCATACTTGCAAGATAACAGGGCAAGTGATATAATTAGCAGGTTTCAGATATGTGTAAAATTTTAGCGAATTATTTTTTCATGAGATTGATTCAGAAAGGCTTGGTAGAACATGAAACAGACCAGAGAAGATGTGAGAAACATAGCGATCATCGCCCACGTTGACCACGGCAAGACGACGCTTGTGGACGAGCTTTTGAAACAGAGCGGCGTTTTCAGGGAGAACCAGGAAGTGGCGGAGCGTGTTATGGACTCCAACGATATCGAGAAGGAGCGCGGCATCACGATCCTCTCCAAGAATACCGCCGTTATGTACAAAGACGTGAAGATCAACATTATCGACACCCCCGGCCACGCCGATTTCGGCGGCGAGGTGGAACGTGTCCTCAAGATGGTAAACGGCGTGATCCTTGTGGTGGATGCCTTCGAAGGGCCTATGCCCCAGACCAAATTCGTATTGAAGAAGGCACTGGAGCTGGATCTTTCCGTCATCGTCTGTATCAATAAATGCGACCGGCCGGAAGCCAGGCCTATCCAGGTCGTGGACGAGGTCCTGGAGCTGTTCATGGATCTGGACGCCAACGACGAACAGTTAGACTGTCCCTTCGTCTACGCTTCCGCCAAGACCGGCACCGCCAGCACGGAGCTCACCGTTAAGGGCCGTGACATGACACCCCTTTTCGACACGATCTTAGAGCACATCCCGGCGCCCGAAGGAGATCCCGATGCCGGCACGCAGATACTGGTGAGCACCATCGACTACAACGAATACGTGGGCCGCATCGGCGTGGGCAAGGTGGACAACGGCAGCGTGAAGGTGAATCAGGAAGTGGTCATCGTCAACCACCACGACCCGGACAAGCTGCAGAAAGTCAAGATCAGCAAATTATACGAATATGACGGTCTGAATAAAATAGAAGTGAAGGAGGCAGGCATCGGCTCCATCGTGGCCATATCCGGCATCACGGATATCCATATCGGCGATACGCTCTGTTCCCCCGACAACCCGCAGCCTATCCCCTTCCAGAAGATTTCCGAGCCGACGATCGCCATGCACTTTATCATCAACGACTCCCCCCTTGCCGGGCAGGAAGGCAAATACGTGACCAGCCGCCATATCCGCGACCGGCTGTTCCGGGAGCTGAATACCGATGTCTCCCTGCGGGTGGAGGAAACCGACACCACGGAGGCGTTCAAAGTATCCGGCAGAGGCGAGCTGCATCTGTCCGTCCTGATTGAGAACATGCGCAGGGAGGGCTACGAGTTCGCGGTCAGCAAGGCCGAAGTACTCTACAAGACGGATGAAAACGGTAAGAAGCTGGAACCCATGGAACTGTGCTATATCGACGTGCCGGAAGAATACTCCGGAACCGTGATCGAGAAACTGAGCCAGCGCAAAGGAGAGCTGCTGAACATGGGGATTGCCTCCGGCAGCTACAGCCGTCTGGAGTTCTCCATCCCTTCCCGCGGCCTGATCGGCTACCGGGGCGAGTTCATGACCGACACCAAAGGAAACGGCATCATGAATACGATCTTCGACGGCTACGGCCCCTACAAGGGGGATATCCAGTACCGCAAACAGGGTTCCCTGATCGCCTTTGAAGCCGGCGAGGCCATCACATACGGCCTTTTCAACGCACAGGAGCGGGGCACGCTCTTCATCGGCCCCGGCACCAAAGTGTACTCCGGCATGGTGGTGGGACAGAACGGACGCGGTGAAGATATCGAGCTGAATGTCTGCAAGAAGAAACAGCTCACCAACACCCGCTCCTCCAGCGCGGACGAGGCACTCCGCCTCACACCGCCCAGGGTTTTGAGCCTGGAGCAGGCGCTGGAATTCATCGACACCGACGAGCTTCTGGAAGTGACCCCGAAGACGATCCGGATCCGCAAGAAGATTCTGGATCCTACCTTAAGAAAAAGGGCAGCCATCTCGGCTGCCGCAAAGAAATAGAAACACAGATTCATATTCCGAGCACGACGGTCGCCACCCGGAAGTAGATCAGCAGTGAGATCGCATCCACGATCGTCGTGATAAAGGGACTTGCCATCACGGCCGGATCCATGCCGATCTTCTTAGCCAGTATGGGCAGCGTGGATCCTACTATCTTGGCCACGATCACCGCCATCAGCAGCGTAAAGCACACAACACCGGCCACACTCACGCCTACCCGGTCAAAAGCCAGCAACTTCACGAAGTTACAGGCCGCCAGTGTCAGGCCGCAGAGTGCTGCCGTCCGCATCTCTTTCCACACTACCCTGCCCCAGTCCTTGAATGCGATCTCATCCAGAGAGAGGCCGCGGATGATGATGGCGCTGGCCTGTCCGCCCGCATTACCGCCCGTGTCCATCAGCATGGGGATAAAAGCCGTCAGCACCACATACCGGCTCAGCGCACTTTCGAACGAAGTGATGATGCTGCCCGTAAACGTGGCCGATATCATCAACAGCAAAAGCCATGGGATCCTTTTCTTAAAAGCCTCGAAGACAGACATCCGCAGATAGGGCTTGTCGGAAGGCATTACGGCCGCCATCTTCTCGATATCCTCCGTCGTCTCCTCCTCCAGAATATCCACCACGTCATCCATGGTGATGATGCCCACCAGCCTGTCCTCGTTGTCCACCACCGGCATAGCCGTGAACTCGTACTTCTTGAACATTCTGGCAACCTCTTCCTGGTCCATCAGTGTGTGCAGGGACACCACGCTCTTATGCATCATCTCCCCGATCACGGCATCCGGATCGCTGAGGAGCAGATACCTGAGACCCACGGTACCGACCAGCGTCCTCTTATTGTCCAGCACATAACAGATATTGATCGTCTCACTGTCCAGTCCGACCCTGCGGATCCGCTCGATGGCCTGCGCCACCGTGTAGTGCTCCTTCAGATCCACATACTCCACCGTCATGATGCTGCCCGCCGAGTCCTCCGGGTACCGCATCAGGTGATTGATGGCCTGCCGCGTCTCGGGATCCGTGTTGGCGATCAGCCTTTTTACAATATTGGCCGGCATCTCCTCCATCAGTTCCTTGGCGTCGTCACTCATCATGTTATTGATGATGTGGGCCGCATCCTTGTCGGAAAGCGACGTGATGACATACTGCTGAAACTCCAGTTCCAGACAGGAAAAAACATCCGCCGCGATATCCTTCGGTAAAATCCGGAAGACCTTCACGATCTCCTCTTCGCCCATATCCTCCAGATAATCCGCGATATCCGCATCGTTCAGCTCCTGGATCACCTGCCTGAGCCTGGTGTACTGTCCCTTATTCAAAAACTCCCGGATGTCCGCCGCGCCAAAGCTCTCGTTCGTTCTTACTACTTCTTCTCTGCTCCTGCTCATAACCGCCTGTCCCTCCTGTCCCGCCGCAGTCAGGTCTCTTTCTTTCTCTTTCACCTTCCCCGGCGTTTCTTCTCTCCGACCTTCCGCGCGGAAGGCCGTTGACAGTCAGTTCCTGCCCGTCAGCCTGTGTCCACGCATAACAGTCATTCTCTCATAAAATACAAAGGATCCGAGACCCGCACCACTGCCCTGCCGGCAGTCGCCTCGGTCACTTCATGCACTACAGCATCCTTATCCTCCCAGGATACCCGGATGCATACACGCACCTGTTCGCCATAGTCAGCCTCCACCGGAATGCCTCTTACTCCCAGCAGATACTGGATCTTACCGATACCATTATAATCTGTCACAAACGTGATCTCATACCCATAACACATAGTACGTACATCACTGGCCGCCAGTCCTGCCTGCGCCGCCTTCGTGTAAGCGCGCACCAGCCCGCCGGTGCCAAGCAGGACACCGCCGAAATACCGGGTGACAACAACCACCAGATTTCGGATCCCGGAATTCAACAGCACTTCAAGGATCGGCCTGCCAGCCGTCCCCGCAGGCTCCCCGTCGTCCGAAAACCGGACGGTCTGCGCCTGCTCTCCCAGGACATAGGCATAGCAGTTATGCCGCGCATCCCAGTACTGCTTCTTTCTGGCTTCGATAAAGGCAAGCGCCTCCTCCTCCGTCCCGGCAGACGCCACATGCGCGATAAAACGGGATTTCTTCTCTTCTATCTCGCCCATGCCCCCATACGCTATGATCTTATACGGTTCCAATCTTTTACCAGATTCCATAAGTCGTGCTGTCCACTCCGTTCCTTCCTGTTCTCTGGCATATTATCTCATCTCCCACGGGCGCAGTCAAGGTTCTTATGCGCCGCCGCACGTATAAAAGTGTACAGAATTGTAAACAATCCTTAATATAAAATGAAAATCCTTTATTTGCCGGAAAAATTTTGCTATAATGAATAAAGGTATGCTTATCGCATTTATGCCTTTTTTAATTTGCAAACGTATGAGGGGGCATAAAAACCTAAGGAGGAGTATCATGAATTATGGAAAGAAGGGTGTCCGCAGGAAACAGCAGGCACTTCACTCTAAATCTGCCCGCTGGGGTAAGAAGATCGGTTTAACCTTTATACAGATCTGCCTGGTAGCCATAGTCTCGGCCGGCATCATCGGCGCCAGCGCAGGGATCGGCGTATTCAAGGGTGTGCTCGCCAGCGCTCCTGACATCAGCAATGTCGATGTCACGCCTACCCGTTTTTCTACCTTTGTCTACGATATCGAGAATAATCAGACGGCCAAGCTCGTATCCACCAACTCCAACCGTATCCCTGTCACCATCGACATGGTGCCTGAGAATCTGCAACATGCTTTCGTGGCGGTTGAGGACGAGCGTTTCTATATCCATAACGGCATTGATATCAAGGGTATCGTCCGTGCCGGTATCATCGGTATACAGAATGTGTTAAAAGGCGGCAGCTTCACGGAGGGCGCCAGCACGATCACGCAGCAGCTGCTCAAGAACAACGTCTTTACAGACTGGACAAGTGAAGATTCCTTTGCCGACAGTCTGAAACGTAAGATCCAGGAGCAGTACCTTGCCCTGGAACTGGAGAAGGTCATGGATAAAGACTCGATCCTGATCAATTATATGAACAGCATTAACCTGGGACAGAATACGCTCGGTGTACAGGCTGCTTCCATGCGCTATTTTAACAAATCCGTCAGTGACTTAAACCTGTCGGAATGTGCAGTCATAGCGGCCATCACACAGAATCCTTCCCGCTATAATCCCATCACCCATCCCGAAGAGAATGTGAAGCGCCGCCAGAAAGTGCTGGATGATATGCTCGATCAGGGCTACATCTCCCAGCAGGAATACGATCAGGCCATGACAGATGATGTCTACTCCCGTATTCAGATCGCAGATTCCGAGAACGAAGATTCCGCCGTCAATACATATTTCGTGGATGCACTGACGGACGATGTACTGGAAGATCTGATCGCTGCAGGCTATAATGAGACCCAGGCCTACACACTGCTCTACAGCGGCGGCCTCAAGATCTATTCCACACAGGATCCGAAGATCCAGAAGATCTGCGACGATGCCTTTGCGGACGAGAGCAACTTCCCCGCCAACACCAAATGGTATCTGAACTACGAACTGACCATAGACAAAAGCAACGGCGAGCGTGAAAACCACAGTACGGAAATGTTCCGCAGCTACTGGCGTGAGAACCGCTCCGCATCCTATAACCTGATCTACACTTCCCAGGAGGAAGCCTATCAGGATATCGAATTGTATAAAGAAGCGATCATGGCAGCCGGCGACGAAGTCTTCGGTGAAAACATCAGCCTGACGCCGCAGCCGCAGGTATCCCTCGTGGTGCAGGATCAGCATACAGGATATGTCGTTGCCATGGAAGGCGGACGCGGCGCCAAACTTGCAAGCCGGACCTTAAACCGTGCCACCGACACTACAAGGCAGCCCGGTTCTACCTTTAAGATAGTATCCACCTACGCACCCGCTCTTGACAGCGCGGGCCTGACGCTGGCTACGATCATGAACGACGCACCCTTTAACTATGCAGACGGCCGGCCGGTGGCCAACTGGTACGGCGAATCCTACCGCGGGCTTTCCTCCCTGAGAACGGGAATCGCCCAGTCCATGAACATCGTCGCCGTCAAGACGCTGACACAGATCACGCCCCGGCTCGGTTACGATTACCTGACCAACTTCGGCTTTACTACACTGGAAGAGAGCAAAGAGATCAACGGCAAGATCTACTCGGATATCCAGCAGGCCCTTGCTCTGGGCGGTATCACCAACGGCGTGACCAACGAAGAGTTAAATGCCGCTTATGCCTGTATCGCAAACAACGGCACTTATATCAAACCCAAGCTCTACACGAGAGTCGTTGACCATGACGGCAATATCATTCTGGACAACACGATGCCGCAGTCAAGACAGGTCATCAAGGAGACTACCGCTTTCCTTCTGACAGACGCCATGGTTGACGTTGTCACCAGCGGCACCGGCGGCTCCGTAAATTTCGGCGGCATGGCGATCGCCGGCAAGACCGGTACGACCTCGGATTACAATGACGTATGGTTTTCCGGATATACGCCTTATTATACGGCCACAACCTGGGCCGGTTTCGACAACAACGTAAAGCTCTCCGGAGACGAGAAAAACCTGGCCAAGAAGCTGTGGCGCGCCGTGATGTCCCAGATTCACGAGGGGCTGCCCAGCCAGTCCTTCTCAGTTCCGGCGGGCATCGTGACCGCCACGGTCTGCTCCCGTTCCGGCAAGATACCGATAGACGGATTATGCAGCGGCACCGCCCGCACGGAATACTTCGCCGAAGGAACCGTTCCTACGACGACCTGCGACGTACACTATGCAGGGCAGATCTGCCAGTACTGCAGTCTTCCGGCCTATGAGGGCTGTCCTTTCAAAGCCGAAGGCGTTCTGGAACTGACACCGGTAGAAGATCTCTCCCTGCAGAGCGGTTCTGCTTCCGCCTCAGGCCAGCCGGCGCCACCACCGACAGAGACAGTCGGCGAAGACGGTACCGTCACGCAGACACCTTCCACGCCGACTAACATGTGCCCGCACAGCCCGGAATTCTTCGCAAATCCTGATTGGGAAGCGATCGTCAACGGCCAGCGGGCCGAGATGGAGCAACGCGCCCTGGCCGCACAGCAGGCGGCCGAGGCTGCCGCACAACAGCAGGCTGCTCCGCCGCCGGACCAGACACCGGGACAATAATATAGATAATATATAGAAGATAAAGAAACACACCCCGCAGAAAACAGCATCTGCGGGGTGTGTTTCTTTATTCCAGGAGACGTTTCTGCAGCAGCCGCAGATTCATCTTCATCATACAGTATTCTGCCGGGACAGATGTCTCCGGATCTGTCTCCGGCTCCGGCGAAAGTGCCGAGTGGATGTAGAAGCCATCCATTCCCACACGGGCGGCCCCTGCGATATCATCGTACCTGTTATTGCCGATCATCAAGGATTCCTCCGCCTTCAGGCCAAACCGCTCAAGCAGAATGCGGAAAAACCTTTCATCCGGCTTCTTGCAGCCATGATCAGAGGAGATCTGCACCCCGTCAAAAAGATCATAAATGCCCAGATACCGCATTTCATATTCCGTAAAAGTGCGCTGTGCGTTGGAAAGCAGATAAACCCTCTTCCCTGCCGCCCACAGCGCTTCCAGCAATTCCTTCGCGTGGGCGTAGAGACAGACGTATTTCACCGAACAGGCCCGGAACATCTGCGCGGTATGCAGCACAAGCGGCTGATCCGGCACGATCCCGCGGTCTGCATACAGGTCGCGGAACACCTCGTCATACAAAATCTCCGGGTGGCTTTCATGCGCATATTTCACGGCATATTCCTCTCTTAGCTTCCTGTCCCTGTCGCTTACCGATGCCACATAAGCCCGGTGCAGCTCTTCCGGCTCATACTGCGCCCCATAATAGCCGTAGAACAGACTCATATGCTCCCACAGCCGCCTGTCCGACTCATCTGCACCGATATCCACCAACGTGCCGTACAAGTCAAAAATATAGTTGCGATAGTCTTTCATTCGTTTGCTCTCCGTTTGCGTTTTGTTTGCCTGCTTATCTTCGCTTTCTTTGTGTCACTTCAATCTGTGTTCTCCTTCTGTAGTTAACGACATTAAAAATTTCGTTTTCGGTCCTGCAAAAGCTCCCGTATATGGCTTTGGCAGGAACCGGAAGCAGAAATTTGTTATGTCGTTTACCATCATTATTATCGGATGCTTTATCTCGCATGTCAATCACATTCCGGCCGGTCGTGAACCGTAAAGTTATCGGCCAGATGCTCTGCGGCAGGGTGCAGGGCACCGTGAATGGTAACGGCCTGTCACTGTAACAAATACTGTTATCTGTGCAGCTGTTCGATCAGCGATGCTCTGTTCTGATATCCCAGGGCAGCTCCTGTTATAACAAGCGTACCGCAAACCACACATACACAGTAAAGCACGGCAATGCCGATCGGAAACTGATAAGTCAGATAAGACATCAGCCTTTTTTTCAAAAAGGAACAAAGAATATTTCCGATCGCTCCGCCCATGATCAAAGAAAGAAGTGATCCTGTCATGACTGTGATCAGACTTTCACAGCGTACCATGACGGAAAGCTGCTTCCGGGACATCCCCACAGAACGCATAAGGGCAAATTCCTTCTGTCTGGTTATGATACCCGTCAGAATTGTGTTTACCAGATTCATAACCGCAAAGCACCCGATAAACGCAGCCGCCGTCATCAGTACCGTTTTCATCCCCTGTATGAAATTCTCATTTTGCGCAACAGCCGCTGAAAGAGATGTCATAGAAAGTTCCGGAATGTTTTGCAGCATCTGTTCTATTTCTCTCTCCGCCTGCGCCTCTGCACCGTCCGAAACGCGGACCGTATACTGCCAGGTTGTGTCGCACGACGCAAGGTCATTCATCGCATCCAACGGCAGCATCAGCATATCAATTTTATCCCCATGATTACCGATTTTACTTTGATCGAGTACCGCTCCTATTTCAAAAGTCCTGTGATAACCGGCAGTGCCGTCAAAAACCTTCAGGGTAATGGTCTGTCCGGTCTTTGCCTGAATATGCAGATCTTTTTCCAGATCGTCAGGTCTGCCGATGATGATCTGGTCATTTGCCGTTAATATATCATACTCCGGAAGCATTCCCTCTGCCGTACAGGATTGCAGCAGGTCCATATCCTCACGGCCAAAGCCGACAACGGCTGCATCCGATTCCTCCGCACCAGGTTCAGCAGATACCGGAAGGTAATGGTACTCCGTTATGGCTTCCATGCCTGTAATGCCGGATAAGGAATCCTTCAAGTCCTTCGTAAACGGATTCACAGTCTGCATCTGCTCCAACGAATTGTTCCGTAATACTTCATCCCTGATTTGGATGATAAACTGTCCGCGCTGAAAACCTGACCGGGACATCTCTTCTGCACTGATGGAAGAAAGCACCGAAGACAATCCAATCAGCAGGATACCCGTAAGCGTCAACGATGTGATCGTCAGGGCGTGTTTCTTCATGTTGTCTGCCAGATGCTTTTTTGCAAGCATCACGGGTGAGATCCTCTGCGGATGAATGATTCGTTTGGCTGTTCCTGCCCGGGAACCCGAATATCGACAGGCCTCTACAGGCGAAACGGCTGCCGCGATCATGGCCGGCTTTCTAATAGAAAACCGCACAGTGATATAGACCAGAACTGCAACCAAAGGCCATATCCACAGCAGGCTTACAGGCTGAAATCCCTGCGGCACCAATCTATAAGATAATATAGTTCCTGCCACAAGGCCGACAGGAACAGCTGTAACGGATAACGAAAATCCCTCACGAAACACCAGTCTTTTGATCTGCCTGTCATGCCGATTGTCCGCAACTGACCATACTCTTTGATCGAATTTATAATGGCAATATAAAAAATGCAGTAGATCACCAATACACCTGCCGCTGTAATGACCGCTAAACCGGCAATCGCCGTGCCAACTAAAAGAGCGGATGGTTTTGAGAGATTGATATAGGCCTCATTCATGGACGGGGTGCTTTCGATTCCTGCCTTTTTCATGATTTCCGCAATCCGTTCTTCCAGCTCCGCCCTGGATGCGGCTGCACCGGTATTCACCCTGATCAGGACCGATGGCGGAAATGTCGTCCATCCGTTTTGTTCCCTGTAATATTGCTCCGAGACAACAGCCGCATACAGCGTCCTGTCAGTACCGGCAGCCGCGGTCTCCAGATATCCGGAAATCCTAAACACCGTTTGTTCCTGTGTATCGGGCATAAAAATTGAAATTGTATCTCCGATCCCGGCAGACATCAGCATGGCCGCCAGTGAAATGGCAAAGATGGAAATGCTCCTTTTGAGTTTATCATGTTTTAATCTGGAAGAAGCGATCTTACGGATAACCGCCCCCGTATCGTTTTCAAAAGGCCAATTCATAGCCCGTCACCTCCTTATCTTGCGATCCTGCCGTCTGCGATCCGCACAATGCGGTCTTCGCGCATTCAAAATGCTCCTTTCGAGGCAGTTCCTACTGTTGACAGTGCTATTATAAAATCCAAATGTCACAGAAATGTCCTAGGGGCACGTTTAGCCGC